>Ga0316203_1000283_pt1 | contig 74252 bp, 75 predicted proteins | sample 6monrhotite_MG_FD_204940 | JGI IMG/M metagenome (GOLD analysis project Ga0316203, IMG submission 204940) | Microbial mat bacterial communities from mineral coupon in-situ incubated in ocean water Damariscotta River, Maine, United States -... | ecosystem: Environmental > Aquatic > Marine >... | reverse complement strand
AAACTCAATCATGATGGCATCCGATACAGCTTGTATCATGAGCAATCACATGCATATGCTGACCATACATTTGATGCCATACATCTTCAGGTATCTGTTCACCTTTCATGGCATGGTGATGAATACTTCGATTTAGGCATGCGACGGAATCGACATGTCCTGTAATGGCAGCGATGTCATGTTCAACCATTATAATAGCAATATCTTGGGTATCGCATAATTGGCGTAATAAAGTATAGAGCTTTTGTTGTTGTTTGCTATCTAAGGCTGCAGCAGGTTCATCTAAAAGTAATAACTTAGGTTTGCGAACCAAGGCGCGAGCCAAGCGCACCCGTTGTTGCTGGCCGCCTGATAAATGTCTAAAATCACGGTCTACTAGATGTTCCATTTCAACATATTGTAGAGCCTGAATGATGTCCGTGTATTGATGAGATGTGGAGCTGAATCCTTGCCATAATGGCTTGGCATAATCATGGAGACCCATAGCAACAATATCACGCACTTTTAACGGTAAATTGGGCGTGTAATCATGCAGCTGGTGCAAGTAACCAATATTTTTTAGTAAACGGTAGCGGTTAAACCGCTTCAAACACTCACCAAACAGGTCAATGTGTCCCGAATCAGGCTGCAAGCGACCTGTGAGCATGGAGAGGATGGTGCTTTTCCCTGCGCCATTGGGGCCAACTATGCCCATAAAGTGCCCTGCTTTGAGCTCAAGTGAAATATCTTCCAAAATGGGTGCGTGAGATGGCCCGAAATTGATATGGGACAGACTGATGACTGGGCTGGTCATGGCCGCAATGTGTCTAAATTGCGTTGCATAAGGTGTAGCCACGACTCGCCACATGAGCCAAGTGCATCTAAGGTTGTTATGGTGCTAGATTTATGGTGATTTTGCAGCCATTGCAAGGCACGGTTGCTATGATGATTGTCGGCAATAAGTCGAATGTTTGGGTGTTGTTGTAACTGTTGTAATGCTGACTCTAATTTGCGTGGACCATGCTCATCACCATGCTGTTCGGATTCGAGGCTATTAAATATAGTGATGTCTAAAGCTTGAAAAAAATTAGTCCAAGCTGGGTGTTGCATAATCACCCCATATTTAGTTAACCCAGTGGATTGGCTCATGCGTACCCATGCTTGCCATAATTGCTCGCTTTCGGAGATAGCAAGCGCAAGGTTCTTTCGAATTTCCTGTTTGTCGTTGGGATACATGCTCTGCAATTGTGCGGCTAGTTTTGGCAGTATGGTTTGCACGGCATGCGGGTTTAGCCATGCATGATTTGCCATATGTTCTTCATGTTGATCGTGTTGATCGTGTTGATCGTGTTGATCATTGTGTTTTTCGCGCGGCCACAGATCCAATACACGCGCATGGCTTGTCAAACTTGTCCAATGTCCATCATCTTGTGATGAACGCACTAAGAGCTTGCTTTGTTGTAAGCTTTCAACTTGGCGTGGTGATAGTTGAAAATGATGAGGGTCTGCATTGGCAGGTAGTAGACATAGAACATCAGCATCAGGCTTTAACCAGTGAACCAAGCCTGCTAATGGCGGCAAGGTGGTTATAATATCAGTTGCCCTTGCAAATGTAGGTGTGTTAAGGTTCAATAAAATAAGCAATAAGCTATAAAATAAGAATCTATTTTTTTTAGTTTGATACAATTTATTTTTTAGTTTGGTATCATGCATTGTGTTTGGTATTGTCCTATGGAGTTTTTTTTCCTACATTTATGACGATAGGCGAACGCTGAAAGCTAAGGCTTTACTTTGGATCTGGCAATTTGAATCAATGTAAGAGGTTGGTTGCTTGCTTTGAAAGCTTGATAAAAGGCTTGTGCGCGCGTGAATATTATTGGCTATGCATTGTTTGTGTATTGACATGGGTTGGTAGAAAAATAGGAGGTTACACATGTTATCCCCGGGGTATTTTGACTTTCGCTGGAGTTGGTACAGCCCGATTTTTAATCGTGGTGAAGCAACTGCTGGGCGTTGCCGCGTGGACGTGCGCCGTTTGCCAATACATTTTACGGGTGAAGATGGTAAAGCCTATATTCCCTATGCTGTAAGCCCGAGCATGTCAGAGGTTATCCATACGTCGATGCGCCGGCTGCAAGATTATTCTGTGCGTTATATTATTTCAGGCGACAAAGTTTCAGCACATCAACTGCCTAGTACGACACGAGTGTCCCGAAAAATGGTATTGCATTTGCACAAACGCTACCCGCATTTGCCGCAAATGCTGTTGCATCATTGGTGTGCTGATGAAAAGGGTGGCTTGGCATTACTGGCGATGTGGCAGGCAATGTGGAAGCAATCATGGAAACAAGATCAAGCAGATAATGCACCATGGGTAGCCAGCGTAAACATCTTGATTTTGAAGCTTATTAGAGAAGCTATTGCCAAATTGCCGCACGAGCATGAAGCACACACTGATCATATATTAGTATGTGTTGCAGGAGGTTTGTATGAATGGGCTTTGCGGGGGTTTCTGAAAAAACATCTCGAAGGAGCCGTAGAGCTTACACGTATTGCCACCTATGAAGCTATGATGATTCCTGCAACACCGATTGCTTTTTTGTACCGTCAACCAGATGATTCACTGCTAGGGGATGATCGTTTTGTCATTATGGCTTACGGTTTGGAGCCCGATATCGTACCACGTTTGCGTGAGTTGCGTGCCAAGGTGGCCGTTAAACATGAGGCGGGAATTTTAGCGTTGTTGGCTCAGGATCGTATGGGTGAGCATATGTTGAAACGTAGCTGGGCACGCTTGGCTTTGTGGGAGTTAGCCGAAAAGACAGGGCAGGGCATTTGGATGCAATGGGTGCTTGATGCTAAGAAACTGGATCAATTTTTAGCCAAGCCTGAGCTGTTGCCTAGCAGTGCTGTGAAATTACTAGAAGCGCATACGGGTTATCCTTTGGTGAGCTGGGTGCTAGCTCGACGAGATGATAAAAATTCTAAACTCGCATCTGCTTCGCCGTGGTTGAGAGATGATCGCGTATTAAACGCATTTCGTGTTTTTGAAGAAGATGTGGAGGTTGAACGCACCCGTCGTCAAGCTGAAACAGTGTGGTTAGATCGCCGCCCAGCATTGGCTGGTAAAGGACGCAGTGCGGAATCTGATAAGGCTTTATCTGCGGCATGGGAAGATGGTCAATTGGTTTACTTCCAAAGTGCTGAAAAATCACTGCATAGTGGCGTCGCACTTTCTTCAAATCAGGCATGTTTAAGGGTTGAGTGGGCGGATTATTTGGCGACAATGTATGCGACGCATGTTGACTACGAAAAGTTTATAGAAACCATATTTTTACCTGCATTGCTGGCAAGAGTTGAAGCCAGTCAGAATGTATTTTTAGATACACTGCAGGCATCTGGCTGCGCACTTCGTGGAAGTAGCAAAGTATTGGTAGGGGTGGGTTCGGCTATTCAGAGTTTATTACGCCAGTTGTATATGGATGTAATTGAAAGCGATGGGCGAGGGCATATGCCTACAGCATCTATGTGCATGACTATGATGGGTGAATGGACAGTTGTTAATTATCAAGATAAAGCATTGGGAGAATTTCGGGTGGCTAGTAGTTTGGCCGTGGCGCAGGCAGATGCTGGTATTGCGCATGATGCAGGTATCGCCCAAATTATTGCATGGCGTGATCATCAGGCTGGACGAAAGGCTTTGGGCGGAGTGCGCGTTGAAAGTATAGAATCAGGAACTGGGCAAACAGCCAGTGTGCTGTATAATCAAGGTTTTGCACTTAGCGAGACTGTGGTTGCTGAATACTTGTCAGTGATGCGTGCAAAAGCTGGGGTGAAGAAATTTTATTTAGATCGTCATCAGGCAGCTTCAATCTTTTCAGCCTATCGCTTTCCTGATGATACACTTGAGCTTGTAGCTGTTACTCCACATGATGAGAATGAAAATATGTCACTGTTTGTTAAAGTGGGTTCGCCTCCCTTAAATGGTGGCTCGGTAAATTTGTACGAACTATTGGATCCTGCGACAGAAGCTGCACAATTGATTCGCTCAGAGGTTTTGACGAGCTGGACTGGAGCTTAGCGATTCGCACTCCGCACCTATCGCAGGCGGAAGGGTGGTTGAAAACATCGAGTTTATCACATGATTTACCGCCATCCATTGCTGTAGGCTGGTCGGGTGGTGTGGATTCGACGGCTTTACTTCTGACTTTGTATCATGCGGGTTTCCAAGTGCAAGCTTGGCACGTTGATCATGCTTGGCATAAACAATCTTTACATGATGCCCAGCAATTGTCGCATTTAGCCAAAGCTTGGGGTATCCCTTTTTTATCACAGCGATTGACTGAAGTGCCTATATCTAACCGTGAAGCGCATGCGCGACAAGGGCGTTACCAAGCTTTTCAATCAATGGCTGAAGAAACAGGGGTATCTGCGATTGCGTTGGGTCACCATGCAGATGATCAAGCAGAAACTGTTTGTATGCGCATGTTACAAGGTGCGGGTGTGATGGGCTGCCGTGGGATAAGCTCTCAAAGCAATCGTCATGGGCTGGATATTTACCGGCCGCTACTGCATGTGAGAAGGCATTTTTTAGAGACAGCCTTGCAGGAAAAAAATATTACATGGCTGCATGATGATAGCAATGATGATCTGAGTCTGTGGCGCAATCGTATTCGTTTGACACTTTTCCCGAAAATAGCATCGATGGGTATTGAGCCTCATACACTGTTTGCATGCTGGCAAAAGCAAGCATTAGTACTGGCAAGTAAGCTGGATAATAAGGCTGATAGTATCAATTTGCATGTAATAGATTCGGGTTGTTCCGTTTTGTGGTATGATTGGCAAAATTTATCACAAGCCGTGCGCGCGCAAGTTTTGCAACGCATGGCAGCATCTGTGCTTGGTAAAGGTGTGGTTTTTGGACGTAGGCATATTGAGCTAATTGAATTTTGGCAAAAGAAAGGTGGTCGTGGTGGTCTAGATTTGTCGGGTTGCCGCTTATCACGTTGTGGTGGTTACTTGCATCTTGGGAGCAGAAAGGCAATCTCCCGCACATTGATATGAATGTGTTGTTGTTAAGAAATTAATGTTGACTTCACCTTGTATGGATCATAGTTGTTTTCATCAAGTGAAGAATTGGAGTTTAGTGTATGGGTAAGAATTTATTATTGTGGGTTGTCATTGGTCTGACCATGATGAGTGTGTTTAATATGTTTGCTGCGCCTGCTGGAAAGCAGGAAGCGATGACTTATTCTGCATTTATTGATCACGTGGAACAGGGCATGGTTGAGCAAGTGACCATCAGTGACAAACAAGTTTCGGGGCAGTTTCGAGATTTGTCGGGTGAGATGAAAAACTTTACATTGCAAGTTCCTAATGACCCTAACTTAATGCAACGATTACTGGATAATAAGGTCGAAGTGGATGTGAAGGCACCTACTGAAGTGCCATTTTTGTTATCCATTCTGATTTCATGGTTCCCTATGTTATTGTTGATTGGGGTATGGATTTTCTTTATGCGTCAAATGCAAGGTGGCGGTAAAGGTGGGGCGATGGGCTTTGGTAAAAGTAAGGCGAAACTACTCACTGAAAACACTAATCGTGTGACCTTCGCAGATGTGGCGGGTTGTGATGAAGCCAAACAAGAAGTGACGGAAGTTATTGAATTTTTACGTGACCCATCAAAATTTACACGTTTGGGGGGTAAGATCCCAAAAGGTGTATTGCTGGTAGGGCCTCCAGGCACAGGTAAAACCCTTTTGGGGCGTGCGATTGCAGGTGAAGCCGATGTACCGTTCTTTTCTATTTCGGGCTCAGATTTTGTTGAAATGTTTGTCGGCGTTGGTGCATCACGTGTGCGTGATATGTTTGAACAAGCAAAAAAACATGCCCCTTGTATTGTCTTTGTGGATGAAATTGATGCAATGGGTCGTCATCGTGGTGCCGGCGTGGGTGGAGGCAACGATGAGCGTGAGCAAACACTGAATCAAATGTTGGTTGAAATGGATGGTTTTGAAGCCAACGAAAGTGTGATTATTGTCGCTGCAACCAATCGACCAGACGTATTGGACCCTGCTTTATTGCGCCCTGGCCGTTTTGATCGTCAAGTCGTTGTGGGTAATGCTGATTTAAACGGGCGTGTGCAAATTCTTAAAGTGCATATGAAAAATGTGCCTTTGGCATCAGATGTTGATGTGAAAGTGATTGCACGCGGCACTCCTGGATTTTCAGGTGCGGAGCTTGCAAACCTTGTCAATGAAGCGGCACTTAATGCGGCTCGTTTTGATAAGGACAAAGTGTCGTCGGCTGATTTTGATGAGGCTAAAGATAAGGTTATGATGGGTACAGAACGTCGTTCTATGGCGATGACAGAAGATGAGAAGAAGCTAACCGCATATCATGAAGGTGGACATGCTCTGGTGGCAATTCATTGCTCCTCCTCAGATCCGATTCATAAGATGACTATTATCCCGCGTGGCCGTGCGCTGGGCATGGTGATGCGCTTGCCTGAAAAAGATGAATATTCGCAATCTCGCGAGAAAATGCATGATAATCTAGCAATTGCAATGGGTGGTCGTGTGGCTGAAGAGTTGATTTTTGGTTATGATAAAGTGACTTCTGGTGCTTCCAGTGATATACAAATGGCCAGCTCTCTAGCAAAAAACATGGCCACTAAGTGGGGTCTATCGGATAAATTAGGACCTTTGTTATATGGTGAGGATGAACAGGAAGTATTTTTAGGTCGTTCAATGACTCAACACCAGAACATCTCGGATGATACGGCACGCCTTATTGATAGTGAGGTAAGACGCTTTGTTGATGAGGCTTATGAACGGGCAAAGAAAATCCTTACTGATAATATTGATGAGTTACATAAATTGGCTGAGGCAGTTTTAGAGTATGAAACTTTGTCAGGTGATGAGATCAATGAAATTTTGGCAGGTAAATCTATACGGACCGGAAGTGGTTCATCAGCATCAGATGATTTAAAAGCTGAAAGTAATGATGATCCGGTTGAAGATGAGGCAGTGGTATTGGATGGTGAAAGCAAGCATTCTGGCGATGAGGCTGGTCAGTCACATTAATGCTTGGTCCTAAGGGTCAAAAGTCATCTGCATGGCTGCGTCAGACTGGACAACCTGCATGGGTTATGGGGGTGCTAAATTGCACCCCCGATTCATTTTCGGATGGTGGGGAGTTTGTTGATGTGGATGTTGCTGTACAGCACGGCTTAGATATGTGGCTCGCAGGTGCTTCTATTATCGATGTGGGAGGCGAGTCCACGCGCCCAGGTGCGAAAGCTGTTGAAGAAGATGAAGAATTGCGGCGCATACTTCCGGTAGTTGAGGCTTTGGTTGCGCAAGGTTGTAAGGTTTCGATTGATACACGGCATGCTAAAGTGATGCAACGCGCTGTTCAGGCCGGTGCCTGTATGATCAATGATGTGAGTGCGTTATTGTTTGATGACAAGAGTCTAGATGTGGCAGTTCAAACAAATGTCGATGTGTGTTTGATGCATATGCAAGGTACGCCAGAAAACATGCAAATTTCACCAGCGTATGGAGATGTTCTATCTGAAGTTAAATCTTTCTTCACAGGCTGCCTTGAGCGGTGTTTGCGAGCTGGCATGTCAGAATCAGCATTGTTACTTGATCCTGGTATTGGTTTTGGGAAATCTGTAGAAGATAATTTGGTGTTAATTGCCAATATAGATGTGTTAAAAGAATATTTTGGTCTACCTATATTGTTAGGAGTCTCGCGAAAATCATTTATAGGCTCATTAACTGGAGCGCTTGTGGATGGGCGTGAATTAGGAACATCCGCAGCTGGTAGTATTGGTGTTTTTCAAGGGGCTGATGGTGTGCGTGTACACGATGTGGCCACACAGTATCAAGCCTGTCAAATGGCTTCAGCGCTGTTTGATGCTAAAAGATAAGTAGGTGGGAATGGTGTTTGAATATGTTTGGTATTGATATGAATTGGCAAAACTGGCCCATTTGGCAGGTCGGCATATTGGACACGGTTGATATCCTTGTGGTTGCAGTGGTTGTTTATTTTGCATTACGCTTGATGCGTGGTACACGAGCTGAGCAAATGTTGATCGGCTTGGCTGTATTGTTTCTGATTTATGAGCTGGCGCGAATGTTTGATTTATTAACTGTTGAATGGATTTTTTCGCAATTTTTCTCAGCATTTATTATTATTTTGGTGGTGTTATTTCAACATGAAATACGCCGTGGTTTGATGCGAGTGGCTGTAAATCCACTGGCACCAGCGGCTAAACCAGTAGAAGACATGGTTGAACACTTGGTGGAGTCTGCCAGCGCATTGGTACATCGAGGTTGGGGCGGTTTAATCGTGGTTGAACGTGAAACTGGCTTGAAGCACTTGATGGAGTCAGGTGTTGAAATGGATATATCGCTTCGTTCTGATGTAATACAAACATTATTTTGCCCCAAAGCTCCGATGCATGATGGCGCTGTTATTGTTCGTTATGGTGCAAATGGAGCCTGTATTGTGGCAGCACGGGTTTTGCTACCGTTGGTTGAAGCTGATGCTTTACCAGGTGGTTTTGGCACACGTCATCGGGCTGGAGTAGGCATCAGTGAAGAAAGTGATGCCTTGGTTGTTATTATATCCGAAGAGCGAGGTGAAATTCATTTGGCAGAAGAAGGGCACCTAAGTTTAGCGATGGATTCAGAACAGCTAAGGAAAGAATTGAAGCAACGTTTACAGGTTCAGAGTTTTCAGTGGGGCTCAAAGTATGAATAAGGTTTTGACGCTATTAAAACCACTGGTCTTGTATGCTTGGGCGATATTGATAGCGGTTGTTTTATGGGTGCAAGTGCATGGTGAAGGTGAAGGATCCTTGAGCTTGGACGTTGCACTACAAGTACAAGGGTTGCCGGAAAATATGGTGATTGTGAACAACCTTCCAAACCAAGTTCGTCTGACTGTAAAAGGTTTACAGGCACGTTTGAAGGTGTTGAAGTCAGGGGATGTTTTTGTACCTTTAAATGCGCGTGACTTATCCAATCCTGGTGTCATTAAGCGGCCACTTAATCCCGAGGACATTCATTTGCCGGCTGGTTTATCGGTTGAAAGTATTCAACCAGATGTAGTGCAGCTACAGGTGGACCGTATTGTGATGCGCACGGTAGCGGTAGATCCGCAATTTGATTTACCACAAGGCTGGCATGTTGAGGCGGTATCGGTTGAACCTGTTTTAGCACGTTTGCAAGGGCCTGAAGTCTGGTTAGAAGCACTTAGTACGGTTAAAACAGTGCCGTTGAGGTTGGAATTAAAGCCTGGTTCATTTGAATTTGAGGCTAATATTGCAACACCTGCGGGAAAAGCGGTGCATTTGGAAAAAAATAAAGGCGGCTTTGTAGTTCGTGGTGTTTTATTTCAAGATGTTTCTGAAGCTAGCCCTGTGAAAGACTTGGATTTACAAGGAGTGAGTCAATAATGCGTAAATACTTTGGTACAGATGGGGTTCGAGGGACGGTTAATGAGGATCCAATGACCGCGGAATTTGCACTGCGTCTGGGGCGAGCTGCAGGGCATGTATTAACCAGACATTTGCCGCATAAACCGCACATTCTTATCGGTAAAGATACGCGTTTATCGGGTTATATGATTGAGTCCGCATTATGTGCTGGTTTGACAGCACAAGGGATGAATGTTCAGCTGGTAGGGCCTGTTCCTACACCTGCAGTAGCGTATTTGACGCGTAGCTTGCGCGCTGATGCGGGTGTGATGTTATCTGCTTCACATAATCCTGCAGGCGATAATGGGATTAAATTTTTTGCAAGCGATGGGTTTAAGCTACCTGATGCTGTGGAATTGGAAATTGAGCAATGCTTGGATGATTTGCCAGCGCTGCCACCAGCATTAGAGATTGGCAAGGCTGTACGCGTGGATGATGCACGTGGACGTTATATTGAATTTTTAAAGGCTTCACTGCCACGAGGGCTGCGTTTGGATGGTATAAAAGTGGTTGTTGATTGTGCCAATGGTGCTGCATATGACGTCGCGCCACGTATGCTGCAAGAGTTAGGTTGTGATGTGGTGAGCATGTTTGCTGAGCCTGATGGCTATAATATTAATCGTGATTGTGGCTCTACTTACCCAGAGAGTATGTGTGCAAAGGTGGTTAAAGTTGGTGCTGATCTAGGCTTGGCCTTAGACGGTGATGCAGATCGCCTTATCGCTTGTGATGCCAAAGGTGAGGTTGTGGATGGTGATCGTGTGATTGCAATTTTGGCAGAACATGCCAATAGACATGGCAAGCTTCGCGGTGGCGGTGTTGTTACCACATTGATGAGTAATATGGGTTTGGAACGCTATCTTAATGATCTAGGTCTTGATATGCACCGCGCTGCTGTGGGTGATCGCTATGTGCTTGAGATGATGCGTGAGAAGGGTTGCAACCTTGGTGGAGAACAATCAGGTCATGTGATTATGCTCGATAGTAATACGACAGGTGATGGCTTGATGAGTGCGTTGCAATTACTTTGTGCAATGAAAGAGCAAGATAAACCGATTCAAGATATGGCAGCTTCCATGTGTTTATTTCCGCAAAAACTATGGAATATTATGCTTTCAGAGCGTAAAGATGTGATGGGAGATAAGCTTATTCAGAGTCTATTGCATAACGCTGAATTGGAATTAGGTGAATTAGGTCGTGTGAGTGTGCGAATGTCTGGAACTGAACCAAAGCTGCGCATTATGGTGGAAGCAGAAAATGAATCGTTAATGTTAGAGGTTGGTGAAGCACTTACCAAAGAAATATCTAAGCACGTGTTGTAAAGGTGATTCTTTGGCGATGATTGCTGATGGGATAAAAAAAGGCTCCTGATTATAAATCAGAAGCCTTTTTTTATTTGTTACTAGCTGGGTTTACTTACGAATGTAAGCCAAAAGATCTTTCACTTCATCAGGTGAAAGTTTCGTAATTGCTTTTCCGGCGCGTTTAACATGGCGACCATGGCGGATACGTAAATCAAGCAATTGATCGCTTAAATCTGCTAGACTCCGTTTTTCAGCGGCATTTCCGACTAGCTTAATAGTGCTTGGTGCTGCATGGCAAGTTTTACAATTTTTGGCATAGAGCCTTTTGCCGTTTTTGAAGTCGGCTTTATAGCGCAGTGACAACACATAATGGGCAACATCATTGATATCAATATTGCTTAATTGATGTTCGTTGGCAGCCATGAGTGTGCCAGGGCGACCATGACGCAATGTATGAACAATCGCATTTAAATCTAATTTAGAATATACGAGGTTGGCAGCACCTAAACCAGTATTTGAACGACCATCCATACCATGACAGCTGATACAAACTTGTTCAAAACGTTTCTTACCATTGGCAAGATTGGGCTTGTAATCAAAGGTTTTGATATAATCAATAACGGATTCGATTTCCAAAGGGTCAAGGTCATACTGTTTCGCTGTCATGCCTGTACCACGCACACCATAGGTAATGATGCGGCGCATCTCATCGCGGCTTACCACTTGCGCCATTGCACGATGATTGCGTGCTGGGAATGGTTTTAAATCTTTACCAAATTTACTTACTGTGCCATCAACACCATGACATTGCGCACAGCTCTTGGCATAAATACTCTTACCATCAGGTATATCATTTGATGCCTGAGCCGAGCCACAAGGCAGCGCAATCAGCGCCGCCGTGACTAAGATTTTTTTAAACATATCATTCCTCCCCAGAAACTATTTTGCGCAAGGATTAACAACCTGTTGCGCCTGAATGAAGCTTACCATAGCAGTAATTTCATCACTGGAAAGTTTTTTGTTGAATTTAGGCATCATCTTTCGGCCATCAGCAATAGCGCTTAAAAGCGCTTTTGGGTCTTGGCTCATGCTCTTAAAAGCTGGACCCATTTTCTTTTTTGTAAGGCTATGGCACATTTTGCATTTTTGGCTGAATATTTTTTCAACGTTAATGCCATTATTCGCCATGGCTGTTTGTGATGTCAGTGCGAACACTGCAAGTGTGATAGATGCTAAGATTGTTTTTTTCATTTTATCCCTTCCTTTTGAGCCTATTGAAGGCTTTCTTTGTGATTTTTACAACGTGGAATTTTTACGCTATGGGGTGTTTATTACATATCATCCGTAGTCTTAGGCTTGTAAAGCCACATTTGATAGATACTAATAAACAGCTGAAGACCAAATGTAATGCCTACAACAGCACCCGCACCAATCACCACGTAGGCAAAATCAGGAATGATTTTGGTAATAAACCATGAACTAATATCCAACAGTAGGAAAATAAACGGTGCAGCAACAACAATACGCTTAAACATGATGGGTAGTTCACATAGGATGAAAATACGCCCGATTAAAAAGAGAATAAAAGCAATGCCGAATAAATGAATATGTGAGACACGAACCAATGCAGGAATAGTCGCTCCAGTATCAGTTGCAGTAAGTTCAAATACATTCTGATATGAGTCAAAGTGTGGGATACTCATGCCACTTTCTACTGAATGACACATTACGCAGTTACTTTGTAATATGGGGTTAACTTTGGCATCAAACTCTTTTTCTGTTGCACCATGCTGTATCCAGTCCAAAATAATTGTTTTAGAAGCTTTATTTGGGAGGTTGGACGCCATAGGTCCATTGATAGCTGCGCCCAAGCGGGTTTGGTTATGGCTGCCATAATATGATATAACTATATCTTTAACCGATAAACCAGGTTCGCCATCACGACCTGCATTGGTGTAATAAAGATTTAAAAGGGCAAATAAATAGCCGACGCCAATGGTAATTAGAAACATTGTGTCGAGGATTTTTTCACTGGTAGAAGCGTCTGAAAAGCGTCTGAAATGGAACATGGCTACTCCGTATATATTTAATGAAACGGCATCGTACGCTTATCTTTTATTTGAGCAATCATAATAAATAGCTGAGTTTTTTTGTAAGGTATTCAGCTTTGGTATGGGTTCTTTGTTGGATCTGTGTATAATCGTGGTATGGAAATTTTATGTTGCTAACATCAAAGGTGATTTCACAGTTATTATTGCCACCAGGCGGGTTGATCTTATTGGCTGTATTGGGTGTTGTTTTTTGGAAGCGCGTTTGGGGGCGGGGTCTTGTGATGTTGGCTTTGCTGATGTTTTGGGTTTTATCCACTGAACCTGTTCGTGATGCATTAACCACACCCTTGGAATTCACTTATCCAGCCTTGCAGCTGAATGATGAAAATATTGAACATACAGTTATTGTCCTCTTGGGGGGAGGTATTTATGCCAATGCACCCGAGTATGGTGGGTCGGATGAGTTGAGAAGTTATGCCATGATGCGAACATTGTATGCTGCAGATGTGGCCAAACGGACTGGCCTGGATATTTATGCCACAGGCGGAACGCCGCTTGATCATGGCATGAATGATGCAGAAGGCGATGTTATGCGACGCTGGTTGATACGTCTAGGTGTTGCTGAAGACAAAGTTTTTGCAGAGTCGCATGCGGAAAATACTTGGCAAAATGCTATTTATATTAAAGATTTATTAGCTAAAAAAGATATTGAAAATATTATTTTGGTGACTTCAGCATGGCATATGCCACGTTCAGTGTGGTGTTTTGAAGCGCAAGGTCTTAATGTTATACCAGCTCCTACGGCTTATTTAACATCGCAGCAAAACTATGATATGCGTAGTTTTATACCGCGCTGGACAGTATTTTCTGATTCAGGGCAAGCATTGCATGAGTATTTAGGGTTGCTTTGGTATCATGTGAAGTATGGGTGAGTGCCAGCTTTATATCTGAGTTTGAACGCTTGTGGGTAGGCATTGGCATTGGCATTGCTTTCTTAGTGATGTTACCCATAGAGTAAGTCAGATTAATCTGGTTTAAATAACATCAGGGAGGGTGTGTGAGCATAAAGCCTGAAATATCATTGAATGACTCGGAAGAACTTTTTGCAGCAGGGGGCGCTTGGCTCGAGGCCTTGTATGAGCAATGGTTGGATTCGCCCAAGCAAGTGTCAGCACACTGGCAGACTATTTTCGAAGCGTGTGGTTTAGATGATATAGATACCGTTAATCATAAAGGAATGCTTAGAAAAATGGCATTCACTGCGCGTCTAAATGGTTCAACAGCAGGCTCAACAAAAAGCTTATCAAAAACATCCGTACATACGGCACATGATAGCTACTACCCTGTGGAATACCCTTCGCGGGCAATATACTTGATTCATGCTTGGCGTGTTTACGGACACACACAAGCGAACCTTGACCCTTTGCGTTTGAATGCCTCGCAAGCTAGGCCTGAGTTGGAACTGAGTTATTATGGTTTGTCTGATGAGGATTTAAATTATGAATTTCCAACGGGTGATATGGCCGGCGAAGAGCGTTTGCCCTTACGTGATATTTTAGCACGTTTGCAACGTACATATGCTGGAAGTATTGGTCCTGAATTAATGCATATTTCTAATTCCGCCAAAAAACATTGGTTGTTTGATCGGCTAGAGAGCATGCAAGGCATGCAAGATCAGGATGTGGAAGTTCGACAGCGCACCTTTGAGCATGTGATGCATGCGGATGCTTTTGAACATTTTTTACATACCCGCTACATGGGGCAAAAACGCTTTTCTTTAGAAGGTGGAGAAAGCCTGATTCCGATGTTGGATCGTTTGATTCAAAAAAGTGGTATAACAGGTGTGGAAGAGATTATTCTTGGTATGGCTCATCGTGGGCGGTTGAATGTATTAGCGAATGTTTTGGGAAAATCATTAACAGAAATTTTTGCTGAATTTGAAGGCACACAGTTTCAAGATGACGTGCCAACTGGCTCAGGCGATGTAAAATACCACTTGGGCTTTTCATCAGATATTGAGACGCCCGGTGGTGTAGTACATTTATCGTTGGGCTTTAACCCATCGCACTTGGAAATTATTACCCCTGTGGTGTTGGGAAGTGTACGGGCAAGGCAATGTCGAAGAAAAGATAAATCCAGGCGTCAGGTGCTGGGTGTTCTCGTTCATGGTGATGCGGCATTTGCAGGTCAAGGTGTGGTGGCTGAGTCCTTGAACTTGGGAGAGTTGGGTGGTTTTCGTACGGGTGGGACCATTCATATTGTGGTAAATAATCAGATTGGCTTTACCACCAATACATATGATTCACGATCAACATTGTATTGTACAGATATTGCTAAAATGGTGCAGGCACCGATTCTACATGTGAACGGAGATGATCCAGATGCTTGCTGTTTGGTGATGGATTTGGCGATGGAGTATCGCAATCAGTTTCGCAGTGATGTGGTGATTGATTTGGTCTGTTATCGCCGTCATGGTCACAATGAAGCCGATTCACCAGAAGTAACGCAGCCTGTGATGTACCGTGAAATTAGCAAACACGCCACAGTGGAGCAAATTTATCGTCAGAAGTTGATCGATGATGGCGTTATGAGCGCTGATGATGCGGAAGCCATGAAACAATCATATATTGCATGTCTGGATAAATTCCGTAAAGAAGGTGTCACGCAACCGCATGGTGTGAATAGCTTGGGAGGGCGTTGGCAAGGCTATGTGCGTAATGGTGCAGAAGAGCCTGAGACTGCTGTTGCTGCGGATGTTCTGGAAGATTTGGCACGGCGTGCGCATGCTGTGCCCGATGCATTTAGCTTGAGCCCTAGGGTTGAAAAAATTTATGATGCGCGACTACAAATGATGCAAGGGCAAGCGTTTGCAGACTGGGGCTGTGGCGAAGTTATGGCTTACGCTACATTGGTTGCAGAGGGCGGTTGGATTCGTTTATCAGGTGAAGACTCTGGGCGAGGAACGTTTTTCCATCGACATGCCACTGTTTACGATGAAAAAACAGGTGAAAGCTTTGTTCCCTTAAAACAAGTAGAGCATGGTGATATGAGCCACTTTATTGTGGTGGATAGCATGCTATCTGAATTGGCAGTGATGGCATTTGAATATGGCTACTCGGTTGCAGAGCCACGAGCTTTGGTTATTTGGGAAGCCCAATATGGTGACTTCGCCAATGGCGCGCAGGTTGTGATGGATCAGTTTATTGCGGCAGGTGAATCTAAGTGGAGTCGTATGTCGGGCTTGGTTCTTTGGTTGCCTCATGGTTATGAGGGACAGGGTGCAGAACATTCGTCGGCTCGGCTTGAGCGTTTTCTACAACTTTGTGCCGAAGATAATATGCAAGTAGTTTGCCCTACAACACCAGCACAAGTATTTCATTTACTGCGTCGACAATCGCGCATTACAACACGTAAACCATTGGTAGTGATGAGTCCAAAGAGCATGCTACGCTTGAAAACATCTTTTTCACCTTTGCAAGATTTTACATCGGGTCATTTCCAAGCTGTTATAGCTGAAAGTGATATGAATATTAAAAGTACGTCTTGCCATCGTTTGTTATTGTGTTCTGGCAAAGTGTATTATGATTTATTGGCGGAGCGCGAAGCCTTGGGTATTAAAGGTGTAGGAATTGTTCGTATTGAACGCCTATACCCATTTCCAGCCGAGTTATTGCAGGAAATGGTGCATGCTTATAGTGCTGCGAAAGAGGTTTTTTGGGTGCAAGAAGAGCCAAAAAATCAAGGGGCATGGACGCAAATTAATAGTGAAATACGTCGTGTTCTTTTGAGTTCACAGAAGATTTACCGTGTGAGTCGGCCTGCGTTGGCTGCGCCAGCGGTGGGTTCTATGGTACGACATAAAGCTGAATTGCGTGAGTTACTGGACAAGGCCTTTGCAGAAGGTGTTCCTGCTAAATAGTGATATGGTTAGATAGTGAGTATAATCGGGGTGAGAGGAATTATGGATATTGAAATCAAGGTACCAAGTTTGGGCGAGTCTGAAAATGAAGCGACACTGGTTTCATGGCTAAAGTCAGAAGGTGATGAAGTATTGGTCGATGATGTGCTAGCTGAAATTGAAAGTGATAAAATAACCATGGAAATCACGGCTTTTGAAGCTGGGGTTTTAAAATCTATTTTGAAAGAAGCCGATAGTATGGTGGAGCCTGGTGAAGTGATTGGTGTATTAAATACATCGGTGCAAACCAGCGCAAAGTCCGCAACAAAAGAGGTTGCAAAAAAGGCTGAGAAAGCACCTGTGAAGAAAAACAAAGCCGCTACAAAAGTGGCAACGAAAAAAGAGGCGCAACAAAAGGCAGAAGCTGTAGTCGAAAAGGTGAAGATTCAGACAGCGCCGGCACCTGAAAGTCATGCGATGAATGAGCGTAGTGTGGAACGTGTGCCTATGTCGCGTTTGCGCAAACGCATTGCAACACGTTTGAAAGAAGCTCAAAATACGGCGGCAATGCTGACAACCTTCAATGAAGTGAATATGCAGTACGTGATGGATATGCGAGTACAACATAAAGATGCTTTTATCGATAAATTCGGCGCAAAACTTGGTTTTATGTCATTTTTTGTTAAAGCATGTGTGTACGCAGCCTCTAAATACCCTGCGATTAATGCTTATATTGATGGTGATGATGTGTTGTATCACAACTATATGGATGTTGGTGTTGCAGTGTCTACCAGTAACGGGTTGGTGGTTCCTGTGTTAAAAGATGCAGGCCTGATGAGCTTTGCGGAAATTGAGCAGGGTATTGTGAGTTTGGCGACAAAAGCTCGCGAAGGTGGGTTAGTGCCCGATGACTTAAAGGGTGGAACATTTTCTATTACCAATGGTGGCGTGTTTGGATCCATGCTTTCCACACCTATTCTAAATACACCGCAATCAGCAATTTTAGGTATGCATACCATTCAAAAACGCGTGGTTGTCGAAAATGATCAAATGGTTATTCGCCCTATGATGTATTTGGCACTGTCATATGACCATCGCTTGGTTGATGGTAAGGAAGCAGTTGGCTTTCTTGTGAGTGTGAAAGAAGCGCTTGAAGGTTTTGGCGGCACGCTTCTGGATGTCTAAAAGCTAGGTCATAATGAATATACCATAGAGTATGACATGAAATTATCTAGGGCGTGTAATGGAAACGCAAACATGGCGACCACCACAGAACAGTAAAGGAGTTGCCGATGTATGTATGGTTTTTAGGAGTTATGGGCTTATGTTTATTGGCGAGTGGGCAGGTATTGGCTAGCCCTGTCGTTGTCCAGTTAACTCAGACAGCTTGTCAGTTTGTGGAAATAGAGGCTCAGGATTACGGCTTTAAATCAAAGAAATCAATGGATTGTGTTGCCATAAATAAGCGAACACAGGATGAGCGCTTAGCTTTGAGCAAGGTGCTTCATTTGAAACCTGGGGCTTATGTTTTTCACGTTCAGAATCGTAATGTGCCTTATGTTCTAGGGTTTTGGCTACGGGGCAAAGGTTTGGACAGGTTTACACTGCCTTCCGTATCGGGGGGAGGGATTCAGGCTGGTGGCTTTAAAGATTATGCCATTACCTTAAAAAAAGGTGAGTACCTTTATTCTTGCCCTTTGAACCCAACACCTGATTACCGCTTGTTGGTAGAGTGATATGGATATATTAAAACGCTTTCTCCCTATGTCAGTGATTGTTACAGCTATTATAATATTTTTTATTTTGGATTTGGGGCAATATTTAAGTTTTGATGCCTTGGCAGAGCATAGGCACGATTTATTAGAACAGGTTGCGATGTATCCTATGATGGCAGCTTTGGTTTATATCAGCATTTATATATTGGTGGTGGCATTATCATTGCCTGGTGGAGCGGTGATGACTTTAAGCGGCGGATTTTTGTTTGGCGCGGTTTGGGGTACATCCATGGCGGTCACCGGTGCAACTTTAGGTGCAACAATTTTATTTCTCATTGCCAAAACATCGTTAGGAGACTTCTTACTTGCTAAAGCAGGTAAGACAGTACAGAAATTGCAAGCAGGGTTTGAAGAAGATGTATGGAGCTATATGTTCATTTTGCGCGTCGTGCCGATATTCCCATTCTTTTTGGTCAACCTTGCACCAGCTTTTTTGGGTGTGCCATTGCATGTTTATATGGTGGCAACATTTTTTGGAATTATCCCGGGAACCTTTGTCTACGCTCTAGCTGGTAGCGGTTTGGGTAAGGTATTTGAGCAGGGTGAAAAATTTTCGGCCAGCAGTATTTTAACACCTGAAATGTTAGGTGCATTTTTAGGCCTAGGCTTATTAGCACTTGTGCCGGTTATATATAAGCGCTTGTTAAAGACCAAGGACAGTGCAAAGAGATCATCAGGAGAAGCTTTATGAACATCATTCAAACAGATGTTTGCGTGATTGGGGCTGGGTCGGGTGGTTTGTCCGTTGCTGCTGGCGCATCGCAAATGGGTGCGAATGTTGTGCTGATTGAAAAGGCCGTTATGGGTGGTGATTGTCTGAATACAGGTTGTGTGCCATCCAAAGCCATGCTTGCTTCAGGGCATGTAGCGCAAAGTATGCGCGAAGCCAGAGCTTTTGGTATAGCGCGGCATGAGCCGGTGGTGGATTGGGCGATGGTTCATAAACATATCCATGATGTCATTGCTTCGATTGCCCCGAATGATTCGGTGGAGCGTTTTGAAGGTTTGGGTGTAAAAGTTATTCAAGCGGCTGCGGAATTTGTGGATGAAAAGACAGTGCAAGCAGGTGATGTGCAGGTCAAAGCTAAATATTTTGTATTGGCAACAGGTTCATCAGCATTTGTGCCTCCTATTGAAGGACTGGATGGCGTGGAATATTTCACTAATGAAAATATTTTTGATAATAAAGAAGCCATTGATCATTTGATTGTCATTGGAGGAGGTCCAATTGGTATTGAAATGGCGCAGGCTCATCGCCGTTTGGGTGCCAAAGTCACAGTGATGGAATTAGCACGTTTGTTGATGAAAGATGATCGTGAACTTGCGCAAATTGTGATTGACCGCTTGAATGATGAGGGAGTGAGCTTTTATGAAGGCGGACGCAACCTATGTGTTGAGAAAACCGATGAAGGTATGAGTGTCTATTGCGAAATAGGCTCTGAAGATACTCCTGACAAAACATGTGTAAAAGGATCACACATATTAATTGCCACAGGGCGGCGCGCGAATGTGAAAGGTCTGAATTTGGAAGCTGCGGGGGTAAAGTATAGCCCGCATGGTGTAGAAGTGGATGCGCGTTTAAGAAGTTCAAATAAACGCATTTTTGCCATTGGTGATGTCACGGGGCCTTACCAATTCACCCATATGGCAGCTTATCAAGCAGGCATTGTAATTCGCAATATGCTGTTTAAATTGCCAGCTAAAGTGGATTACTCAGCAGTCCCTTGGGTAACTTATAGCGATCCAGAGCTATCGCATGTGGGTATGACAGAAGCTGATGCTGAAGAAGCAGGTAAGTCGGTACGAGTATTGCGCTGGAAGTTTGAAGAAAATGATCGTGCTCAAGCCGAAAAACGCACTGAAGGTATGGTGAAGGTCATTACAGAAAATAACGGTCGTATTTTAGGTGCCACGATTGTTGGGCTGCATGCGGGTGAACTCATTCAGCCATGGGTTCTAGCCATCAGTCAAAAAATGAAAGTTGCAGCTATGGCTTCGATGATTGCACCGTATCCAACGTTATCGGAAGTGAATAAACGTATTGCAGGTAGTTTTTATACAGAAAAATTATTTTCTGAAGGCACAAAGAAGCTTGTACGCTTTTTGATGCGTTGGTTTTAGTTACGACATGTTGGTCATTGAAAAAATGCATTTTAAAAGTGATCAGAGAAGATTGAAAGAAAAGTTAGTTGGTGAGCTCTTAGTTGGTGTAGGCTATTCCAAATGTTTTTGAATGAAGCATGGAACGAATGAATTTGAACGTGTTGGCCATTGTCATATTAATGGAATTGAGTCATTCTAGAGTTTCACCAAGCGTAGATTGGCAAAGGTGCTCTTGCCAAAGAGCTGTGGAAACTGCTTGAAAATAAATAGCTCTGCTAGTCTAGAGCCAAGTTAATTTGCTAGAGATTGTATTTTGTATTATAACTAATAGGTGGGTTTAATCTTTGAGGGAGGACTTATGCGGCATTTATTGATAACTGTGATGGTTTTATTATTTAGTTCGACAGTTTTTGCATCAGGCTTTGCAGTGAAGGATCAGGGAACGAAAGCGATGAGTTTGGCGAATGCCTTTACAGGTGTTGCTGATGATACAACTGCGGCATGGTATAACCCTGCTGCATTGGTGTTTCAAGACGGTGTTTCGGTTACAGCAGGTGGACAAGTCGTGATGCCAAAGGTTGATTATACTGCTACCAATGGTGCAACATCTTCCATGGATAAAAAGAATCATGTGATCCCATTTGCTTATTTAAGTTATAACTTGGAAGACTCTCCACTGGCCTTTTCTTTGGCTGTGAATGCACCCTTTGGTCTTTCAACAGATTGGACGAATTCTGGCGCGCCTTTTGACCCAGCAAGTGGTGGAATAACGTTTTCACAAATTCAGATGATTAATATCAATCCAACGCTGAGTTATAAAATAAATGACAACTTTTCATTTGCTGTGGGCATGATGTATTATGATGTTAATAAAGTTTCTTTTGACTCAAAGATTATTACTCAGCATGGCAGCGGTAATGGGTGGGGTGGGAATGCTGCAGTCTTTTATAAAAGTGATGGTTTCAATGCAGGTTTGGTTTATCGAAGCCGTGTGAAAGTGGATGTTTCAGGAACTGCGACGGGGATTGGTGCGTTAGCTGCTGCTGGATCTACAAGCGTTACTTCAGGGGTCACCTTCCCCGATATGGTATCAGGTGGTATGTCCTTTCATCCAACTGAAAATGTTTTGGTGAGCGCTCAGGTAGACTGGGTGAATTGGAAAACGTTTGATAAACTAACATTTAATCGTGGTAGAACGATTGGTCCAATTGGCCTCACAACAACAGTGCAGGAAAATTGGAAGGCAACGACATCTTTTGCTTTGGGTACAGAGTGGTCATTTCAAAAAGATATGCACCTTCGGGCAGGTTACTCTTTTGACCCTTCGCCTGTGAATGCAAAAGATTTTTCGCCTCGAATTGCTGATAATGATCGTCACTTCTTCACTATTGGTTACGGACAAGATTTTGCTGAGAACGGTACGTTAAACCTTGCTTATGGTTATATCTTGGTAAATAATTTAACACAAACTGCATCAACGGCAGCAAGCCGGCGCAATGGTACATATAAATCTAATATTAATGTATTCTCTGCTGACTACACAATGCACTTCTAATTGTTTGATCGTGTTTTTTTTAAGAAAGGGGGCTTCGGCTCCTTTTTTTATGCATGAATTGATAAACCTGCTGATAATTGAAAGAACTTAGTCTAAACTATGACTAAAGTTTAATTCTCTCAAAAACGGTCATGCGTTTGGAGGTAGCTATGCAGTGGTTCGTTTTAGTAACATTCATTTTTTTACTGTTGTTTGCTCTTGTGCGCTTTCAATTATCGTTACTGGTTTGGACGACGATTATTGCGGGGTCATTGTTTGTGATGACAGCATTGGACTGGGTTGGTGATGGCTTAGCTATAGTACTGTGGTTGATGTTTGCGGTGTGCATGATTCCATTGCATTGGCCTGAAATGCGTAAGCGCTGGTTGACTGAGGCATTATTTCAACATATGAAAAAATCATTGCCGCCAATCTCTAGTAGTGAGAAGGCTGCTATGGAGTCAGGTACGGTTGGTTGGGATGCTGAGCTATTTTCTGGTCACCCCAATTGGCAGAAACTACTAAATATACCCAAAAATAAACTGACGGATGAAGAGCAACACTTTTTGGATCATGATGTTGAAAATTTTTGTAAGATGTTGGATGACTGGGACATTACGCATAAACATAATGACTTATCACCAGATGCATGGGAATTTATTAAATCACATGGCTTTTTTGGCATGATTATTCCCAAAGAGTATGGTGGGTTAGGTTTTTCGACGTATGCACATTCGCAAGTCGTACAAAAAATTTCTAGCAGGTCATTAACTGCTGCTGTAACGGTGATGGTGCCTAATTCTTTGGGGCCAGCAGAGCTTCTTTTATCCTATGGTACAGATGCTCAAAAAGAACAATACCTTTCAAAGCTTGCGACAGGTGAGGAAATCCCCTGTTTCGCCCTAACGAGCCCTGTTGCTGGGTCTGATGCAGGAGCGATGACCGATACAGGTGTGCTTTGTAAAGGTAAGTATAAAGACAAAGAGGTGCTTGGGTTTTGCATCAACTGGGAAAAACGTTATATTACTTTAGGGCCTGTTGCGACGGTGCTTGGCCTAGCCTTTCACGCTTATGATCCTGACCACTTGTTGGGTGAGCAAGATGATTTAGGTATTAGTTGTGCTCTGATTCCAACAAATACAAAGGGCGTAAAAATAGGCCGTAGGCATTACCCGCTTAATGCTGCGTTTATGAATGGCCCGAACAGCGGTAAAGATGTTTTTGTGCCAATGGAGTGGTTGATTGGCGGGGAAGCATATATTGGGCGTGGCTGGCAGATGCTGGTTGAGCGCTTGGCTGTTGGGCGTGGTATTTCTTTACCTGCTTTAAGTGTTGGGGCTGGCAAACGTGTTAGTCAGGCAACAGGTGCCTATGCACGGGTTCGTAAGCAATTTCACCTTCCAGTGGGTAAATTTGAAGGTGTGCAAGAGGCGATGTCTCGTATTGGCGGGCTCACCTATATGATGGATTCGGCAAGGTTACTTACATTATCCATGTTAGATCAGGGTGAGCGACCAGCGGTGATCACTGCGATTGTAAAATACTATTTAACAGAGGGTATGCGTCAGGTGGTCAATGACGGCATGGATGTGCATGGTGGGCGTGGTATTTGCATGGGGCCATCGAATTATTTGGCACGCATGTATCAAAGCATCCCTGTTGGCATCACGGTAGAAGGAGCAAATATTCTAACCCGTAGCATGATTATTTTTGGACAGGGCTCAATGCGTTGCCATCCATTTATACAGCAGGAAATGGCGGCATTAGAATCTGATAATGTGGATTCTTTTGATGCATTGATGTTGCAGCATGCAGGGCATCTTATGCGTAATGTTGCCCGGTCGGTTTTGTTTTCTGTGAGTGGGGGACGTTTGGCAGAAAGCCCTGTTAGTGGTGACATGGCATGTTATTACCAAAAGTTGGCGCGTTTTTCAGCCTCATTTGCAGTAGTGAGTGATGTTGCTTTGATGTTATTGGGTGGTCAGTTGAAGCGTAAAGAAATGTTGTCCGGGCGCTTTGCGGATGCGCTTGGTTATATGTATATATGCTCAGCAACGCTTAAACGATTTGAGGCTGATGGACAGCCTGAATCGGATAAATTAAGTGTACAATGGGCGTGCCAATATGCTTTGTATCAGGTGCAAGAAGCATTGCATGGCATTATTCGCCACTTTCCAATGCGCTTTGCACGGTGGAAGCTTTACGCATGGGTATTCCCTTTGGGGCGGAGATGCTATCCGCCATCAGATGCGTTGAATCAACAGCTTGCATCACAATTGCAGCAACCTGGAGATGCTCGTAAAGCATGGTTGGACGGGATTTATTTGCCAGATGATGCGGATGACAGTGTTGGATGTTTGGAGTATGCCTTGCAATTAACATTGCAGGCGGAGCCGATTGAGCAACGTTTGCGTGATTTGGATGTGAATGATAAACAAGAAAACTGGCAAACATTGTGTGAACAGGACATATTAAATAAGGATGAGTTAGAACTTCTTGTGCAGGCTGCCAAGGCAGTACGTAAAGCCATTGATGTAGATGATTTTCCGCAAGGGCGAAAACGCAAATAAGGTTATAGACCGCCGCTTATTTTCCAAGTACCACCTTGTTTGATGAGCTGTAACTGTTCTTGTTGTACCATGTTACGCCACTCATTATCGGCCATAACTTTGAGTGTATAGCTTTGCTCGCATAAGGCATGGGTATCATCAACGATGTTAATATGGCGATTATGTGTTTTCATTTTAATATTTTGAAAAAACTTAAACTGATCAAAGGTTTGCATAAGCACATCATTTTTTGTGCGCCCACCAAAATTATAATGGTCGACTAAAACATCCGCGTATGCGGCGATATTCTTCTCATTAACGGCAGCTGTTCGTGCATCCAATACTGCGGAAATATCGGCTGTGTCAGCGCTGCTGCAGGCATTTAATAATGCGAGCAAGATTAGAGCAGCTGTAGATTTATAAAAAATCTGCAGCTTTCTCGCTCCAAACACTCTTTGGATAGTTGTGACGCAATAATATAGCACTATCACGGGCGCTATCGGCAAGCTGTAATGAGGCAAAGCTTGCGGCTAGATAATACAGCGCTTCTTCAATGACAGGGGTCGTTTGATACTGTTTTACAATTTCTTGAAAGCGATTTGTTGCTGCGACAAATCGTTCGTTGTCAAAATAGAATTTACCGATATATAACTCATGTTCAGCTAGTTGATTACGCAAATTTTGTAAATGAAGCCTAGCTTCTGGAATATAATCGGATTTTGGATAGTCATGGATTAGCTTTTTAAATGCAGCACTGGCTCGCAGAGTGGGGGCAGGATCACGTTGAGAAGGTACGGTTTGTTTGAGGTCACTCATACCTAACATATATTGCGCATAAGAAACGTTTGGATGATTGGGATGTTTGCTAATAAAGCGTGTAGAGAGTGTTTCGCTAAGAACATACTCAGAGCCTTTAAATGCTGCGTATATGCGTAGTAATTCTGCATCGGCAATATGTTGACTATAAGGATGTTTGTTTGAGAATTTTTCTAAAAATAAGTTGGCTGAGGTGAAGTTCCCTGCATCAATCAATTTCTTGGCATGTGTAAAGTCAGCTTTAGCAGATTCCGAGGGTGTAAGGGCTTCTTTTCCACAGCCTGTAATAAGGCTAATAGCAATAATAAGTGCTGGTAACAGAGGATTCATGTTCGCTATGCTAGAGTGACATTGGCAATGCTACAATGGCGAGCTGCCTACCACTTTGAATTCCATCACGGCGATAAGAAAAAAAACGTTCGGGCAGGCAGGATGTACAAAGGTGAATGGACTCTATATTGGCAGCTTTCAGCCCTGAAGATTCAAGTTGCAATGCATTGATTGCTTGTATGTTTGGCCATGCTTTATGGTTTTTGTAATAAATATAAAAGTGAGCTTGAGCATGGCTTTGGCATAATATGTCAGCAGTGTCTGTATCAACTTCGAAGCAAGGCGCCGCAATCGAAGGCCCTAAACAGGCAAGTATATGTTCAGGCTTTGCTCCGAGTTTTTTCATCTGCTGTATGGCAATGTGTGCAATGTTCTGAGCAGTGCCTCGCCAGCCTGCGTGAACAGCAGCAGCAACGCCCGATTTAGGGTCAACCAGTAATATGGGCAAACAATCCGCTGTACGTACGGCAACTGAACATCCTGCTGTACGGGTGATAAGAATATCTGCTTGCTCGTTGTGTTGTATGCCTTCGCCATCACATAATAGGTAGTCAGTGCCATGCGTTTGTTGACTGCGATGCGGGCTGGGCACTTGTGCTATAGCACATAGATTCTTGAGGTTATGCCGGATATTTTTGGCATTATCTCCTAAGCCAAGGCCGAGGTTAAGGCTATCAAAAGGAGCAGGGCTGATACCACCTTGTCTTTCACTAAAGATACCACTGATATGGTGCTTAGAAAATAGCTTGGATGATAGGAAAATGCTACGACCCTTTGTTACATCTGCTCAAGCGCATGGTTGAGGGCAGTTAAATCTGCAGGTAATGGTGCTTGGCACAAAATATCTTCTTGTGTGATTGGGTGAATAAAGCCAAGGGTTTCAGCGTGTAGTGCCTGACGTTTAAGCGCACTCAATGCATCACGTATAGGTTCAGGTATTGATTTTCCAGGGTTGAAATTACGAGCATAGGTAGAATCTGCTAAAATGGGCAGTCCTTCCGCGGCTAAATGTACACGAATTTGATGGGTTCGTCCTGTGTGCAACGTTAAACGTAGACGACTAAATTGATGATCAAAACGGCGTTCAACATCAGCATCGGTGATAGCCATTTTTCCTGTACTAACAATCGCCATTTTTTGGCGGTGATGGTGGTGTCTAGCAATGGGCTGTTCAATACGTTGGTGGTTCCAGCGGCTAACTCCTTTGCACCAAGCAAGATATTGTCGGTTAATATCATGCTCTGAAAAAAGACTGGCAAGCCCATGGTGTGCGGCTTCTGTCTTAGCAATTACCAATGATCCAGATGTATCTTTATCAATACGGTGCACAATACCAGGTCTTTCAACGCCGTTAATGCCAGGTAGTGATTTGCAATGGTGCAGCAGGGCATGCACCAATGTCCCTGTATCATGACCATGGCTGGGGTGTACAACCATGCCAGCAGGTTTGTTTACGATAAGTAGATATTCATCTTCAAATAAAATGTCCAGTGGAATGGCTTCGGGTATGAGCTCCAGAGGGCGATTATCTGGCAAAGTAATGGCAAAACTGTCGCCAGCACAAACAGCGCTGGATGCTTTGAGTATAACGGTGCGATTGCTTTGCTCAATACAACCATTTTTTAATAGTTCTTTGATACGGCTGCGTGACACATCACTTAAATGAGCCAGCGCATGATCCAGCCGCTGACCCATCATCTCTTCGGGAATGATAAGTGATAAAATTTTCTGCGAATGTTTCATTCGCTTACGTTGGATGGCTGCTCAACTTTTGTAGGCTTGCTCTCAGCCTGTTTTTTTGGGTTGTCATTCTCTTGCTTTTCAACTTTAGTGGTATTTGCGGGTTTGGGTCCAGTAGTTTTAGGCGTATCAGTTTGTTGTGCTGTGTTGCTTGTGTTTTCTGCTGTTGCTGCTCCCGGGCGTTTTGCAGGGCGGCGACGGCGGCGGCGACGGCGCTGCGTACCTTCTTGGGTTTCTTGCTCAGGTTTATCAGCTCTAGGTTTACTTGCAACGCTTTTGCTCTCAACCTTTGGTTTAGCTGTGCTTGCTTTCTTTTGAGGTGTTTTGTTTGGCACCTCTGGTTTAGGTTTACTGGACTTATTTCTGCGGTTGCGAGGTTGGCTTTTGCGGTTTTGTGCTTGCTTCTTTCGCTTTTCTTCCTCACGTTTTTTCTTACGTGCAGCTCCTGTTAATATATCGAAGAGTGCTGTGAGCCAAGCTGGCAGGCTGCTTGTTTTCTGGGCGGGGCGTTGTTGTGGTGTTGGCACGCCTACAACAGGCTTTAATGGGTTTAATTTGCGGTTTGCCTTGGCTGGTTTGCGACCTTTGCTGGTATCTTCGAGGACTTCCACACGCTGCTGGTTATTTTCATTCCACTGTCGCTCAATGCGATAGTGTGGAATCATTAATTCAGGTTTGATTTGCAGTGTTATCTGCACCTCGTGACTTTCTTCGATACGTGCAATGCTATCACGTTTATTGTTCATCAAGTACTCGCCTGTCTCGGATGGAACTTGTACGACCAAGATAGGTTTTTTACCAGCCTGTGCCCAGTCTTCCATACGTGTGAGCATTTGTAGTGCCATAGATTCAACGGTGCGAACCGAGCCGCGACCACGACAGCGAGGGCAGGTCTCAGTTGTGGATTCACGCACTGATGGGTGCAAACGTTGACGTGACATCTCGAGTAAACCGAAACGAGATATTTTAGCAAACTGAATGCGCGCTTTATCAGGTTGTGTGGCATCACGAAGAGCTTCTTCGACTTGTTGACCATGTTTGCGATTGGCCATATCAATGAAATCAATAACAACCAAGCCACCAATATCACGGATACGAAGCTGGCGAGCGACTTCTTCTGCTGCCTCTAAATTGGTAGCAAGGGCAGTGGCATCAATGTTTTTAGCACCTGTTGCACGTGATGAGTTTACATCGACAGAGGTTAATGCTTCGGTGGGATCAAAAACAATAGAGCCGCCGGAGCGTAGGCGAATTTCACGTTCGTGAATTTCTTCGCATTGTGCTTCAATATCATATTTTCGAAACAATGGCTCTTTGCCACGGTAGAGTTTTACGAGCTTTTCTTTGCCCGGTAAGACGGCATGTACAAAAGCTTTGGTACGGGTGTATATTTCATGGTTATCGACCCAAATTTCATCAATATCATGGGTGAAATGATCTCGAATAGCACGTGTTGCTAAATCGCCTTCTAGATAAATGAGTGATGGAGATGGTGCGCTATCGCCTTTAATGCGAATCTCATCCCATAGACGGCGCAAGTATTGGTAATCCCATTCTAAGGATTCAAGTTCTTGATCCTTACCGGCAGTGCGAACAATCAAACCCATATCATCAGGAACATTAAGATGGGTCAGGATCTGTTTGATAGCACGGCGTTGTTCTTCGGATAATTTGCGGGAAATTCCTCCTCGCGAGTTGTTTGGCATCAATACGGTATAACGACCTGCCAATGAAATATTGGTGGTTAAAGCCGCGCCTTTATTGCCGCGCTCCTCTTTGACTACTTGAATTAACAGCTCTTGTTTGTGTTCCAAGACATCGCGAATATTAACTTTACGTGGATCAGCAGATTTGTCCGCACCTTCTTTCCAGAAGTCAGAGTGGATTTCATTTAAGGGTAAAAAACCTTGCCTAGCGGACCCATATTCTACAAAAGCAGCCTGTAAACTGGCTTCAACCTTGGTGACTGTACCTTTGTAAATATTGCCTTTGGTTAGGGCTTTGTGAGCTGATTCAATATCTAGCTCTTGTAGGTAGTCATTGAGAACAATGGCTACACGGCTTTCTTCATCATGGGATGCATTGATTAGCATTACCTTTTTTATGGCGCTCATGGCACTTTCCTGTGCCGTTTGGGGTTTGTTAGTGTGTGAAAAACTGAAGCTTTCACACAGGTTAAGACATGCGATGGTGGTTAAAAAAACCAATACAAAACAGTCATGCCTTCATTATCTCACCAACTTGGTCGCTGCATTTCACGTATCATCGACGTGGTCAATATCAGTGGTTAAACCATCAAACGGGTATTTTATTTGCACAGGCTCAACACATTGGACACAATCTACATAAGCACCGAAAATACTGTATTCGGGTTTGCTGCATCGCTAGGTTTGCCGGGTAAGCAATCTGGCGAGGGTCAGAGCAGTCAAATCAATTTCATCATTTCTTGCAGATCATGTTCGCGTGGAACAAACTGTACGGTCGATGATACTAACCGCACAGGAGTACACTTGGCAAATTTTATCAATGAAAAGGGGCGGATATGCGTACCTTCGGATGAAGGCGGTAGTCGTTTGGATCGTATGCTACTGCGATGTTTAGGTAATGAAAAACGTACGTTGATCATGCGCTTGATTCGTAAGGGTAATGTGCGGGTGAATGGCAAACGTTGCAAACCCAACCATCATTTGGAGGTTAATGATGAGGTGTTTGTGCCAGCTAGTCTTCGTCAAAATGATGTCGAAGAGCTGAGGCGAGATGATGTTCCTGCTGGTTTATTGCGACAAGTTGAACAAATGCCTATTTTATTTGAGGATGAATGGCTTGTGGTTATCAATAAGCCAGCTGGCTTGGTGGTGCATGGTGGTAGTGGTCATGATGCAGGTTTGATTGAGGCCTTGAAGGTATCGCGTGACCTGCCTGACTTGCGCTTGGCACACCGTTTGGATAGAGACACTTCGGGTGTACTGTTGCTAGCGAAAAACCTGCAAGCTTTGCGTAAGTTGACGGAATCATTTCGTGAACGTGATATGGATAAAACCTATATGGCATGGGTACAAGGGCATCCCGAACCACATGCGGCGCGTATGAAATCAAAATTATCCAAGGGTGTGTCGATTGCGGGTGAGCGCATGGTGGTGGATGATGATGAAGGAAAAGAATCGATCACAGACTATCAGGTAGTTGTGGAGCGTGAAAAAGATGGGTTTGATTATGCGCTGGTAGCACTCAAACCACACAGCGGCCGTACGCATCAGTTGCGTGTGCAGTTGCAAAATGAGGGGCATGCGATTTTGGGAGATTCCAAATATGCAGAAAAAGAGGTGTTGAAACAGTTTAAGTCTTTGGGTGGGAAGGGCTTAATGTTACACGCTTGGCGTTTGCGTTTACTGCATCCAATGACACAACAAGAATTGGTATTTAGCGCGCCGTTTCCCAAACGTATGATGATTTTCGTGTAATGTTTAGTTAAGAGTGACTGGCACAAAAAAAAGCCCCGCATAAGCGAGGCTTTTTTAAAATTTTAAAGAAATAACTATTTAGACAGAAATCTGATTTAATAACATGTTCTTCTTACCTTCTTGTCTAAAGCGTTTGTTCATAGCTCTTTTTAGGCGTTTCTTTTCGTGAAGATGCCACGTACGAAGGTTGCGCCATTGTACTTTGATAAGGGTTGTTTCTTCACCGGTGGTCTTTTGATGTCTTCCGAGCATGTACTGCCTCCTTATGTCCAGAACTTCTTTAGCTTTTATTGCTAAATCCATAATGAATTTATACACGCATAAGGAATATTTAGCAAGCATTTTTTTGCCCACGGTGGAGTGCTTGCAAAAAATATTGCTTGTGAGGCATATTAGACTGTCTTATAAAGCAGGTTTTTTGATAGGGGCAGCATTTAAGTTAAAACATGACCTCTTCTAGCTCTGTTTCATCTGCAATGATTTCTTCAAGAAGGTTGATAATGACCTTTTTTGAATCTTCTTTTATACAAGGGTTACAAGTGGTGACGCGTCCAACATCAACGCTAAGTTCCGAGGCTATGTGGTGAATACTTGTTGCTTGAGGAGAATCTTGTTTGGTAGCACAGATAATAATTGGCGCATCTGAAAGCTCACAGTAAAATTGCAACATTTCTTTGGCCTCATCAATAGCATCTTGGTTGCTCGAATCGACTAAAAATACTGTGCCAAGAGCTCCTTTTGATAGGGTTTTCCACATAAAATTAAAACGTGCCTGCCCAGGTGTTCCAAATAGGTGCACATCCAACTCATCATCAACGTGTAGGATGCCAAAGTCCAAACCTACTGTTGTCATAGTTTTGTACTGGGCTAATTCATCGGTGGTTTCAACATCATTGCTTGTTAGCTGTTCGTCACTTACGTATTGAATCAATGTTGTTTTTCCAGAGTTAAAAGGGCCTGTAATCAAAATTTTTGCAATATCTTTTTTAGTCATTGTTGTATGCCAGTTTCATTCGTTTTAAAATTCGCTTTGCAATATTTTTTCGTTTAGAGACTCTAGCGCGTTTGGGGGACATCAGGCCGAGGCAATAGGTAAGTACTAAAACCTTTAAATAAGCGGTCTGACTCTCACTTTCATCAGCTGCTCTAAAGAAGTTAAATAGCGATGCGTTTGGGTTTTTCTGTGTAAAGTGGTACAGAGCCATGTAAGCACTCATATCATGGTAGTTAATAGTATGATCGGGAAGGCTTACTTGGATGGCAGGCATTTTTAAAAATGTTTTTTTTAAGGCCAAGGCATGATAAGGGTTCCATTCAGCGTTTTTGATCGCATTGCAAATACAGGCTGTTATGTCCACAGCCTCGATGTCTTGTGTTATCTGCACTTGTGATTTTTCTTCGCAATACAAAGTTGGACGTGTAATGAGCTTTTGTATTTGTTTTTTAATATTAGGGCCTAAAAGTTGCTTGCTGGTAATATTAATTTTTTTAGAACGTCCATCAGCCTTGAAACTGTAATGAATAGACCCAGAGCGATTGTTAATGAACATATTGCGTAAAAGAGCTAGTTGTTTAAAAGTTTTTACAGCTTTAGGCATTCATTCCTTCTTTAAAAAAATTGATTATTTATTGTGATTTTATTGCGATATAATTAAAAGCACTACTCTCAATCATTTATCTGATTTAGAGCAGTGCTTAAAGTACGAGTCTTAGAATTTAATGCTTTCTTCAACGTCTGAAATAACGAGACGTGCCATAGCTAGGTTTGCATTCGCTCTCTCTAGCACTGAATAGATGAAGATATTCTGTTTGTTTTTTAGTGGGCGAAGAACATGAAACTGTTTACCTAAGGTAATGAGCATGTCTTCGATGTGATCATCAAGTTTAAGAGACGCCATAGTTTTGCGTTTAGCACGGACAACTTCGGTGTTACCTGCTGCAGCAAGATCAAGGTTTATGCCACCACCGGCTTGGGCTAAAATCATGCCACTATCACTGTCGACAACCATGGCTGCTATTGCACCATTAATACTCATTAGTTTTTTCATTGCATCTTCAACGTTCATTCTCTCTCTCCTTGTGTATTGCTTTTTAATATAAAATAGTCTTTTAGGTTGTTATGCGGTGGCAATATTTGCTATATTATCAGAGGAAATGGAGTCTTCTGAAGGTGTTTTATTGCGTAATTGTACAACGGATTGGGTTATTTTTAATAATCTGTTTGAGCATGCTTTGGCATGATGAAGAATCAGCCCCGTGGTAGCAGTGCTGGTTGTTGTCATACATAACAGTAGCTTTGGCCCCATATGAATCACCACAACGGTTCCTGTTTTGGATTCCATAATAACATTGTCGCAGTTAAGGTTCCCAGAAGTATCTTCCCAGATGTCGCCAAGTGATAAGAAAGAAGCACTTCTTGCTGCAATAGTATCGACGGCCTGATTGTTTCGAGAGGCATGTGCTTTCGCAATGCCATCTAGGCTTGAGATAACAATATTGTCGATAACATTAACCTCTTGCAACGTATGCTGTAGCTCGGATTGAAATAATTCCAGTATATGCTTATTCATGTCTCTCCCTTCATTCGACTGTAATGCGATGTGCACCTTAGCCTGCGATTGTGACAATGGCATGACATCAGGTTAAGTATGTGACTTATGTCACCAAATTAAATAATATTTACGAATGCTGGGGTTAAAGGTGCCGAAGTTGGCGTTTATTATGACCTGAAACTTTGTTTTTCGCTATTTTAGGCGTGTGTGCTACGTAGGGGCGTAAAAATGAGGGTAAGACACGACCTTCGATTTTCATTAAGTCTTGTACCAAGCAGTCGGCAATGCGCTGCTTTTCTAGCGAGGATGTGTTGGCAAGGTATGTGAAAAGCAATTTAGCCAGACGATCCAAGGATATTTGCCATGTTGAATTGGTTTGTTCATATATCCATAAAGAAAAAGAAAAGAAATTCTCAAATACATCACCATTTTGCCATAAAAGTGTGATGCTAATTTTAAAGTTACCGCTATTTTTGTATAAATTCCAAAAACGAGCGAATCTTTTCATTTTTTGTATCTCTTCAAAGCTTAAATCATCAGTCTTGATGATGTCATAGGGTGGTATATCTGAGTAAACCATGCCGTATGTTTCATTGTGTCGAGATAGACTGGTTCCAGAGAGGTTTTTTAGAATGCCAATCTGAATTTCGGCTTCGCTCAGGCTGCAAAGCTGATTCAAACCTTTGCCAAAGCTTTCGAGATTTTCACCCGGTAGCCCAACAATCAAGTCTAAATGCATATGGGCATGGGTTTCATGTTCTAAAAATGCAATATTTTCTTTTATTTTTTCAATATTCAGTTTGCGGTGAATACGTGTGGCAATTTCATTGTTAAGGGTTTGAATACCGACTTCCAATTGCAATGATGCAGGCTTGAATTGTTTGATACGCTGTTGAATACTTACAGGAAAATGATCGGGGATAACTTCAAAGTGAGCAAAATAATCATCTTCTTTGGCAAGGAAAAAATCTAATATTTGATTGGACACTTTAGGGTTAAGGTTAAAAGTACGGTCAATGAATTTAAAATTGCGCACGCCGCGTTGCCAAAGAAGCTCAAATTCTTCCAGTAAACGATCAATAAATAGATTGCGAACGCGGTTGTCCATCGAAGATAGGCAAAATTCACATTGAAATGGGCAGCCCCGTGATGCTTCGACATAGATATAACGGTTTTTGACATCTTCATCATTGTAATAACGATAGGGGAGTTCAATATCATCAAGGCTAACTGTACCTGCATCAATGATGCGTTCGGGAGGTCGCTCATGATTAAAAAGCGCTCGACAGGTACTGTGAAATGCCAATTCACCTTCACCACGAATGATATAATCAGCGACATCCATATTCACACGCATCGGGTCATAACTGACTTCCGGGCCGCCAAGTATGATACAAGTTTCTGGTGATACCTTTTTTATCGTATGGATAAGCTCGGATACTTGTAGTACATTCCATATATATACACCGATGCCGATGATACGAGGTTTGTGCGCTAATAATTGTTCAGCTATGTCTTGAATATTGTCATTAATCGTAAATTCAATGATGTGCGCTTTATCTTGTAATTGTTTTAGATTGGCAAAAAGATAACGAAGCCCAATGGAAGTATGGGAATAGCGGGCGTTTAGTGTGGTTAAAATGATTGAGTTCACAGCTTGCAGCTTAGTTTTTTTTCGATGCAAATCCACTCCGGGGGTGATGTGCGCGTGTTTTCTGGGATATGAATGGAGATTTCAAAGTCTTGAATGAGTGAACGCGCCCATGATTTGACTGCCTCACATTCTTCACGACCACCATCATGACCAGTATAAGCCAAGATAGAGAGGATTCCGCCATGTGTAAGCAGTGATATGGAGGCATTGAGTGCAGGTAAGGTCGTATTGGGGCAAGTTGTGAGGCTTTTATCTGTGTGGGGTAAATACCCTAAATTAAAAGTAATAACCTTGATTTTACCGTGTAGTGCTTGAGGGATATGTTCAATCATGTGTTCATGACCTGAAGCCAGCCATGTTACGGGTGTTTGGATATGATGTTTTTGTAGGTGCAATTGTGCTGATTTTAATGCTTTTTGCTGTATATCAAATGCGAATATAGCACCATTTTTACCAATGCACTGCGCTAAAAATAGGGTGTCATGCCCATTGCCTGTGGTGGCATCAATGGCGATGTCACCTTGTTGTAGTATATGCTGTAATTTATCATGTACTTGCTCGGTTAGACGCATGAAAACCTCTGAATATTAACGGCACTTGGTAAAGTTGCATCATGGGCAAGGTGTTCAGTCATTTGCCTGCTATACCACGGAATAAGCAATGAACCTTTCGAGCCAAAGCCATTAAATATGCCGATATTTCTATATTTGGGGTGCATACCAAGAAATGGCTGCTTGTCCAAGGTGTTGGGGCGTATGCCAGCTTGGTGTGCAGTGAGGTTAATACCTTCTTGTTCGATAGGCATGCTTTCGAATGCTGTTAAAAGCTCTTTTTTACCAGCTTCACTGACTTGTTCATTGCTTGTATTGCTCTGGTAAGTTGCACCGATTTTGAAGCTGCCATCGTGTAAGGGCAATAACCATTTCCCTTGGTTCAGAATATGGTTTGGAAGCTTGTTTGGGGTAGATAAATGTAAAATTTCGCCTTTTGCAGGCTGAAATGGCAAAAAAGAGAAGAATTTACTATTAGAATCCCGCCAGCCTTGGCAAAAAATAAGTTTTGAAGCTGTTATATGTTCCCACTGTATATGGGTTTGATGGGCTTGAATATCATGCTGCTGTACATTGCTTGTCGTTAGGCAGTTATGTTGTTGAAAATAAATATGCAGGGCATCGAGTAGAGCGTTGGTATCTAGATAACCTGTTTGATATTGCTTGATAATATTAGGTTGGTTTGGTAATTCGCATAAATAATGCTGATATTTTGGGTCGTGCTGGCGTTTTTGCCATGCAAGTTTGGCCTTATCATTTTGCAAGGTGCGAAGCATATTTTTTTTAAAGAAAAACTGCGTATGAAATTGCTCGCCAAGTTGTTGATAAAGCGTGTGTGCTGCGGGTAAGAGGGTATCAATATTTTCCTGCAAGACCAAGCGTTGCCCCGTGACGGGATTGATAAGACCTGCGGCTACGCGTGAGGCAGCTGTTAGTTTTGGATGGTGCACTATATGGACTTTTTTTCCTGTTTGCATGAGCTGCCATGCCAATAGGCTGCCTGCCAAGCCAGCGCCAATGATAAGCACATCTGTGTGCGATGCTTGTGTCATTTTGGCAGTGTATGAGGTAGTGCGTTGAAATCAAAGCTAAAAGTGCGGAGCCTTCTTGTTCAATGTTATAAGTGCACTGACATGGCTTTCTAGCCATTTAGGGGGCACACCCTCTGTAGCGCTGGCTAACACTTCCTGCACGATACTTACTTTACCACACTTTTCACGAATTTCTGCTGTATTTTGCAGGCTTTCATCAAGCATGCTTGCATACTCATTACTTTCAGGCATGCCGTGCATCATAGTGTAATTCATCACCCAGCCTTGGGCTGCTACAGTTTTACATGCTTCTGATAATGTTTGATGCACAGGTATTTTGGCTGCTTTTATAGGTGCTTCTTCTTCATGCTTGAGGCTGCTTGAGGCATTTGTGCTTGGTTTGGGCGTTTCCGTCGCAACAAAAGGCTGGCCAATATCAACACTTCTATCATGGTAGAAGAAATAAACAGATGAGGTGACAATGACAACACCAAGCAGCATAGAGGGAGAGAGTTTTCTCTTATGGTTAACTTCTACACTTGCTTTATTTCGAGTTTCCCTGCGTTGTTTATGGGAGCTTATTTTTTCTTTTGATTCCTTTGGTTCACTAGCTTCTGCTTGTTCTTTTGCAGTAACTTTATTTATCTCAGGAGTACTTGCTGTGGGCGTTTCAAAAAGAATGATTTCAAAAGCTTTATCGCAGTTTTTACAAGTAATGGTACGGCCTGATGCAGCACGCATTTTATCGTTCACACCATATTTTTTATTGCAATGAGGGCACTGAATATATTCCATATATTTTGACAAGCAGGAACCAGACCAATTTTATGGCGCGCTACCTATAATTATGTTTTGTTATCATCGCAGCCTTGTACAATACCATCCTTGGCATCTTCAATAAGACAAGATATCTCCTCCAGAGTGTCGCGGTGACCGGCTTGCATAAGCCCAAGAATGTAATTCTCAATGGCACGTGGAACCATCTCTGGATTTTCGCGTTCGCCACGAGAAAAGATGATTAGCCCATTCAGGAATGCCTCCAACTGTTCATCGGAGAGCTTTTCGTAATTTTTATTTTGTGAACCCGCCATAAAGGCTTTGATTTGGCTGCTGCTAAGCTTTAGTCCGCCCATTTCAAATATCTCTTTGCTTTCAAAATGTTTAAGACTTTGGCTAATCATTATTTTTTTAAGGATACTATTATTATTCATGCCGCAATGCTAACTTGGATAAGATATAAATGCTGCTTTGAGTTACTCAGAACTTTTTTAAATTGTAGGAGAGGTCTGTAATGTTTTTTTAATGCGAACGTCCAATAGTGGTATTCTAAGGAGTGTGTATGCGTTTATTTTTGATTTGTATGATATTTATTGTGCCCAATATGGCTTTTGCGGAAAAACTAGAAAAAGCCACTTTTGCTGGCGGTTGTTTTTGGTGTATGGAGCACCCATTTGATGAGTTAAATGGCGTTGTCTCCACAACATCGGGCTATGTTGGTGGCTTTAAAAAACATCCGACCTATCAAGAAGTCTCGGCAGGAAAAACAGGGCATACAGAAGCGGTGCAAGTCGTATTTAACCCTGAAAAAGTCAGCTATAAAGAACTGCTAGCGGTTTACTGGCATAATTCAGACCCTACGACAGCCAACCGTCAATTTTGTGATGTTGGTTCGCAATATAGACCTGGAATTTTCTATGCAGACTCCAAGCAGGAGCGTTTGGCCACCGCATCCAAAGAAAGATTGCAAAAAAACAAACCATTTAAACAAAATATTGTTACTGAAATTAGCCCTGTTGGAGAATTTTGGCCTGCAGAATTATATCATCAGGATTATTATTTAAAAAATCCACTGCGCTATCGCTTTTATCGTTATAACTGCGGTCGCGATCAACGCCTTGAACAACTTTGGGGGTCAAGCCATGAATAGACGTGAGTTTTTATCGGGTGCAGCCATTGGCATATTTGCGCTAGCATTGCCTAATCAATTATTAGCTAGTAATGAAAGGAAAGGTTATATGGGTGAGAAAATTGTTAAATCAGACGATGAGTGGGAAGGTTTATTAACCCCTCAGCAATTTGATGTATTGCGAAAAGAAGGCACGGAGCCTCCATTCAGTAGCCATTTAAATAAAGAGTATGGCGAAGGTCAGTATGTCTGTGCTGCTTGTGCATTGCCTCTATTTGAATCAAGTGCGAAGTTTGATAGTGGCACGGGTTGGCCAAGTTTTTATCAGCCTATTGCAGGGAGCACTGAAAGTAAGCGTGACTTTAAAATGATTTTACCGCGTACAGAATACCATTGCGGACGTTGTGGAGGGCACCAAGGACATGTTTTTAATGATGGCCCCAAACCAACAGGGCAACGCTGGTGTAACAATGGTGTGGCATTGAAGTTTGTTCCTGCATGATAGGTTTGCGCTAAGTGGGCTAGACTTCTAACATTGGCTGATGTCTGTTCAATGTTTATTCCCACCATCGAGTGATACAAGGCCTTTGCAAGGTTTGTATCTTGATTGCTGTTTGCATAAACAAGCTGCAATGGGCGATGTGTTGATTTACTCTAATTATATAGCTTCACTGGATGGACGAATTTCGCTTCGTGATGACAAAACAGGCGAATTTTCTGTGCCTGAGAGTATTGCTAATCAGCGTGATTGGCGTTTGTATCAGGAATTGGCGGCACAGGCTGATGTAATGATTACTTCAGCGCGTTATTTCAGGCAATTAGACAAAGGCTGTGCACAGGACTTATTGCCTGTAGGGCAAGGTTCAGATTATGCTGATCTGGGTGTATGGCGAGCAGAGCAGGGTTTAGAGGTGCAGCCTGATGTGGTCGTTGTATCAGCGAGCTTGGATATTCCTCTAAAAGCATTGGAATCATTGAAAGGTAGACGAGTTTGGGTGCTGACGGTGGATGGTGCAGATAGCAAACGATGTCAGCAATTTGAAATGATTGGGGTAACTGTTGTGAAAGTTAGCGAGAATCAGGTGCGGGGCGCTGCTTTGAAAGCATTTCTTATTGAGCATGGTTATCGCAGTGCTTATATGATTGCTGGCCCTGCGATACACCATACATTATTGGCTAGCAGTGTATTAGATCGTTTATTCTTAACCACACACCTATCACTATTGGGACAAAATAAATTTCACACCATATTGCAGGGGGAAATAGACCCTGTCAGAGCGCAACTAGACTCGCTGTATTTGGATAATGAAGGTGGACAAATGTTTGCACAGTATGGCATAAAAGGAAGTAATACATGACAGTGCATATGTACGGTATCGCGAATTGCGATAGCATTAAAAAGGCTAGGAAATGGCTAACGGAACATAAGATAAATTACACATTTCATGATTATAAAAAAGAGGGTGTGGATGCAGAAGATTTAAATATCTGGTGTGATAAAGTGGGTTGGGAAATACTTTTGAATAAACGAGGTACAACTTGGCGGAAGTTGTCTGATGCAGATAAAAATAGCGTGGATGAAGATAAAGCGAAGGCATTGTTAGGTGAGTATACAAGTATGATTAAACGCCCTGTTTTAGTGTTTTCTGGGCATGTGGAAGTTGGTTTTTCTGAAGTGGCTTATAAGGCGTTATTTCAATGAAGGTTGCTTGCAATGCCTAGACATCATCATGAGAAGTTGTTTCTACAAGGTGAAGCGGGAAATTTACAGGCACTTTATCAACCCGGCGAAGCTGGAAAACCAGCCATTGTTGTTTGTCATCCGCATCCACTATATGGCGGCACTATGCGCAATAAAGTGGTTTATTGGATTGCTCGCGCCTTTGAAGATAAAGGCTGCGCTGTTTTGCGTTTTAACTTTCGCGGTGTGGAACAATCTGAAGGTGAATGGGATGAAGGCAAGGGCGAGAGTGATGATGTGCTTACAGCCTTGAATTATTTGCAAGAGCAGAATCCTGATTCACCGTTATGGTTGGCAGGCTTCTCATTTGGAACTTATGCTGGCTTAAAAGCTGCAAGGCAAGATCAGCGTGTCGAACGGATGTTCGCGATTGCGCCAGCGGTGAATTTATGGACATTTGATTTTATGCAAGAAGAGGAGCGGCCGCTTACGGTTGTTTCAGGCACAGATGATGAGATTGTACCATTTGAACAGGTGCAATCATGGATAAAAACAATGCCTAAAGCTGTTTGTTTTCATGCGATTGATGGGGCAGGACACTTTTTCCCCCAGCATATGAGTGCTATGACTGATTGTTTGTTGAAGGATAGTTTTTAATCATTCACAATTAAATATGCATCCACATGCGGCGTGTTTTTTTTACTTACCTTCTTTGTGTAATAAGAGAAACCCAGTGATGCCCCCAAAAAACAATATTGGTAACCAAGCCGCATAAGGCGCAGGCAGTTGTTCACTGCTTGCCAATAAACCACTGGCATTGCCGAGTACATAAAAGAGTAAGCCGAGCGTAATGGCTGAAGCCAGCCCCCAAGATCTTGCCGAAACACGGCTGCCCATATTCATGGTAAGCGCCATAGCCAATAGAACCATAACAAAACAAGCACTAGGAGCTGCGAGTTTACGGTGTAATGTGAATGCGAAACTGGTCGAGCTAAGACCAGCTTGTTGTAAGTTATGGGTATATTTATATAGCTGCATAAATGTCATGTGATTGGCACTGGGTGGATCGGCAGTATCAGGGCTAATTTTAGAAGCAAAATGAACGCTTTTTTGATGCCTTAACACCATGCCTTCTTGTTTATCAGGCTCACTTATATAGACATCCTGCAGTAACCATTGCCCATTTTTAAACGTAGCATGACTTGCATCCATTCGTTTTGTCCAAATGCCTTTATGGCTGGTTTCTAACATCATCATTTTAAAGGTTTGGTCATCAAGTGGGGTTAACTGATAAAAACGATTACCATCTTTTAACCACTGAATACCCTGATGTGAGGGCGCTTGATGATGAATAATGACACGCTCCATAACATCCAAACGGCTATTGGTGGTGGGTGTGATCCATTCACCAATTGCTAGCATCAGTCCAGCACCAATAAGCCCAACACATAATATGGGTGTCATAATTTTTTCCATGCCCAAGCCAGCAGCGCGCATGGACACAATTTCATGGTGGTGAGATATCTCAGTAATATAAATGCTTACAGCTATTAATAAAATAACTGGCATGAATTCGGAGATCATAAAGGGTGTTTTTAGTAGTAAATACTCAACCAATAGTGGTACATTCATGCCATGCCCAAGGTAACGGGATTTATCAAATACTTCGATAATTAAAAAAATAGCTAAGAGTGCGAACATCGTACCTGCCGCACGGCTTAGGCAACCATAGAACATCCAGCGAAATAAAATTGGCATGTGGCAAGCCTAACATCGAAAGTGAGGAAGGCATATCTGCTTTGTAAGATAATTTAAGGTGATAGTATATTTTATCGAGTATGCCAGCTTTATGACAGGCAATGGTGCATTGCTCAAATGAGCTGCTACACTGCGCGGATTGCTATTTGATGTATGATAAAACGCGGAGGATTGTATGCCCTGGAATCAAAACCAAAATAATGATAACAACCCATGGGGTAAGAAGCCTTCAGGTGGCGGTTCAAATCAACCCCCGCCGGATCTTGATGAAGTTATGAAACGCTTGAAGGAACGCTTTGGTGGTTTACTGGGCGGTGCAGGTGGCGGAAATAATGGCACACCGAATTTAAGCAGTGGTGGGTTCATGGCAATATTTGCAGTGGCATTTCTACTTTGGGGTGCATCGGGTGTTTATACCGTGGCAGCGGATGAAGAAGCTGTTGTATTGCAGTTTGGTAAGCATGTGGAAACAAAAGGCCCTGGTTTACGTTGGCATTTCCCTTATCCGATTGAAACGGTTGAGAAACTACCTGTGACGCGTGTACAACGTTTGGTGATTGGTGTGCGTGATATGGGAGATGGTCGTCGTCGTCAGCGTTCGCATGAGTCATTGATGCTGACACAAGATGAAAACATCGTTGATATTTCATTCATCGTTCAGTATAAAATTAAGTCTGTAGATAACTATATGTTTAATATTGATGCGCCTGAAAAAACTGTGCGTGATGCTTCTGAATCAGCGATTCGTGAAATTATTGGTCGTACTGTGATTGATGATGTATTGACGACGAAAAAGGCTGAAGTGGAAATTGAAACGCAAACACTTATTCAATCAGTTTTGGATGGCTATAACGCAGGGATTTCTGTCACAAGTGTTAACTTGCAAGATGTAAAACCACCCACTGCTGTAGAGCATGAGTTCAAAGATGTTCAGTCTGCGAAAGAAGATAAAGAGCGGGCTAAAAACGAAGCACAAGCGTATGCCAATGATATTATTCCAAAAGCACGTGGTGAAGCGAAGAAGATGGTTTTGGATGCTGAGGCTTATGAAAAAGCAGCAGTGGATCGTGCACAAGGTGAAGCAAATCGTTTTAATAGTATCTTAAATGCATATAAACTGGCACCTGAAGTGACCCGCAAGCGTATGTATTTGGAAACGATGGAAAGTGTAATGGCGAAAGCAGATAAGGTTATTATTGATAGTAAGGTGGCAGGTAGTGTGTTGCCATATTTACCATTGGATCGAGCATCCAGTAAAGTGGAGGTGAAGTAATGAGCCCAAAACAAACGATATTTGGTATTATTTTAGGCGCGATTGTTGTCTTGATTGGTATGTCGGCTTTTACTGTAGATGAACGTAAACAAGCTTTGGTCTTGCAGTTTGGACAAGCTAAAGATGTGCAAGAAGGTGCAGGTTTGCATTTTAAATTGCCTTGGCAGACGGTGGAGTTTTTTGATAAGCGTTTGTTAGTCAGTGATGCATTGCCCAATGAAGTGATTACCAAGGATAAAAAAACCATTGAAGTAGATAACTATACCCGTTGGGAAATTGTTAATCCGCTATTGGTGTTTCAGGTGGCGCGTACGCAAAATGGCGTAGCTGCACGTATGCAAGATGTGGTGCGTGGTAAAGTGCGTGAAGTATTAGGTCAACATACGTTGAATGAAATTGTATCAGGTGGTGAAAAAGAGAATCTACGTCGTGAATTGATGGTAACTATTCGTGATCGCGCAGATAAGGATGTGCGTAGCTTGGGTATTAAAGTGATTGATATACGTATCAAACGCGCAGACTTACCTAAAGCGAACTCAGAGAAAGTATTCGATCGTATGAAAGCAGAGCGTCAGCGTATTGCTAAAGAATACCGTTCTGAAGGTGAGGAAGCAGCAAAAGGAATTCGTGCACAAGCAGAAAAAGAACGTAAGGTTTTATTGGCAGAGGCCTATAAAAAATCACAGATTATTCGTGGTCATGCAGATGCGGAAGCAACCAAGGTATATGCTAAAGCGTATCAACGTGATCCGAAATTTTATGCCTTCTCTCGCTCGCTTGAATCGTACAAAAAGTCGATTGTTGAAGGTTCGCGTTTGGTTATTTCACCGAACTCGGAATTTTTCCAATTCTTTGAGAAATCTAGCAAGTAAGCTTAAGACTGTATGCAGGACTTATGGGCAGCCCTTGGTTTGGTGATACTTTTGGAAGGAGCGCTGTATGCGCTATTTCCTAACCAGATGATTGAAATGATGCGGAAGTTGCCAGATATTTCTCCCACAGCCTTACGTGTTATGGGAATTGCTGGTGTGGCACTTGGCTGGTTTGTGGTGCATATGGTGCGCGGTTAAGGTTTCTTCTTAAGATGATAAAATAGCGTTCAATAAAAAAGGCTCCGCATTGCGGAGCCTTTTTTATTTGTCATTCGATGTCTAAAAAAAAGAGGAATGTAAGATCAAATAACGTGAAGTGTACGGCTTTAATATGGTGGGGCGATGAATTGGAAATTAAACTATATGTATGCGAGGTATTTTCTATTTTGAGGGTGTGTAAAAAAGCTAAGTGAGATCAAAAAAAGGCTCCGCATTGCGGAGCCTTTTAAATTTTTCGTCTGGTGTCTAAGGGAGGGAGGGGGGGAGGGCGACACCAGACAATACGAAGCGTACAGGCTCAATATGATGAGACTATGAATTATAAATTAAAATATATTTATGTTGGATGTTTTGAGGGTATGTGGAAAGGATTATTTAGAATTAAAAAAGGCTCCGCAATGCGGAGCCTTTTAAATTTTTCGTCTGATGTCTAAGGGAGGGGAGGAGGGCGACACCAGACAGGATGAAGGGTACGGGGTCAGCATGATGAGATAGTGAATTGGATATTAAAATGTATTTATGTTGGATGTTCTGTTGCTTCTATTTTTAGAGTATGCGGAAAGGGTTATGTGGAATTAAAAAAAAAGGCCCCGCAATGCGGAGCCTTTTAAATTTGCCGTCTGATGTCTAAGGGAGGGGAGGAGGGCGACACCAGACAGGATGAAGGGTACGGGATTAGCATGATGAGATAGTGAATTGGATGTTAAAATGTATTTATGTTGGATGTTCTGTTGCTTCTATTTTTAGAGTATGCGGAAAGGGTTATGTGGAATTAAAAAAAGGCTCCGCAATGCGGGGCCTTTTAAATTTGATGTCTGATGTCTAAGGGAGGGGAGGAGGGCGACACCAGACAACAGAAGCGTATAGGTTCAATATGATGAGACTGTGAACTGGATATTAAAATGTATTTATGTTGGATGTTCTAGCTTGCTTCTTTTGATGCCGGTGAAAAGAGTTGTTTAATGTCCATGGCAATACCTAGGGTAGCAGGAATAGAGAACAAGGTGATAAAGGTCGAAAAGAGTAAGCCCCAAGATAGGGCTAATGCCATAGGGGCAACAAAAGGGTCAAATCCTCCCCAGCCATAGGCGGTTGGTAGAAGTCCTACAACCGTGGTAATTGTAGTGAGTAAAACAGCCCTTAGCCGGCGTTTTCCACTTTCAATAACGGCATCGCGCCACGGCTTACCTTGTTCCAGCTCACGCTGAATAAATACCGCGAGCACCAATGATGCATTCACAACAACGCCTGTCAGCGCAACAAAACCCATCATAGCCATAAAAGAAATCGGTTGCCCATGTATAAAAAAGCCAATGACAATACCGATGGCGCCAAAAGGAATGGAGAACATGACCAAGAATGGATAGCTGAGGCGGTTGAATTGAATAGCGAGAATAACAAAAATACCTATTAGCGCGAAAAGAAAACTAAAAATTAGCCCCTGTACGGACTCTTTGCTGCGTTCTTGCTCACCACCCAAGTGGTAATAGATATGTTTTGCATCATTCCCTAGCCACTCAGCTTGACGAGCTTGTACTTGTGCATTCAACTCTTTGGATGTGATAAGCTTTAAATCCACCTCTGCGGAAACATTGATGATGTGATCGCCATTTTTATGGCGAATACTGCTGCTACCAGCGGTCTCTTCAACATGTGCGATACGGAAAAGTGGGATAAGCCCATTACGCTGATTGGGAATTTCCAGTTGCATAAGAGTTTTGATGTCACGTTGTGCATCTTCAGGGTAGCGAATCGTAATGTCGATTTCTTCCTTGCCATGTTTTAAAGTAGAAACACGAATGCCATCAAAGGCTGCTTTGATATGTAAGGCAGCAGTACGTAAATCAATGCCTGCATATGCAGCTTTAGCGCGATCTAGAACAATATGTAACTCTCGTTGCCCTGGTTGCAAATCACTTTCAATCGCAGTCGCGCCAGAGATGCTGTGAAGCAATGTTTCGAGCCGTTTAGCAACACGTTCCTTGGTAGCAGTATCTGATCCACTTATTTCAACCTGCAAGGCACGTCCAACAGGTGGACCCGATGACTGCATAGCAAAGCTTATTTCTAATTCAGGAAACTTCGCGGGCACATTTTTTTCGATACTAGCCATGATCTCATGAGCCGATGTTTGACGCTCTGTAAATGGCGTGAGAATAACACGTACAAAACCAAAGCGATCGCCCACTTGTTTTAGAGCTTCGCGTTGATCAGCGCTATTCTCGCCTGCTACAAGTGTGGTTGTTTCGAGTAATGCAGGGTCAATGTGAGATCGCACTAGCTTGTCGAGTTTGACAAGTTTTTTAAAGGTATCCTCAAGGGTTGTGCCAATAGGCGCGTTAACACGCAAATAAAATTCACTTTCGGCACCTGACGGAAATAATTGGAATTTCATTTGACTGGCCAGTAAGCCCGTCGCAGCCAATGCTAAAATTGTAAGTAAGGCAGTTAAATAGCGTAACTTAACTGCGGTTTTTAGAATTTTTCCGTAAATATTGTTAACCCAGTTAAAAATTACTCGTTCTTTGGGGTGAACATCGGCTCGGGCAAAATCTTTGATATGGTTGGGAAGAATAAATAAAGCCTCAAGCAGTGAAAAACCGAGTAAAACAATAACAACTACTGGAATGGAGTAAATAAATTTACCAATGATTCCATCCATATACATCAGTGGTAAAAATGCGACGATGGTAGTGAGTACGGTTGCTGTGACGGGGCCTGCAAGTTCGGCGGTTCCTTTAATGGCGGACTGTTCAGGGGAAAGTCCCTGCTCCATATGCCAAGTGGTGTTTTCGCCAATAATAATGGCATCATCAACCATCAGCCCCAGTACCATGATAAAACCGAACATGGTTAATAAATTGAGTGTTACGCCAGAAAAATATAGCAGAGCCAAGCCAGAGAAAAAGATGATAGGCAAGCCCCAAGCAGTGGTTAAAGCCACCGCAGGGCGTAAAAAAAGTAATAACGTGAGCATAACAAGAGCTAAGCCAATTGCGCCATTACTGGTTAACACACCCAAGCGTAAGCGCGTGACAATGGATAGATCGTGATAGGTGCGCACTTCCATATGATAATTTTCTGGAATAGTATCTAGGTAGCTTTTGACGCGATCTACTAGGGATATAATATCTTCATTTCCCTTCTTCATCACGATCATATTGATGGCAGGGTCGCCTTGTGCTGCAACAATGCGACGTGGACGCTCTAGCGTAGACTCAACATCCGCAATATCTTTTAAATACAGGCTTTGCCCCAGATCATTGGAGCGTAGCACCAAATTACCAGCATCTTCGGCTGAACGAAACTCGCCTGTAATACGAATAATACGCTGTCCTTGAGAGCCTTTGAGTCGCCCACCAGGAGCATTGATATTCCAGCCTTGAATCAAACCAATAACATCATTGATGGAGATGCGGTTTTGACGCATACGCTCAGGGTCTAAGGTGATACGGATTTCTTCTTTTAAATCACCCTGCACAAACACATGGGACACGCCTTCAAGGTTTAGGACCTCATCTTTGATTTGAGTGCTGATATGCTTTAACTCAAGCGCTGGCACATCACCAAAAACGGTAAAGCTTAAAACGGGGGCTTGTTCGGATTTAATTTCAGAAATGACAGGGTCGCTGGGTAGATCACTGGGTAGAGAGGCTCGGTTAACAGCCTGTTGAATATCGGATACCAAACGTGAACGATCTTGATAATTTGGATCGACCTGTATGGTGATTTGCATGGTCCCTGCGTAGGCGGTAGCATAAATGGTGTTAATACCATCAATACCTTTTAGTTCGCGTTCAATTGGGGAGAGCAGGAGGTTTTCTATTTCGTGTGGCGAAGTGCCCGGGTAGACTGCGGAAACAACAACAGTATCAAAATTAACACTGGGAAAAGCCTCGCGCTGAATATGGGTGGCTGCGAAAACACCGCCAAAAAGAAGCATTAACGATAGTAGATTGACGACCAAGCTGCGTCGTGCGAAAAAGGTAATAAGGGATGTCATGGGGCTATATCCAATTGTTGTAAGAGATTGCCTGTGGCCAGTTCAATTTGTTGTTTTGCAAGTTGAATTTGAATGTCTTGTAAGGCTGCTTGTAGTTCGGCATTGCGCAAATCGCCTTCAAACTGGATGAGCGTGGCAGTATCTGAGCGACCATCACGATAACGTTCTAATTCAGTTGTAAATTTTTTATACTCAGCTTGTTCATGTAGTTTGGAAGATGTCTTCATCATTTGACCATTCTGATAAAAGGTGAGTGCTGTACTTAATTCGGTTTTAGTATTTTCAATGGCTTGTTGGCGTTGTAAATGAATGCGTTCACGTTCTAACTCAGTCTTTAGAATCGCTGACCTGGTGCTTTTCCCGCCCAAGGTGTCATGTAATTCAATGCCAATAGATATAAAGCGATTATTTAGGGTAAAACCTTGACCAAATGTGTAACCAGATGAACCTGATAACGAACGGCTGCCGACTTGAGCAATTACATCTACTTGTGTTTCATGTTGGTCATGTGTCAGTGTTAGAGTGGCATCATTGGATGCCTGTTGAGCATCTAACATGCGAAATACAGGGCGCTGCTGCTGAGCTTGCTCTAACCATATGTGCATGGGTTTTACGTTAAGGGTGTTGGGTATGGCGTTTATATCGGTTTGAATCGGTTGATTGGCATCATGCAACATCAAACGATTAAGGGCTGTTATGGTGTTACTAAGTGTTGCTTTAGCATTGGTATAATCCCTTTTTCGGCTAGTGAGTAAAGCTTCAGCTTGACGCCGGTCTGTTTCTTCAATGAGCCCAAATATTTGCCGCTTCTTTTGGTAAGCGAGCAGTTTTTTGGCTCGCATGACTGTTTCTTGAGCGAGTTTTCTAGCAATGACATTGGATGCAACCTGATAATAAAGACTAATGGCTCGGGCTGCCAATTGCTCTTGCTGAGTAGCAACACGCCAGCGCGCAGCTTCTTCGTTATACTGATTACTGCTTAGCTGTTCATTGTAGGTGGGGTTTCCTCGCCCGCGCAGCAATGGATAGCGATAAATTAAATCAATTTGTTGTTGATATGTGGGATTAACGCTTGCCTGAAAGAGGGTGGGGACACTGGCTGGATAGCTAGCTTTTGTGCGGCTGTAATTAAAACTCCCCGTTAATGTTGAACCATTATCCAAAAGCTTAGTGATATTGCCAAAGATAAGCCGCCTGTTATTTCCTGATGCAGCAAAGGGGCTCGTGGTGGGTGATGTTTCATCGGATAGACTGCCCGCCAGCGATATTTTAGGGTCGAGCATGCCTTCAATGTTCTGGCGTTCAATGTGTAAGCTTCGTTCTTGAATACGCGCCAATGCTAAGTCTGGGTGGCTTTTTAAAACAATGTGCAGAACTTCGGACAAAGAAATAGGCTGTGCCATGCTGAACGATGGCAAGAGACATAGGCTAAAGCAGAGCCATAGGGCTTGGATTCTCAACATGAATAACCTCAGTGATAGCGTTCAAGTAGGCGTTTAGAATAAGGCGGGAGATTAAAAATAATAGTTTACAATGTCAATAGTTGATTAAGTTAATTACTTTAGGTAGATTTGTAGCATGAAGAAAAACTTTCAAGTTCAGAGTAGAGGTTTGGGTGCAATCATGCCCTTGATTGGCTGTATGACGAGTCGAGTTCGTTATCAGGTTAGCTGTATTTGCGAGGCTGTGGGTTATAAGTTAACGCCTGAAGAGGCAGATACTTTAATGCTGATCCACCATTGTGAAGGGGTGCCGCAATCTCAACTGGCGAAGATGCTGGGTAAAGATAAGGCTAGTGTTACGAGGCTTATGAATGCTCTGGTGAAAAGTGGGCTTGTTGGTCGGATTCAGGATGAGGATGATCGACGCATTGTGCGAGCCTGTATGACAGATGAGGGGAAGAAAGCCTTTGCGCGTATTTTTCCGCAATTAAAGTCTTTAAGTGAAAAGGTTTTTGAGGGGATACCTGAGTCAGATATTGATCTAGTCAAGCAACTCATTATCCAAATGACCATGAATTTGACTGCGTTGGATGATGATATGTGTAAGGTGCAAGGTAAGGGAGAGCCTTCTAAATAGAGAAGCTTCCCTAGCCTGAATAATTCATAAGTAGTAGTGCATTCTGGTTATTTCTTTGGCTACAAAAAAACTATTCGTCGTTCGTATGCACCGCTATGTATTTCTTTAGAATTCGTTACAAATAAATATGCGGCGCGATCATCACAGAAATTTATAAATTATTCAGGCAGCTTAATTGAAGCTTGCTTATGCGCGTTCGATATACTCGCCATTATCGGTATTAACTTTTATTTTGATGCCTGATTCAACAAAGGGAGGAACCATAATAGAAGCACCTGTTTCAAGTTTACCTGGTTTATATGAACTGGTTGCTGTTTGTCCTTTAATAGATGCGTCACACTCTACAAGCTCAAGGATTACTGTTTTAGGCATCTGAACATTAAGAGGGCGTTCTTCATGAAATTCTACAATAACTTCCATTTCTGGCAATAAATATGGCAGTGCATTTTCTAGCATATCCTTGCCCAGTGTGATTTGATCATATGTTTCGGTATTCATGAAATGATAATCATCACCATCGCAATACAGGTATTGCATTTTTACTTGTGATAATACGGCGCGTTCAACGCGTTCAGTTGAATTGAAACGTTTATTGGTTTTGTTGCCTGTTTCAATATTGCGCATTTCAACTTGCATACACGCCACACCCTTACCTGGTGTAACATGCTGAGTTTTCATAACTCGCCACAAGATATTATCAACCTCTAGGACATGGCCTACGCGAATGCTTGTTGAATTGATTTGCATCATTATTCTCCTATGTAATGTTTGGCTTAGGAAGCCTTTTGAATTATTTTATGCTAGAGTTTACGCAAAGATAGCTTTGAGGTGCGTCTACGACAAGTTGCGTACTGGATTGTTAAATATTGAGAGGCATTTGAAGGAGATTGTTATGCTACGATTGATGATAGGCGCTTTACTGATGACATGTTGTACTGTGGGGGTGGCATACGCGGTAGATGTTTACCAGTGGAAGGATACAGGCGGTATCACCCACTTTACGGATAATGAAATGAGTGTACCAGAAAAATATCGTAAGGCCTCGAAGCGGAATGTGAACAAACTCAGGGTTTCGGGTGGTAGTGAGGGCTGGGGGAGTAACCCCAAAGTTTTAGGGGAGAAAGTTTGGCTTGCTAAGTGTTCATCATGCCACACAATGGGTGGAGATAGTAAAAACAAGTTAGGCTTGGCCTCTTTAGCCGTAAATCAGAAAACCAAATCCCCAGCAACAATTGAAGAGATTATTCCGCAATTACGATTGGCCGCAAATGGCGGCTTAGCAAAGATGCCTCGCCTTGATGCGACTGATAAAGAGTTGAAACAGATCGCGACGTTTATTCTTGGGGTAAAATAAGTGGGAAAAAACACAGGTATTAAAGTGCAAGAGGCTATGGATAATTTTGCAATGAGCCTTGATCATCAGGATGTGTTGAAAATAGCTGATGTAGAAACTTGTATGGAGATGTTTGCAGATTATTTGTTGTATTATTCTGACTTATTCCAAGATGAAGCTGAGTTGGATGATGTGTCATTGGATGAGTGGGAAGCTGCTTTGGAAGGCTATATTGAAAAGTTGTTTGAAGGAGATATGGAGCGTACGGCGGAGTTAGGTGGTTTATTGCTCTCGCAGATTGATGCTGAGCATATCAGAGATTTTCTTGGCTGGTATTTATTGCGGGAACCAGCCATAGATAGTTTGGGTGTGGAATTGTTTGCAACGGTGTTACACGCTTGGGCTGACTTTATGCATGTTAAAGAATGGCTGGATGATGTGGAATATGAAACACTTGTAGATGTCCTTGATGATATTGTATCTGAATCATCACGTGCGACCAAAGTTGCGCATTTATTATTGTATTTTGTGCGTTTGGGAGGCGGTGTTTCACCACGCTTGCGAGGCAAACGTTTCGAAGAATTTGTTGAGGGACATGCACGTATTGATTCGATTGATTTGGATGCCAAGCATGTCTTTATGGGTTTTGATAATCAGGATAAATTGATAGGCCCTGTCAGTCTGCCTTTGGAAATCATGTCTTATTTATGTAAAGGTGATGTGCTGGATGTGGAGTTAGGTAAGCGTGGTGGGCAATGGGTCATGGTTGATATCGGGCCAGTTTACCCAGCATCTGTGTATGTTGAAGCGGATGAATTACAAGTACCTGATAAACTAACATAAATCTGAGCGGTGAAGGAGAGAGGGTGTGCAGGAAAGAATTGCAGTTGTTTTTGATTTTGATGACACCTTGGGTCCAGATAGTACAACAGGGTTTCTTGAGCATGCAGGGTTAAAAGACTTGGATGTTTTTTGGAAACATGTCGGAGGAATGATGGCAGAAGATTGGGATCCTGTGCCTGCTTATTTAACGCATATGATTACTGCTGCCGAGCAGGGGGATATTAGCCCTCTTACGAAACAAGCACTGGCAAGTTGGGGTGAGAAGCTACCGTTGTTTGACGGTGTTAAAGATGTTTTTCCGCATTTAAGGCAGGTAGTGAAAGAGGTGAATCCACGTGTAACACTGGAGTTTTACCTTATTAGTAGCGGTATAGGTGATGTTTTGCGGCATATGCCTGTTGCGCATGAATTTACGGACATTTGGGCATCAGAATTTCATTACGATGATAGTGGCAATGCGATAACTCCCCGTAAAATTATCAGCTTTACAGATAAAACGCGCTATATATTCCAAGTTCAAAAGGGAATTGTTGGTAAAGAGTCGCGTGGTGAGCCTTTTGCTGTGAATAAACGTGTGCCAGCCGATCAAGTGCGTATCCCATTAAATCAAATGGTGTTTGTGGGTGATGGCTACACCGATATCCCATGTTTTTCATTGATTAAACAAAACGGTGGTATTCCCATAGCAGTGTACGATCAACGGCATACGGAAAAATGGGGGAATGCCTTCCAGTTTGTTGCAGATGGCAGGGTCTCAAACTTGCATTCGGCTAATTATCAAAAAGACTCAGATTTAACAAATTTTCTTTCCATGGCGGTACGTAGCCTTGCCGAAAGGATTGCTGTCTCTGCGAGTACTTACCAAGGCTGAAAATACATTATATAAATCAACTATTGTAAATGGCCATGTATTATTTTTTATGCGGCGGAAGTGTGCCTGTGGTCATGGCATGAGCATCGTGTTCATTCATAATGCCTCGTAAAGCATTTAGGCTGTGATGTAGCTTATGTTGCACGCATGCATATAAGGCGTAACCAAAATCAGAATATCGGTTGCGCCAAGCTTGGACAGAATCATTGTTAATCATGAGCAAGCGTAAGGGAGTAATGGCTGAGACTGTTGCCGCATGTGCTTTTTCGGTGATGACGGAAATCTCACCGACTTCATCGCCTGAAGAAAGGCGTGCGAAAACAACCTTCTTGTTCGTATTCTGAGGGTGTTGCATGGATACTTCGGCATCACCGCCTAAAACAACAAACATAAAACGGGTGTCTGTATCGCCTTCATGAAAAAGGACTTTTCCTGGCTCAAGGGATATGAATTGACCGTTGTATAAAATAATTTCGCGAACAGCTTGCGGCAAGGTGCTAAAAATTGGGTTGACTGCCAAAGCACTGGCTGCCGAACGTCGCTCAGCGAGTTGCGTAAAGGAGCGCATAAAGCGTTCATTGGAATTTAGCATGCCGGTGACTTGTTCAATAGGTATTTGATATAATTCACAAGGCTCAATAGTACGAACGTCTGCACCTGCGGGGGCATCGTATAAAATAGATGCCTCACCAAAAATATCGCCCGGAGTAATGGAACCAATTTCAAAAATGGTGTCATCGTGGCGTTTGTTAACGCGCAGAACGCCAGACTTTATCAAATATAAATATTGGACATGTTGTCCTTCAGTAATAACCGCAACATTGGCTGCTATTTCAACAGGAATAGCAATAGAGCGGAAAAAATGAAGCTCATCCGGGAAGAGTAGGGCTAATATTGGGTAAGTACGACCATCAATGTCTTGTAATGGTTCTTCTGTGAATGTATCCATGGTAGTCAAGTATGAATGCAAGCAAGCTTTCTCGCAAGTGGTTGTATGATTTGACTATCCAACATTGACATTCGACTCATGTCGCAACCCTTTGAATTATATGTGACTCTAGCAAATTACGCATTGTCAGTGCGGTGCTGACATGAGTCTTTAAATAGCATAAAGACAAATTATAAGACTCATCATTCAAGCTTAATATTAGATATCGGAGTGATGTTGGTGGTGTTATTATGGTGTGGACGAGATAGCTTTGGCGAATGCCTGAATTACCTGAAGTTGAAGTGGTGCGAACAGGGCTTACAGCTTTATTGCTTGAAAGAAAGGTTGTATCTGCGACTGCATTTCGCGCTGATTTACGTTACCCATTGCCTGATTTTTCATTGCTGCTTGCTTATAAGTTACAAGCTATTCGCCGCCGTTCAAAATATCTGCTATTTGATTTTGACTGTGATGATCTGTCGCCTAAGACCCTTGTTTGGCATTTGGGTATGACAGGGCAATTTCATGTCTTGCCCCAAGATACGCAGGCCGGTTCACATGAGCATGTATGTTTTGATTTTGATGATGGCAGCAGCTTGCGCTATCGTGATGCGCGGCGTTTTGGTTATGCAGGTTTGCTGCCTACGGCTGACTGGCCGCAACATGATTGGTTTAAACGGCTGGGTGTTGAACCATTGCATGATTCTTTTGATGTTGAACTTTTACTATCGTATTGCTGCGGACGCAAAGCACCGATTAAAACACTGATTATGGATGCGCATGTGGTGGTTGGTGTGGGTAATATTTATGCAGCGGAATCATTGTTTTTAGCAGGCATTCATCCTGCGCGCGCGGCGGGGCGTATTTCGAAACGTCGATTGCAAGTATTGGTAAATGCAATTAAAACAACCTTAGCGGCGGCGATACAAGCAGGTGGCAGTAGCATAAGTGATTTTGTGCAGGTGGATGGTAAGCCAGGCTATTTTGCACATACCTTTCATGTGTATGGACGAGAAGGTGAGCCTTGTCCGCATTGCGGTGTGAAAATTCGCAAGCTTACACAGGCAGGGCGTAGTAGTTTTTATTGCCCTCATTGCCAGCATTAATGATGACTTGTTTCGTTTGAAAGGGCGTGAATATATTGAGATATGTTTCATGTTAAGTAGAAAACGATAAGATGCGGGATATGACGTTTATTTTTTTGGAGGCTTTGTGAAACAAGCTTTGGAAGAGGCATTACAGTGTGCTGTAGATACATTGTTACAGGATATTCCTGATGCAAAAAAAGTGGCGGTGAAATTATCGCGCCCAAAAGTAAAAGAGCATGGCGATTACGCGGCCAATGTAGCAATGCCTTTGTCTGGCATATTGAAGCAAAATCCGCGTCAGCTAGCCGAGAAAATTTTACAAACGGTGCAATGGCCTGAACAGGTTGAAAAAACGGCTATCGCAGGGCCTGGTTTTATTAATATTACGCTCAAAGCCGGTGGCGAAACCGACATCCTTAAAGATATTCTTAGCCAAGGTGAAGCTTATGGTTGTGTCGATAATGGCAGTGGTGATTCTGTAAACCTTGAATTTGTATCGGCAAACCCAACAGGCCCTATGCATGTAGGTCATGGTCGTGGTGCTGTAGTGGGCGATGCATTGGCAAACCTACTCAATGCGCGTGGTTATAAAGTTCACAAAGAGTATTATATCAATGATGCAGGTAATCAGATTGGTATGCTTGCCAACTCAGTATGGCTGCGTATGCAAGAGCAACAAGGAATCGACATTATCTTCCCAGATTCAGCATACCCAGGTGATTATATCAAAGAAATTGCCAAAGGTATTTTAGCGGATAAAGATTTTTCTAGCTTTCAAAGCATGGATGATGAAATGCGTTTAAAAGAAATTGGTGCATTGTCTGTCGATGCTAATATGGCAATGATTGAGTCAGACCTTAAAGCCATTGGCATTGAATTTGACCTATATTTCTCTGAAAAAACTTTGCACAAATCTGGCAAAGTCACGCAGCTGATTGAAAAGTTGGAAGCCGATGATTTGATTTATACAGGTACGCTCCCACCTCCGAAAGGTAAAGAAGTGAGTGACTATAAGCCTGTAGAACAACGCTTGTTCCGCACCACACAGTTTGGTGATGATGTGGATAGACCGTTGCAAAAACAAGATGGTACCGCAACGTATTTTGCTGCTGATATTGCTTACCATGAAAATAAATATCAGCGTGGTTTTAAGCACATGATTGATATTTGGGGTGCTGATCATGGCGGTTATATTAACCGTGTACAATCTGCGATGAAGGCTCTTACAGGGCTTGAAAATCAACCCGAGGTATTATTGGTGCAGATGGTAAACCTCACCCGTGATGGCGTGCCCTTTAAAATGTCCAAACGTGCGGGTACTTTTGTGACTTTAAGCGAAGTGGTGGAAGAAGTGGGCAAAGACGCTGTACGTTTTAACTTTATGACACGACGTATTGAAAGCCAATTTGATTTCGATCTTGAAGCTGCAAAGCAGCAGGATGCGGAAAATCCAGTATATTATGTGCAATATGCGCATGCACGCGTGTGTGCTGTGCTTCGTAAAGCAGAAAAAGAAGGTGTTTCGTTGGCAACCCCTGCGGATGTAGACACAGCCTTGCTTACCAGTGATGAGGCGCAAAAGCTCATTAAAATGCTTCTTTCTTATCCTGAGATGTTACAAACTGCCGCAGAGCGTCGAGAGCCATATCGCATTGCAACGTATATCATGCAACTGGCTGCTGCATTCCATAGTTTTTATCATAAAAACCGTGTGATTGGCGTGGAAGAAGAGCTGATGCAAGCTCGTTTACTTTTACTAAGAGCAACTGCGCAAGTTATTAAAAATGCGCTTTCTTTACTGGGTGTTAATGCCCCTGAGAGTATGTAATGGCTGCACAAGACTTTGCCCAAATTGAAGTTCCACAAGTGGAGCTAGAAAAGCCTTTAACACATGTAAAGACAATGGTGTTAACAGTGCTGTCGGTACTGCTCGTGTTGGGAACATTTATGGGCGGGTACTGGCTGGGGCAAAAGCAGGGAATTGAAACCGCCTCGGGTGAAGATAAAGCGAGTTTAGAAAAACTATTGAAAGAACAGCAAAATGAAATGAATTTGTTACGCCAAGAGGCTGCGAAAAAAAAGGTGCAACATAAAGTCTCAACAACACAGGTGGGTGACTTAACATTTTATAATGAGCTGCCGCAGCAGTCTGTGCAGCCTTCACCATTACATGCGACTGGGGAAAGCAAAAACACAGGGGCAGCTAAAAAGAATATGCAGACTCGTAGTAACACAGCCGATGCTCTATCCCCGTCGACGCTTGAAATACGCAAAATGATTGAGCAGGAAATACGTCAGTCACCTCAAAAAGCAGCTCAAAAAACTGCAAAGGTGGCTGTGCCGAAATTGACAACCAAACCAGCGAGCATGAATGATGCTACACCTAAGTTACAGAGCTTTATATTGCAGGTGAGCTCCTTTCAAAAGCGGGTGGATGCCGATGCTTTTTTACCAAAACTGACGAAACGTGGTTTTTCGCCACTGGTTAAGCGTGTTGAATTACCTAATCTGGGTACTTGGTATCGTGTTTATATCACTGGTTATGATTCAATAGAAGCTGCAAACCAAGCAAAAAAATCAGTAAAAAAATCATTAAATATCACGGCGCTTGTATTAAAGGCTGGTTAAGCTATGTCTGATGCGCGGTTAACCCAAGCAACACAATGGTTGCGTGAAACCTTGGATATAAGCTTCGATGTTCGTACTTTGGCTGGAGATGCATCTTTTCGCCGTTATTTTCGTGTTTGTGCGGAAGGTGTGAGCTGGGTGTTGATGGATGCACCACCTGAAAAAGAAGACTGCTCACCCTTTCTAAGAGTCAGAGAATGGTTTCAGAATTCCCAGTTGCGTGTACCTGATTTGATCGCCGAAGATCAGCAGCAAGGCTTTTTATTGCTGCAAGATTTTGGGGATGATACTTGGTCGGCTTACTTACAAAAAGGTGCTGATGTAAAGCCTCTTTTCCAAGATGCGTTGCGGCAATTGCATGTGTTACAAGCTGCTCAACCAAGCTTTGCGTTACCAAATTTTGATGTTACACGTATGCAGAGAGAGTGTGATCTTTATTTGGACTGGTATTTGCCCAAAGTTATGAATTATATGCCAACGAATGCTGAGGGCGAGGCATTTCATGCGGCGTTGTTACCATATCTGCAACGCTTACAAGCGCTGCCACAAGCTGCAGTTCATCTGGATTATCACTCTCGGAATTTGATGGTTCCTAAAAGTGGTTTGCCACTTGGCATGATTGATTTCCAAGATGCTGTGTTAGGGCCGATCACCTATGATTTAGCTTCATTATTATATGACTGTTATCAAGACTACCCTGAATCACTGCGGCGTGAATGGAGCGCATACTTTTTTTCAGGCTTGCCCACTGCATTGAACACATGTTTTAGGGATTTTAATGACTGGCATGATTCATTGCGTTTAACGGCTTTTCAACGGCATATCAAAGCGATAGGCATTTTTGCGCGTTTGGCATATCGTGATGGTAAGCAAGGTTTTTTGGATGAAATTCCACTAACGAAAAAACATTTACAAGATGAAATAGCGGCATTGACTTTGCCAAGTGTCGTGGTTGAGCTTTTGCAACAAGGCTAATTCCCAAACATTTTCTTTTGCCTTTGATTCTTTTTTTGTATGCCTAAAAAAAATCATCAAAGAAAGGCAAGCTGGGAAGTTTTTCTGACATTACGGCGTACCTTAAACAGAGGGCCGCGGGGTCATTCGCTTTTTCTTGCCTGCGCACCTGTGCTTAAAGCCCTTTAGAAAACCTTGGGTGGCAATGGTGTGTTTATTTTTCCTTTGCCAATACGGATTGAATACGCTGCTTGGCTTCAGCTGGCATATGAATATCTTGTTTTAGATCTTGCTCGCGAATATGCGCAAAAATGCTGCTCATTGTTGTTAAACTTTGATGATAACTACGGCACAAGCCACAGATCGTAAAATGAAACTTCAGTTGCAATTTTTCTGCCAGAGATAACTCGCGGTCAAAGCTCTCTGATGTTAGTTGACTAACGCGTTTACAAGCGTGTTTCATAATTTTCCCTTACCTCCAAGCCAATGTTTCTGTAGGCAGATTTGTAGGGCAAGCCTAGCACGGTGCATCAGTACATGCAGGTGAGTCGGTGTAATATCATAAGCATTACAAATGCTTTCGCTGTCATCGCCAGCCAGTTCGCGCATTTCAAAAACGCGTCGTTGTTTCTCAGGCAAATGAGATAAACATTTTTGTAAGACCTGGCGGAACTCTTGATTATCGCATAACGCTTCTGGATTATCGCGCCACGCCGATGGCGAATGTTGCCAACTTCCGTTTTCAGAGAAGTGCATGGAAGTTGGGTCACTCTCTAGACTTACGCTGATTTTTCTCTGGCGTATTTCCTTGCGGATATGATCAATAATTTTGTGTTTCATGATGCCAACCAACCAAGTTCGCAATGTTGAGTCACCGTTGAAACGCTCATGCCCTCGCCAAGCTGCCAAGAGTGTTTCTTGAACTATATCAGCTGCTAATTCCGCCTCGTGTAAGCGGGATAAAGCATAGCGATAGAGATAATCTCCATGTTCTTTTAGCCATAGTTCAGGGTTGATATGCTTATCAGTCATGTGTGCATCATGCCAGCGGAGAAGGAGTCATCAAGCGCCAATGATACGGTACTGTTCTTGCTAACGAGATGTTATGAATGATGATTTACAAAACAAACTTATGGGTATGGTGGATCAGATGCCACCCTTTCCTAAGAGCGTTCACCGTATTATTGAACTTTCAGCGGATATGAATTGCGCACCAAAAGACTTGGTACAAGTGATTGAACACGACCCTGTGATTACCATGAAGTTATTGAAGCTAGTAAATTCAGCATTCTTCTCATTGGCACGTAGTATCGCATCTGTGCGTCATGCTTTGGTTTACTTGGGTCTCAATACTGTCAAAAACCTTGCGCTAAGTATTGCGACGGTTGATTCATTGCCGCGCAAAAAAATGGATTGTTTCAACCCTCGAGATTTCCTGATGCACTCATTAACTACAGCATCCATTGCTCAGCATATTGCCAAAAAGTTTGATGTTGAAGCGGATGCGACGGATGTGTTTGTGGCTGGACTATTACATGATTTTGGTAAAGCTGTTTTGGCACAGTTTGAGACTGATTTATTTGCACAATCCATTCAAGAAGCTGAAAATAATCAAGAACCTTTGCACATAGCTGAGTTACGGATTATTGGTGCTGATCATGCCCAAGTAGGTGGTATGTTGGCTGATAAATGGGAGCTTCCTAAGGAGCTTGCTGATTGTATCCGCGGACATCATCAAGGTATAAGCTCGCCTTTAGGTGATTGTGTTTTTGTTGCCAATCAAGTGAGCAAACAGTCCGAGTTCGGGTGTAGTGGTAACCCGGTTGTTGAAGAGTTTCCTGATTACATTGTGCAAAGGTTTTCTCTTAACATGCAGGAGATGATGGATCAATTGGGTGACTTATCGGATGAAAAGGCAAAGGCTAGCGCTTTTATTAATATGTAGTTGATGGGAAAGGTGGGTATGATATGAAAATACGCTTTTGGGGAGTACGTGGCTCCATTCCCTCGCCTGGCCCGCAAACAGTTCGGTATGGTGGTAATACCACATGCATTGAGGTTCGCTCCGATGAGAATAAATTAATCATTCTTGATGCTGGCACGGGTATTTTTCCATTGTCACAGAGCCTTTTTCCTGAGTTTCCATTGCAAGCCTATATTTTTAATAGCCATACCCACTGGGATCATATTCAAGGCTTACCATTTTTTATTCCATTTTTTGTGCCAGGGAACCAAGTGAATATTTATGGGGCTGCGGATCCTATTTCACAAAAAGGCATTAGTGAGATTTTAACAACACAGCTTCAATATCGTTTCTTTCCTATCCGTGAAGTTGAGTTAAATGCTGATATTGCTTATGAGTCATTAATGGAATCTCAACAGGTGAATATAGCAGACGCTGTAGTAACCCCTGTGATGATGAATCATCCGGTTATTAATTTTGGTTATCGCGTTGATAGTCAGGGAAAATCGATGTTTTTTACGGGAGACCATGAGCCTGTGTTTAATATTTATGAGCCTGATGATGAAGAGTTCCAAGAATATCAGTCGATTATAGATGAGAAAAATAAGAGCATTATTGATGCGATTAGAGGTGTTGATGTGATGGTTGCAGACACATCTTACACACCTGAAGAGTACCCCTCTAAAAAAGGTTGGGGGCACGGTACCTATGATACAGCGATGGCTATGGCACGGGCAGCAGGGGTAAAGAAGTTATATTGTACGCATCACGAGCCAACCCGTAGTGATGATGCTTTAGAAAAGGTCTTTGCTGAAGCTTTAGAGCGCAACCCAAGGAAAGAGGGTGACCCTGAATACTTCTTAGCCCAAGAAGGCTTAGAAATTGAGTGGTAACAAAGGGCAATCATTGAGAAGTTGATTTTACATGTTATGTTTTTTTGATGGGCTAGGTATGTGTAAAAAGAATTCTGGTTGTAGCTGTTGAGGGCAAAGGAGCTTTAAATCAACAGAGGTTGGACAGGTAAATTATGTTTATTTATTTTGCTGACCATGGCATTTAAAATACTTTATTTGGAGCATTGTTAACATGAACACACCAGAAAATCCAAGACCACCGTTTCCTCCTTTTGATGTTGAAGCTGCAACACAAAAAGTGCGTATGGCAGAGGATGCGTGGAACACACGAGATCCTGAAAAAGTTTCACTGGCATACACGGTAGATAGTACATGGAGAAATCGTTCAGACTTTTTGAGTGGGCGTGATGAAATTGTTCGGTTTTTAACAAAAAAATGGGATAAAGAACAAGAATACCGTTTAATTAAAGAGCTTTGGGCTTTTGAAAATCATCGCATCGCAGTTCGCTTTGCTTATGAATGGCATGATAAAGATGGGCAGTGGTTTCGCTCCTATGGCAATGAAAATTGGGAGTTTGATGAGCATGGTTTTATGAAAAGGCGTATCGCCAGTATTAATGACCTTGCCATCGCAGAGCACGAGCGCAAATACCATTGGCCACTAGGTCGTAGACCAGATGAACATCCAAGCCTGTCGGAGCTTGGTTTATAATTGAGCATAAAGAAGCTAAATGATTTTCTCGACGCTTCTCAAACGGTCGACCTAATTTTTAATATCAGTGCAGGAGGGTATTGTTGATGTCTGATGTAACCTTGGTCATTGGTAATAAAAACTATTCATCTTGGTCGCTAAGACCATGGGTGTTTTTAAAACATCATGACATACCATTTACCGAAAAGTGGGTTTCATTATTTACCGACACAACCAAAGAAGCATTGGCTCCTTATCAATCCAATTTCAAAGTACCTGTTTTGCAAGATGATGGTTTTAATATTTGGGATTCACTGGCCATTCTTGAATATATCGCCGAACAATACCCACAAACCAATGCTTGGCCTCAGGGCACACAAGCACGTGCATTTGCCAGAGCGATTAGCTATGAAATGCACGCTAGTTTTGTTCATATCCGTAGTGAAATGCCCATGAATTGCAGGAAACAGTTTCATCAATTTAAGTGTTCCGATGATGCACAAAATGAAGTGGAACGTATCAAAACATTATGGCGACAATGTCGCACCCAATTTGGTCAGGGTGGGCAGTGGTTGTTTGGTCATTATTCGATTGCGGATGCTATGTTTGCACCTATCGCACTTCGTTTCTCTGGTTATGGTGTGCCTCTTGATGGGATTGAAGCGGCGTATGTACAGTCTGTGTTGCATCAACCTGCTATTATCGAGTGGATACATGCTAGCAAAGCAGAAAAAGAAACCATTCCACAAAGTGAAATAAAAACCTAGCAAGGTGCTCGAGCCTCACAATAGAGTAGGCTTACCAAATACAAAGAACACCCGCATCTATACGGAGCACAAAGATGAGTGCAAGCCCTGAATTTATATCTTTTGTTCAAGAGCAGATGCTACCGTTGGGAGAGTTAAGCGAAGGCATATTTTTTGGTGGTTTTGCCTTTAAACATCAGGGCAAACAGTTCGCTATGATCATGGGCAATACGCTGTATTTTTGCGTGAACACAAAGACACGTGAGAAATATGAAGCATTTGATATGCGACCGTTTTCCTACAACACTAAAAAAGGGTGTGTTCAGGTTAAAATATTAGGGGCTGTCCCAGATAACCAGGGAAAGTTATCGTGAGGGACAGTATGAGAAAGAGTCGATTAAGCCACTATAAACAGTTGAAACTGATAGAGCATTTTGTATCAGGTAGTACGGCTAGATGCGCTGCTGAACTGGTCGGCGTAAACAGAAAAAAGCGCAGCTTATTATTGCCATCGATTACGTGTGATTATCAGCATTCACCTTGAGCAAGAAGCACGTGAGTTTCTAAGTGGTGAAATAGAAGTTGATGAGAGTTATTTTGGTGGTCACAGGAAAGGTGAACGTGGCCGAGGTGCGGCTGGTAAAGTTCCTGTTTTGGCTTACTTAAAAGAGGCGGAAAGGTTTATACCAAGATCATAGCTGATGCTAAATCATCGCCGTTGATGCCGATTATTCAAAAGAAGGTTCAACCTGACAGCATTGTCTATACAGACTATTGGAGGGGTTATAACGTGCTTGATATTTCCGAGTTTAAACACTATCGAATCAACCACTCAAAGCTGTTCGCAGACAAGCATAATCACATCAATGGGGTTGAGAACTTTTGGAACCAAGCCAGGCGGCACATGCGTAAATTCAATGGCATTCCAAAACAACATTTCTACTACTTTTTGAAGGAATGTGAGTGGCGTTTTAACTACTCTAATTCAAAACAACAATTATCCATGTTAAAACAATTGGTTACAAAGAATAATGCCTAGTTATCTAGGACAGTCCCAAAATGTATTTAGTAAACTGTCACCGTAAGTTGAATATTTCTTAGTACAAGAGGGGTTAGAAATTGAGTGGTAATTTAATTATGGGGCTTCCTGATTAATCATGTTTTGAACGGCTGCTTTCGGCCAAAAGCGGACATTCAGATTTCTGCTATAGTCTCTTGAGAAGGGGGGAAGGTAATGTCCGATTTTATTAAAGCATTTAGAAGTGCGGTTGAGTCTGTGTTATCAGATTATCCTGAAGTTCAGGTTGAATTGATTTCTGATAATGAAAAGCCAAAGGAAGTTGCGATTATTAAGCGCATTGATAATGATGGATTTAACGTCACGCTTGAATGTTTTAGCTACGGTTTATATCCCAGTGCAGATGGTTGGATTGGTGCTCCTTGGGATGTAACAGTGTGGGGAAATTCAGAACTAGAAAAATCAGTTAGAGAGTTCCTTTATTCAGTTTTATCCACATATGGGAAGTTGGAAATCTTCTACTCAAATGGAAAAGCATATAAGTGGATTTTACACTTTAAGCATGAGGGTGAACGCTCGTTTGAAATAGAAAAAACAACCTTTTACAACTGGTTTGGAAATAAATCATCGCGAGTTTTTCAGAATAGAACTCTATCTGAAGATAAATGTATTTAGGCTAAAGTGTTGCGTTGACCAGTTGAGACCGCCGCTGAAAGCGGTTATTGGGGTTACAATTCATAAGGTAAGAAAAAGTACAAAACATCAGCCACAAGTACTGACACCAGAAAAACGATAACTCTCTCATTTTGCACTTTTAACAATCCATAAACGGTTGGGGTCAGAAGGAATAGTACAAGAGCAATACCAGAGTAAATTTTTGAAGCATATCCAATGGCAAAATATGAAAGCCCTAAGCTCAACAGAAAAGCTGCACCTAAACCCATTGATTGCATTGTACTTCGATCTGATGAATCCACTAATTCACCTCCAGAAAAGAACGATTATAGCATATGTCTGAATATCTTCTTTCGGCCGAAAGAAGACACTGGGCTAGCAGCACCACGAACCATAGTAATTGTCTTTTATACTGAGTCTTTTTGAATGCCACTCAATTGTTTTTTTGATGCGAGTTTACCCCTCTAACTTAGCTTATCATAGGTGGTATGATAAGAGGTGACAAAAATAAGCGGAAACTGGTGGGTTATAGGTAACAAAGTAGTACAACATCAAGTGATGATGCAGTTGGTTTTTATTATGGACTTAGAAAAGTTAAGGCTTGCTCCAAGCCGCCTTGGTTGATGGCGACATCTGCTTGGGCTTGTACGGTTGGTTTGGCATAAAAGGCAATGCCAAGCCCTGCGGTATGCAGCATGGGTAAATCATTCGCGCCATCGCCAATAGCAACAGTTTGCTGCATAGGAATGCTGAAAATATCGGCTTGTTCTTGCAGGCAACGGCGCTTGCAATCGGCATCAATAATATCGCCAACAATACCGCCAGTGAGTTTATTGTTGTGAATCTCCAAAACATTTGAGCGCGTGAAATCAAGGTTTAAACGCTTATGAAATTTATCGGTAAAATAGGTGAAGCCACCCGATACTAGACCGACTTTCCAGCCGTGTTGCTGCACTGTTGAAATCAGTTTTTCAGCCCCATCAGTGAGTTCAATGCACTCTTGGTAGACTTTTTCCAATACACTAGCATCCAACCCAGCCAGTAATTGTACACGTTCGGTTAATGATGCTGAAAAATCTAGTTCACCACGCATCGCACGTTCTGTAATGCTAGATATTTCAGCTTTAATGCCAAGGAAAGCAGCCAGTTCATCAATGCATTCACATTGAATCAATGTGGAATCCATATCCATAAATAATAGACCAGGTTCAGAGAGTGTAGGGCGATGATGTGTCATGGGGTGCTACTCTCCAATAGCTCATCCATAAAGGCAATGCAGTCTTTCAAACGTAGGCGTGCATCATCATGGCTCCATAGTAAGGTTAAATTGCCATCAGGAGTTAAACGGAAGCGGTTAGGCTCTTTTTGTACGCGCATCATCATAGCCGCAGGCTCAATGGGTGATGCAGCAGTGAAATGAAAGCGCATACCTATTGTCTGGCTTTGCATCGCGGATAGTTGCAGTGCCTGACCGCGCCAACGTAAGCGAGCAACTTCTAGTGTTAACCTTGCAATATCGGGCATTTTTCCGAAACGATCCGTCATTTCTTCAAACAGCAGGATGATCTTTTCATCTGAATCGGCACGGGCAATACGGCGATACAATGCCAAGCGCTCGCCTGGCTGTGGAATATAATCAGCAGGTAAAATCGCACTCACACCACTGCGTAAATGAATGGCCTGTTTAGGCTTGGTGACTTCGCCGCGTGCTTCGGCAACGGCCTCGGAAAGCATTTCCATGTACATATCCAAGCCAATATCTTCAATTTTACCACTCTGTTCTGCACCTAGCAGATTCCCTGCGCCACGAATTTCCATATCTTGTCGGGCTAATAAAAAACCTGCGCCCAGTTCGGTATGTTCGGCAATGGCTTGCAGACGTTCGCGTGCATCAATACTTAAGGCGCGGGCATCGGGTGTAAATAAATAAGCATAAGCTTGGCGATGGCTACGCCCGACACGACCACGAATTTGATGCAATTGCGCCAAGCCCAATAAGTCAGCACGTTCGACGATAAGTGTGTTCGCATTGGGTACATCCAAGCCCGACTCCACAATCGTGGTACAAACAAGAATATGCAATCGACCTTCATAGAAATCCATCATTTGCCGATCTAGCTCGGCAGGACTCATTTGTCCGTGGGCAATGCCGATTTCAGCTTCGGGTACTTGTTCACGCAAGCGTTTAGCAATGCGATCAATACTTTTTACATGGTTATGCAAATAATAAACTTGGCCACCACGATATAACTCGCGACGAATGGCTTCGTTGGCAAGATGCATATCAAAGCTTGAAACCATGGTGCGAATCGCTTCACGCTCAGCTGGTGGGGTGCTGATAATGGAAACTGTGCGTAAGCCTGCCAGAGTTTGATGCAGGGTACGTGGAATCGGTGTGGCTGTGAGGGTGAGTAAATCGACGCTGGCATGCATGGCTTTGAGCTTTTGTTTGTGTTTCACGCCAAAACGCTGCTCTTCATCAACAATGGTTAGCCCTAAATCAGCAAAAGTGAAGGTATCTGATAATAAACGGTGGGTTCCGATGATAATGCGAATATCACCATTTTTTAGTTCGCGGGTAATGCGGTCACTGTCTTTTTTCCCTTGCAAGCGTGAAATAAGATCCACTTTTAGCCCAAGCCCAGAAAAGCGCTCTGCAAAACTGCTGTAATGCTGATTGGCTAAGACTGTGGTTGGTGCAAGAATGGCTACCTGCTTACCACTTGCTGCGATTATAAAAGCAGCGCGCATAGCTACTTCTGTTTTACCAAAACCAACATCACCGCAAACAACCCTGTCCATTGGTTTGTCTTTTGCTAAATCAGCCATGACAGAATCAATGGCAGCAGCCTGTTCATCGGTTTCTTCGAATGGGAAACGTGCTGCGAATTCTTCATAGCGCTCTAATAATTCACTTTCAAGATGGATAGCAGGGCGTGTGGCATGGCTGCGTTCGGCTTCGGTTTCAATGAGTTCATGTGCCATGGCCAGTAAATCACGCTGTACACGTTCACGTGTTTTCTTCCATTTTTCTGTGCCGAGCTTGTTTAATGTTGGTGAATCATCGCCTGTATAGCGGTGTAGGCGATCCAAATCTTCAACAGGAATAAATACTTGCGCCTTGTCGGCGTAAACAATTTTAATGAAGTCATTCTGTTCACCATCATCATCCATGCTTTCAAGACCAAGGTAACGGCCAACCCCATGATCTTCATGTACGACAGGGTCATTGACTTTAAGCTCGGCAATGGATGTGAATGCATCGGCATGTAAAATAACCGTACCACGACCACGTTTGCGAGGCAGTCGTTGTCCCAACAGTTCGCGGCCTGTAAGTAGCAGTATTTTCTCATCCGCCAATGCAAAACCTGTCTCAAGGCTGCCAATCGCGGTGCTGATAGCCGTTTTTGGCATGTCATGCAAACCCATGCAGTGGGGGATATCCGGTTGAAGTGAGTGTAATGATTCAGACATGCGCTCTTGCTGCCCTAAACCATGGGCAATGAGCAGTATGCGCCAGCCATCGCTCAACATGCCTTGCAAGTGCTCATGCAAGGCATGTACTGGCTGTTTCTGAGCCTGAAAGTCGGCCAAACTAGGCGAGCCCTGTATTTGCTTTGGTATATCTATGCTAGTGGCTTCAATCTTGGTTTCGACGGCATATAATTCTTGTGGTGAAATGGTTGGTTCTGAACTGGCACGTACCATTTCAAATTGACTACGGACCTGATTAGCAAAAGCATCACGGCGTATCTCTATATCTGCATCGGTGATGATATGGGCATGATCGGGCAAATAATCTAGGAAGCGTGCTGTTTTTTTATAAGCAAAGGGTAAGAGGGCTTCAATGCCCGGGTGCGGGCGACCTGCTTGTACCGCTGTGGTCATGGGGTGCTTGCGGTGTTGTGGAAAGCGGGCACGAAATGTTGCAATAAATGTCTCACGACCTTGGCTATCGAGAATTACTTCACGTACAGGCACAGAGGTGAAATGCTTTAGCGTATCCCCCGAACGTTGTGTTTCTGGGTCAAAATGTCGGATGGATTCAATTTCATCACCAAACAAATCAATGCGTAATGGCTGATGCTCGGTGGCTGGCCAAATGTCTAAAAGACCACCGCGAGCAGCGAACTCGCCTTGCGCCAATACGCGCTCAGTCGACACCATACCTGCTTCAGCTAGCTTCTCTTTTAGCAGAGCAGCATCAAATAAATCACCCGCTTTCAGTTGCCATACATGGGCGGCGACGGATTCAGGCGGGGCAATGCGTTGCAACCATGCCGGTAGGGCGGTGATAAGAATGCCTTGTGGATTAGGGGTTTTGAGCAACCGACCCAATGTGGAGAAGCGCTCTCCCACGATACCGTGGTGGGGTGATACACGATCATAGGGCAAGACTTCCCAAGCAGGGAAGCGCCACAATAGTTCAGGGTGAGCGTATAAAAAGAAATCCAACTCTTCGCTTAACAGGCGGTAGCTGCGTACATCAGGGCAGATATAAACATGTAACTTGGTCTGCTTTGCTTGTTTGCTTGATAGGGCAAGTTGAGCCAAATGCCATGCTAAACCAGTGTGGGGAGAGGGGGGTGTAACAGATAAATTCATAGCGTGGCGTATACTGCCGAAAGCACCGCTATATGCCACGTTATGTGTATCACTGTAGCTGTACAGATTAACACTGGGTTACTCTCTAGAAAGCTAGAAACGAAGACTTATCTCCTGCAAATGAAACTCCTTTAACACGATTAGCGGTAAAATTAGGGTGCGGGATTAAATAGCTGCGATTGTTTTGCAATGGCAAGTAAGCACTAGATTGTTTACCATAAGCCGCTCTGTGTACGGGCCACTATTTTTTCATCGTCACATCATTCGGGGGAACACATGGCTAAACCATCGAAAAATTTAAAGTTGTTATCTGTCGATGATGCTTTGGCGGTTGCCAGAGTTGAGCCATCAGCTTTATTTGAGCGTTTTGCACGCATGCACAGTGCAGAATTAGCTGATTTATTGCTTGCTTGCAAAGATGATAGCCAGCGCCGTGAGTTGATTCGTTGCATGCCAGATGCATTGCTGGGGGATACTCTTTTAGAGCTTCCAGAAGGTATGCAGGAAGATCTACTTGCTGATTTTAAAGCTCATCAAATTGTCGGTTTTGTTGAACACCTGAATTCTGATGATGCCGCAGATATTTTGCAGGTGGTGGAGAAGGAAGTTGCCGATGAGGTAATTGAAGGCCTTGAGCCAGATGAACGCCGTGAAATTGAGCCGTTAATGGAGCACGGCGAAGAAACTGCTGGTGGCTTGATGCAGGTAGAGCTTTTCAAGGTGCGTGACGATTGGAAAGTTAAAAAAGTCTTGCGCGTTTTAAGAAGATGGTCAAAAAACATCGAAAATTTAAATTACGTCTATATTGTGGATGATGAAGACCGTTTGGTGGGCATGCTTTCCTTGCATAGTTTGTTGTTTGTTGAGCCTGATGTGTTGGTGATGGACATTGCAGAAACAGCTTTGCGTAGTGTCTTGCCAGAACAAGACCAGGAAGATGTCATTAAAGTATTTAAAAAATATGATATATTGGCATTACCAGTTTTGGATAAAGAGGGTGTACTCCTTGGTCGGATTACAGCTGATGATGTGATTGATGTGATTCAGGAAGAAGCTACTGAAGATATGTATCGCTTGGCTGCAGTATCTGATCAGGATGACTTGGCAGAGCCTGTTGGTATTACAGCATGGCGACGTGGTGTTTGGCTGGGAGTAAACTTGGCGACGGCAATTCTTGCTTCTATTGTGATTTCACAGTTTGAAGCCACGATTTCACAAATTGTGGCATTGGCAATCCTTATGCCAATTGTTGCCAGCATGGGTGGTATTGCGGGTACACAGACCTTAACGGTGATTGTGCGCGGTATTGCTCTGGGGCGTGTAACCTATAACAATGCTCGCCGTGCTTTGATTAAGGAAACCTCTGTAGGACTGTTGACGGGGTTAACCTTTGCCCTACTTGTTGGCATTGTTGTATCTTTTTGGTTTCCTCAGTTTGGTGTGTCTTTGGGCTTGGTGATTGGCGCAGCGATGCTCATTAACCTTTGTGCTGCAGGTTTGGCAGGTGCGCTAATTCCACTTACCTTGCAACGTCTAAAAATTGATCCAGCGCTGGCCTCAGGCACAATTTTAACGACGGTAACAGATGTGGTGGGTTTTTTATCATTTTTGGGTTTGGCTACGCACTTTTTATTATAATTTCTTGGTGAAATACATCATGAAGCTTTGAGTGTAGGGTCAAACTGTTGATTAAGGTATGCGACAATATCCTTGGATTCGTATAACCATGTGGTTGTTTCACCTTCATCAATACGCAGGCATGGCACTTTAATTTTACCGCCTTCTTTTTCCAGTGTGTTGCGATGTTCACCTCCACGGATTTGTGCATCACGGTATTCCAATGGAATATTTAAGCGGTGTACGGTGCGGCGTGTTTTAATGCAGAATGGGCATGCAAAATATTGATACATGGACATGGAATTCACTTGCTCGTTGATGCTGCGCTGCTCTTCTTGCGAGCGTTTAATTTTACGAGGACTGGTCAAAAAGCTAATAAATGCCATCAGTCCACCCACACCTTCACGAAAAATCTTTAATAAAATAGCTTTTATCATGGTAACACTCCAAATACGCAGTAGTGGGGTGCAAGGTAGCAGATTATAAGCATTGTTTAAGCGTATTATAAATAATGCTATTTGGTGCTCACATGCATAAATCAGCAAAGTCACAGGCCATTGCGATAAAATATTTTCTCTATTTCAATTGAAAACCTTATCGTTATTGTATGTTTGTTTTAGACTAAAAGTGGAAAATGAGAACGTTATTGTTTTTCTAGTTTCAATTATTGTAGCCAACGTTTTTTATTTTTTCCTTTCTTATGAATTCTAAAATGAATGGCTGTTTTTGGACGGAAGCAGATATTCGATTAACTCAAATTGGCAATTAAGCCAATCAACGAAATTGCAAGCCCCATCCCACCCAGAACTACAATATAAACAGAACGAACTTCATATTGTTCATCTGAAAGCACACTTTTATCATGAGGGAAGTTTCTGTATGCTTTTTTTAAGAAGTTCGCAACATCATGACTTCGAAAAACCATAATGCCTGAAATTAAAAGTCCGAAAAAAGCCCCTGCTATATTTTCTATTATCCCCATGAGGAATGACTATAGCATAAATTCTGAATGTCTTCTTTTGGGCGGTAATCCCCCCCCCCAAAAAAAACTAACAGGAGTCAAAATAGAATTTTCTATTACGATTAAACTAGGATATTTTACATGAATATATCACGATATTCAGAAAGCCAAATCATGAATATAGTTAAGCAAGGGTAATCCTGTTCCAGAGCTTTGCAGGGAGCATGGCATGAGCTCAGTGTCATTTTATAGTTATGGGGACATAATGCTTAATTATTGACAATTCGGATTAATTTACCCTACATTGTATCCATGGCAAGAATAGGCAGAGTAGTAATCCCGACAGTTCCTCATCATATCACTCAACGCGGTGGTCGAAGGATGGAGACGTTTTTTGGTGATGTTCGAATGCATGAGCGGACAGGACGACCACTCGGTGGGGAGCATTTTGTGATGGAGATATCATCGATTGCTGGCCGCGAATTAGCCCGAAAGAAACCCGGCCCAAAGAGAAATTAAGATAATTAAGTATTATGTCCCTGGAATGGACGGAATGCGCAGCTCTTTGCCCCGAGCTCTTTCGAGTGGGGTATTCAACTGTCTAGAACAGGTCGCCAGTAATTAAGTTGGGCGTCTCGTGATGGAAAACATTTGAATGTTTCTCTTGACGGAAGAATCACTCATTAGGAGAGGCATAATGAACTCAGTTCCATTATTTAAGTTTTATGAAGTAGTTAAGGTTGTGTCAGAACAGAACACATTGCGTGAGATAAATGGCTTAACAGCTGCTGTATTGGGAATGGTACAGGGTGATCAGGGTAAATGGCGATATGGAATAAGTGTTTTTGATACTGATGAAGGTTGGGATGTAATGGAATCAGATTTGGTTGCGACGGGAAGTCATGTGAAGCGAGAAGACTTCTACGATGGGTCATCCATTCAAATTGTTGTGGACCCAGAAACAGGAGAAGGAAATATTAAATAAGAGGGTACCCGTCTGAGAAAATTATATTCAGTATGAACTCAAGGGTGCTTTTAATGGAAGAGTAGGAACATTTGAAATTGGGAAGAATGCATCTTGTGCCAACCGGTAAGCATAGTCCTGGTAGCACAAATTGGAACGCACTTCATCCAGTCGGGTGGTGGTTACTCTATTTGGGGGGAATATATGAAAATTTTAGAAATTATTGGGAGTTTAGATACTTTTAATGAAGATCACACAATTTACGTGGTTGAGCCCTGGGAAATTAATTCTGAAGCGTTGGTAGGAGAAGAGCCTGTTGAAGGTGGTTTGCCCAAAGAAGCAAACGACATGAGAATGAAATATTTTCTTGAAGTGTTTTTAGCGAAAGACTTTTTAGCTGGGTTACAATCAAACACCTTGCTTCCGCTTAGTATTGAAGACAAATGTAATAGACTTGTCGCGTATGCCATTAATGATGCCTAAATTTTGAATCGATAAAGGAACCAAAAGGTCAAATTTGAGCCCTCTCCAGTTTAACGGATACAACAAATATGTTGAAAACAGTGGGTTTTAGGATTATTTTGGCATATATACTAGCAGGTTGGTGCGTACGAGACATGCCACCAACTGCATAATATCCGAAAGGGTATTGGAAGTTAGAGAAACCTATGAATAATGAAGAGACTGTAAATTAGATTGTGTATCTGCTTATATTCCCCTAGGAGATAAGCCCGATGAAACAATCAGAAATAGAAGCCTTCGCCCGCAAAGCGGCGCAAGGCATTAAGACAGAAAAAGACTTATGTGATTTCAGCCGAATATTGAAAAAGGTTGCGGTTGAAACGGCCTTGAATGCGGAGCTTGATGAGCATTTAGGTTATGACAGGCATGACCAATCTAATAA
>Ga0316203_1000282_pt1 | contig 74339 bp, 73 predicted proteins | sample 6monrhotite_MG_FD_204940 | JGI IMG/M metagenome (GOLD analysis project Ga0316203, IMG submission 204940) | Microbial mat bacterial communities from mineral coupon in-situ incubated in ocean water Damariscotta River, Maine, United States -... | ecosystem: Environmental > Aquatic > Marine >... | reverse complement strand
CTCTGGCTACGCTCTTCACCTTCAACAAAACGCTTCATCAAACTCTCCGCCTAAATGATACGAGAATTATATCATGATACGCGTTTTGACACAGCCTGGGTCAAAAGCAGTCTTAAACACCAACACTAGATGAAGTCCGCTTACCCTACGAAAACGGGCATTTTGTATTGGCAGCTGAGAGCCTTCCTCTGCACTAAAGATCTACACCTGCTATCGGGGGATTACGGGAAACAGAGCGAACTTGATCATACAGAACAGGCAATATTTATGTTATAATGTAACGTTTCGATGCTCGTGAAGTCCTTGATCGCAACAGGTTGACGAGGTGAGAGAAATGAAACGTTTCAAAAATATTCTCGTTGTTTTTAACGATGTCGTTGGTGACGATGATACCTTGGCTCAGGCCGTTTCCCTCGCAAAACGGAATAAGGCACGTTTGACTGTTGTTGAAGTCGTCGAAGATTTGACCTTGCCACCAACTTTCATTGACGAGAAAGAAAAGCATCTTCACCGTTTGGTCGAATCCATGCAGCAAGACGGCATCACAGTCCGTTCTGTCGTTTTAACAGGAACGCCAGCCCTGGAAATCATTCGACAAGTCCTGCGTGAAAACCACGACCTCGTCATGATTCCTGCAGAAGAAGATGATGGATACAGAAGCCTGTTCTTTGGCGGAACCTCTCTGCGCCTTATGCGAAAATGCCCTTGCTCTGTTTGGGTAACACAACAAGGCCTGCAAAAGGATTGCGCACGGATCATGGCAGCGGTTGGCCCAAATTCGGATGATTTTCACGAGGATGAACTGAACACAAAAATCATGGACCTCGCAACTTCTTTGGCGCGAACGAATAGCTGTGAGCTGCATATTGCACATGCGTGGGACATTACAGGTGTTGATGCCGATTCCTTGCACTCGGAAACCACTCAAGAAATGAGAGATGAAATATTTAACAAGCACAAACTGGCACACCAAGCCCCTCTTGACCGTTTTCTTGAACGGTACGATTTGAAAGACATCAATCATCAGATTCACTTGTTATGCGGTGATCCAGAATTCGAGCTTCCTCAATTGACGGATACGATCGGAATCGATCTGATTGTCATGGGAACAATCTGCCGCACGGGAATACCAGGATTCTTTATCGGCAATATAGCGGAAGGCATTCTGCGTCAGGTGAAGTGCGCGGTTCTGACCGTTAAGCCAGATGGCTTCGTAACCCCCGTCACATTAGAACCAAGTTAACGGTGCGCACCTCTGATATCTGAAATTGTCTCGTAATCGCAAGGTTCGGAGATTAAACGATATGGAAGTCCATGTTTTTCTTCAGGTTTTGTTGATCATCCTGCTGACAGCCAGGATATTTGCAGAGCTTGCATCGCGCCTAAATTCGCCTTCCGTGATTGGCGAACTCGTTGCTGGTGTGGTACTTGGACCAAGTCTGCTGGGCTGGATCGAGCCCTTTGAATCAATTAAATTACTGGCGGAAATCGGCATCATTTTGCTGTTGTTTGAGGTGGGGCTAGAAACCGACCTCATGAAGTTGAGCCAGTCTGGTTTGAAATCTGTCGTTGTCGCTGTCGGCGGTTTTATTCTCCCGTTCATCCTTGGGGCTTCACTGAGTTACGGTGTTTTCGGACTGCCATTGCTGGTGTCGCTATTTATCGGCGGAACGCTGACCGCCACAAGTGTTGGCATTACAGTAAGGGTGCTCCGAGATCTGAAAATTCAGCAAGGGCACGAGGGCCAGATCGTGCTCGGCGCAGCTGTGCTGGATGATATCTTTGGCGTTGTGTTGCTGGCGCTTCTCTATGAGTTCTCGATCGGAGGCGGCATCAGCCTGACGAATATCGGCAAGGTGGTGCTGTTCATTGGAATATTTTTTGTGGTGGCCCCCATTGCGGCAAAATTAATTTCACTGGTTATCAAACGTATAGATAAAACAACTGAAGTCCCTGGTTTGATTCCGACCATGATGGTCTCTCTCGTCTTATTTTTCGCCTGGTTGGCAAAGGAAGTTGGAGCGCCCGAAATGTTGGGTGGTTTTGCCGCCGGGCTTGCTTTGTCACGACGCTTCTTTTTACCCCTGGGTGTCGCTCTTCATGCGGACCCCTTGTTTGCGAAGCGGATCGAAATGCAAATGAAGCCGATCATTCATCTCTTTACGCCCATCTTTTTTGTCACGGTGGGTTTGTCCCTTAACTTACGGGATATCGACTGGAGCTCGTTTCATATATGGGGATTATCCCTGATGCTTTTAGCTGCGGCTGTGGCAGGAAAATTTGCGGGGGCCCTTGTGATTAATGAGCCCTGGGATTCACGCTTTATCGTTGGAGTTGCCATGATCCCACGCGGTGAGGTCGGTTTGATTTTCGCCGAGTTGGGGCGTCAAAGCGGGGTCTTGGCAAATGAACCCTATGCTGCGTTGATCATTGTCATTGCGCTGACCACCTTGATCCCACCCTTCGTCATGAAGTGGTTCTATGGCAGTCGCTTTGGCGAAAGACTGATCCGCCTCTCCAAGGAATGACGACTTGGGGTCACAAGCAGCTGTCTGGCATTCAAGGCTAGGGTCAGGGGACCCAGAGCCCCCCCCCTGAAACACGCAGTCATGAAGATTAGTAAGCCTCACGACCGCACGTCCCTATGCGCCAAAAACGAACGCAACGCTTTAAGGGGCTACGGTAAACTGATAGCTCGCGTGACAAGCGACGCACTTTGAAAGGTTGTCTTCCAGCTTTTGGAAAACGGCCTCACCACTGATATCTGCAGCGGCACCAATTTCGTCAAACCCCTCATGGGTAGAGAGGCCCAATTGTTTAAACGCGAGCGGGAGTTTGAGCATCACGGGCATGGGTGCCGCTTGAACCTCTGCCATACCGACCTTGTGCGTAATCGTTTTGACTTGAGCTAAATCTCCAGCATTCACAGCACCGATGATCTCTTGCACGGCGGCAAGCATGCCCCGCATTTCGCTCAACACAAAGCTCCGTTCGGACGCGGTTAAGGCAACAGACTCGCGCCCATCGTCGGCCGTAACCGTGGTGCCCGCAACAAACTTAAAGCCAATAAACGCCGCACTAACAGCCCATAACAAGATCGCAATCAAGGCAAAATTTTTCGTCGTCATTAATTTATTCCTTTAGGAATGGTTGGAAAAAAGACCAAATCTCTTCGGCTTGGGGCTTCAAATCAAAGCCATAATCATAGAGGGACCAGCGCAACAGCAGGCCTTGGATCATCGTAACGACGGCTTGCCCCAACACGTTCGGGTCAACGTCGGCTTTGATTGATCCATCAACAATGCCCTCGCCGATCAAGTCTGTAATGCGTCCGGCATAGCCTTTCATTGAGGTACGGATATCGGCTTTCAAGACCGGATCATTTTGATGCAAACGGTCCGAAAACAACAACGCCGGAACGCCACGGTTTTCGTCAATGACGGCTAAGTGGGCGAAGATCAGGTTTTTTAAGCGCGTGGCCCCAAGCGTAGATTTGTCTTCAAAAATGGGGTTTTGGCGGACAAACATGTGCTTTTTCGCCTGAACAAAGGCTTCTCGAAAAACGTCATCTCGATTTGAATAGTGCCTAAATATAGTTGCCTGAGACACCCCCATACGGTCCGCAATGGCCTGGGTGGTGACGGTGCCAACGCCGAGCTCGGCCGCTAAGCACAAAGCCGTTTCGGCAATTTCTGTGCGCCGCTCACTATGGGATTTACGTTTGGCCATGATCTCATCACTTGCTCAAATTAAGTAAGTGATTAATTACTTACATCAATAAAACAGGCGGCACAAGTGCTAAACTTACAATTTTATTCGTCGCGTTCTTTTATGGCGCTTGCGTGGCGAAAGCGATGCGGGTGAAGCCGCTGTTTTTAGCCAATGCCAGCACTTCGGCAATCCGTTGATAGGGCACTGCCCCGTCTCCGCCAAGCTTCAACACGCGTTCTGAATCCTGGTGATGGACAGCTTTCAAGCGTTGCCCGAGTACATCGTCGGCAACCTCTTCGCCGTCCAACAGCAACGTGCCATCGGCCATGACTTCCAACGTGGTAACGCTTGGCTCCGTGATTGGGTCCGCTTGAGCTTTGGGCAGATCAACACGCAACGCTTCGGCCATCAACGGGGCCGCCACAATGAAAATCACCAACAACACCAACATCACATCCACCAACGGCGTCACGTTGATTTCGCTCATCGGTTGGTCAGAATCCCCGTCCGATAGACCGCCCGCCATGTCAGCTTCTCCCCGCTGAACGTACAGTCGATAAAATTCGAATTGCATTGCTGTCAACGGTGCCAAACAAGCGCCGCAATTGACGCAACAACAGGTTATAGCCAACCACCGCCGGGATTGCCGTAAACAAGCCCGCCGCCGTCGCCACCAAAGCTTCAGCCACGGGTCCGGCAATCAAATCCATGTTTAAGGATTCTGCCGCCCCTAGTCCCTGTAAAGCGTGCATAATGCCCCACACGGTTCCAAATAGGCCAATAAACGGCGCCGTATTTCCAATGGTGGCAAGCAAGGTTAAGCCGCCTTCAAAGTTCAGCCGACTTTCCCGGGCCAAAGCCCCGGTCATAGCCTCTTGGTCCCCCAGCGCCACGCCCTGAAGGCCGTTCAAAATATGTGCGGATGGGCTGTTCGAGGCGGGACGGCCTTCGCCCCTATACGTCCGTTCGGCTTTTAAGGTTTGAAAAAATTGGGCGCTTTTAAACACCATAAGGGTCCAACTCAACAGCGACATCGCGATCAAGACCATAAAGACCCCGCGCACAATTGCATCGGCGTCTTGCCACCACGACATCAGTTCCATATTTGCGGTCTCCATAACAATCCTTTTGATATTTTGAGTTAACCCGATGTCAGACGAAAATCGAACGGGATCAGAACTTCACCGTCCACCACACGTCCGCCTCGAGTGGCTGGTGCGAAGCGCCAGCGCAACACGGCAACCCGTGCCGCCCGGTCTAACAAGCCATAGCCAGAGCTCTGTTGCAGCTCAACGCTTTTCACCGCGCCATCAAACCGAACCTGAACCCGCAAAATGACGCGGCCTTCCATACCCCGCTTGCGCGCCTGGGTCGGATAGGCTGGTTTGGGGTTTTTTAAATACGCCACATGTTGGCTGGGCGGCACATAAGCGGGTTGCGCCGCCACCGCATCGGCGCCTTTGAAGGGTGCGATATTGGCTTCTGGTTTTGGCAGAGGTTTGGATTTGGGCTTAGGCTTCGGTTTAGATTTGGCTTTAGGATTGGGCTTCTGAACCGGTTTAGGCTTTTGAATGGTCTTTGACTTGAGGCTTGGCTCTGCCTTCGCCATCACAACAGGCTCTGGCTCAGCTTTAGCAACGGGTTCTTCAATGACTTTTTCGACGGTATCTTCAACGGTTTTGAGCTGCTCTGCCGCCGCCGAAGACGGCAATTCAACAATTTCAAACCCACTCAACGGCGTCGGCACGAGACGGTCTTGAGGGCCTAAGCCGACGACACCCCAGACCACAGCACCGTGCACAATCACGGCCGCCCCAAACGATGTAAATGATTTAACGAAAACGTTCATTGTCTACCTCGAAAATGGGGCCACAGCGTTGAACGGCTGTGGCCCCTTTCGCCTAAAATGCCCCGGTCAAACGTACGTAGAACGCCCGCCCAGGTTCATTCACTTGCGTTTCGGTCGCATCAAATGAATTCGCTTTATTCAAGTGGTTGGCATAGGTCTTATCCATCACATTGGTCACGCCAAAGCCCAACTCTAGGTTATCGGTCAACGAATTGGCTCCGTACAGATCAGCCGTCATATAGCCTGCTGTTTGACCCACATCCCGACCACTGCCCGTGACGGTGCTGCTGTCCACACGGGTTTGTTTGGCCGCCGCATTGGCACGCACACCAAACAACCATCCGTTTGTTGGATAGGATACGTCCATGGTCATTTTCAACGGTGGGATTTGCGCCAAGGCGCCCTTGGTGTCTTTGTTGTCTCCTCGGGTTAAGGACATGGACCCGACCATGGACACCTTGTTGTCAAAGGTGCGATTTGCCGACACGTCAAAGCCCATCAAATTGGCATCAATGTTGCGAAACACCACGGCGGTGTCGTTCAACAAAATACCAGCTTGGCCGCGCGCCACATCGCGAAAGATGTAGTCATTCACCCGGTCATAATACGCCGAAGCCGACACCGCATAACCGCCAAGCTTGGTGTTTACACCCAAGTCTAACTGATAGTGCTTTTCTGGGTTCAAACGAACGTTGCCAATTTGACGTTGTCCAGCGGTCATATGATCCGCCGCAATGTTGCGTTCGGTGGTATTGGCGGTGCGCACAGAACGACTCACGGTCAAATACGTGGTGGTGTCTTGGTCAAACTTTTGTTCAAACCGAGCCAGACCACTGAGGTTGTTTTCGCTGACATTGGCAAAGTTATAGCCATAATACATGCTGTAAAGTTGATTGGCCGAGCGATTGATCATACCCGATACAGAAGCCACTTTATTGGCTTTATCAGCGGTAATTTTGACATTGTCATAGCGCAAACCAAACTTAACGGATTTATCTGTATCAAGGTCATAAGTGGTTTCACCAAACAGGCCGATTTCCCGACTGGATACGCCCGGCCACACATAAGCTTGCGTGGTTTCAACATTGGTCGCATTGGTACCCCGATAGCGAATAGCGGTTCGGTCTAACCTTTTATAATCCAAGCCAACAAGAGCCTCTTGACCGCCGACACGAATATCGTTTTCAATCTTGAAACCACGCGTATCCGAAGTGCTGGGCGTTTTCATGTACATGGCAGCTGTACGCAGGGAATAGCTGTCCATCAAATGGTCTACGCGAGAATCATAAGCATTAAACCGCACGGCCTTTAAGGTCGGGCCTTCAATGTCTTTTTTGAACTTCAAACGCATCACATCGGTGGTGGCGGATGGAGAATCCATCATCGCCCCCGCAAACAACACATCTGTGGTTTTGTCGCGTTCAAACCCAACCGACAATTCGGTTCTGTCGTTGGGTGTCCATCCCATTTGCAGGCCGGAAGACCATTGATTGAACGCACTGCGAACTTTTACCCCGGACCCATCACTGTAATTTGCACCATGACTTTTGGTGCCCGAGGCCCGCGCGTAGCCTTCACCAACTTTATAGGCGACTTCAAGATTGCTGTTGTACGCCGAATCATTGGAACTGCCGCCGACACCAAACTTTATTTGGTAAGGTTTTTGATCATCAAGAGCCGGAGCATTGTGTTCCAAAATCACCGTCCCACCTGTACCGCCGGGACCGTGGCGAACACTTTGAAAGCCTTTTTCCACGATAACGCGGTCATAGCTATCGATGGACGACAGCGAGGCTGGTGGGTCCATACGGCTCGGGCACCCGCCAAACATAAACGCACCATCGCTGATGATATTCAATTGTTCTTGTTGCTGGCCGCGAATAACGGGGTCTAGTCCGTGACCACTCATACGAATAGCATCAACACCGGGGATGGATTTTAAAAACTCCCCAACATCGGCCGACGGGGCAATATCTGTCCGGTTCAGTTCAATGTTGATGGTCGTAGGCAAGCTACGGCCTTCGACGACGATGCCTTCCAACACCGTTGCGTCTTGAGCCAAAACAGGCTGGGCCAAAGCGGTGGAAGAAAGCAAAAGCGTTGTTAAAGCGGCGCGGGTTTTACCCGACACCCAAATATTGGTGTGCATTGTTTTATCGCGCCCCCTAAGAAAACAGAGGCGTCCCTTATTTATGTTCATTTTGATGTGAAAGTGCGCGCGAAGCAGCCGCCCGGACCCAAAGGTCGGAACGTCGTTCACACGATATCAGTTTCAAACAAACAGAGGGGGAGCGCGCGAAGGCCTGATCTGACTGCGCCAAATACTGACTTGGCGGTATTGGGGCACCACAACAAAGGCTGTGGACTGGTTCAGCGGTTCAACAACCACCAAAGCCGTATTCAGGGGGGCAATGAAATTCACAGGTGCATGAGCGATGCAGTGCGAACAGGGGCCAGCTGAGGTGGGGACGATGGGCGTCCCCTCTTGGGTAATGGGGTGTTGTTCAATGCCATTGGCGGTACAAATGACGATATAGCGCTCGTCTTGAGCCGTTTCCAATGCTAACGCTTGGCCCACGGGCAAAAGCGTTTGCAGAACCAACGCGAACACCGCCAACCACGCCAAAACACGACGGCGGGCAAATATAGCTTTGGTCGATGTTTGGGCAAAAAGGCCCATTGGAAAACGTCCCCCAGAAAATCTAATTATCGCGGCAACCCTATCGCCCGACTTCGTACATTGCAAGCCTCTAATTTACCGCGACCAACGCCGCCGCCACGGATCGTTCTTCGATGGATAGGATATTGAAGGTTCGACAGGCCGCCGACGTATCCATCCATTCCAACACGATGCCGTGGGTTTTCAAAGCCACACGCAGGTCTTCGGGGGGCAGTGTGAAAGAGGCGCCACAACCGACCAGCAATATTTCTGGCTTTGGCTCGGATTGAATGACCGCCGCCAAACCTTCAAAGGTCAATTCACCGGACCAGGATTGGGTATGGTCTAAAAACACCAAGACAGGCCCGACATAATCAACCTGGGTAATTTTAAAGCCACCGTCACCATAAGCGTGCACCAACTGGCGGTTGGGCGGAGTCTTTGGTGTGATGTCTAAGGACATTACAAAGAGGTCTGTTCAATGGTCGAAGACTTGCCTTCGTCATCGTTGGTACGACGGTGAATGCCCATGCGTAACAACAACGGCACCGCAACACACACGGATGAATAGGTTCCGATAATCACCCCCCAAATCATGGCAAAGGCAAAGTCACGAATGATTTCGCCGCCTAAGAAATATAAGGCACCTAAGGCGATCAAGGTGGTGAACGAGGTCATCATGGTGCGCGACAATGTTTCGTTGACGCTTTCGTTCAACAGTTGCTCCATGGGCTTGGTTTTGTATTTGCGCAAGTTTTCCCGCACCCGGTCAAACACCACCACGGTATCGTTGATGGAATACCCAGCAATGGTCAAAACCGCCGCCACCGTCGATAAGTTAAACTCTAACCCCAACAGCGAAAAAATACCGATGGTGCTGATCACATCGTGACTTAAAGCAACCACCGCGCCCAGCCCAAACTGCCATTCAAAGCGCATCCAGATGTAAAACAAAATCGCCAAAATGGCGGACACCACCGCATAAACGCCGTTCCAAAACAACTCATCTGACACCTTAGGTCCAACCAGTTCGGTGCGGCGGTATTCGATGCCATCGCCCAAAGCTTGTTTGACTTTAGAGACGGCTATGCCTTGCGCTTTTTCGCCACCTTCTTGGGCTTGCAAACGAATCAAAATGTCATCCGAAGCGCCAAATTCTTGTAATTCGACCGAGCCTAAACCTAAGCCTTTGAGGGTATCGCGCATGGAGCCGATTTGGTTCGGCTTATCGGTTTTCACCTCGATCATAATGCCGCCAGTAAAATCGATACCGTAGCTCATACCCTTGGTCGTAAACACGCCAATGCTGACCGCCACTAAGATCGCGGAGAAGATATAAAAAATTGTCCGCCGACCCATAAAATTGAAGTTGGGCGTTTCGGGAAGTAGTTTAAGACGAGCCATGAATCTATTATCCCTAAATTTCCAAAGTGGTCGGACGTGCGCGGCGCAACCATGTCGCCACCAACAAACGCGTGACCCAAATGGCCGTAAACATTGATGATATAATGCCAACCGCCAGCGTTACGGCAAAGCCCTGAACAGGGCCAGAGCCAAAGGCAAACAACAACACGGCAGCAATCAAGGTGGTCACGTTGGCATCGACAATGGTTACAAACGCGCGTTTATAACCCGCATCCACCGCCGACATAATTTTGCGTCCAGCCTTCAATTCTTCACGGATGCGTTCAAAAACCAGCACATTGGCATCCACCGCCATACCGATGGTCAACACGATGCCCGCAATGCCCGGAAGGGTTAGGGTTGCCTGTAACATCGACAACAGGGCCGTAATGATCACCATATTCAAAACCAGGGCCACGTTGGCATACAAACCAAAGCGTCCGTAGTACAGCGCCATAAAGAAAATCACGGCCATCAGGCCAATCATCGAAGCCGTTTTACCAGCCGCGATGGAATCCGCACCCAAGCCCGGTCCGACCGAGCGTTCTTCCAACACCATCAAAGGCGCTGGCAAAGCACCTGCGCGCAGCAATAGGGCTAGGTCATTGGCTCCGGCAACGCTGAACTGACCACTGATCTGCCCGGACCCACCTAAAATGGGTTCACGAATCACGGGCGCGGACAGCACTTTTTTATCCAAAACGATGGCAAATGGTTTGTTGACGTTTGCCATGGTGACGGCCCCAAAAAGCTTGGCCCCGACCGAATCAAAACGGAAATTAACCACCGCTTCGTTGGTCTGTTGATCAAAGCCCGTCGAGGCATCGATCAAGGTATCACCGCCGACCATCACGCGTTTTTTAACCAAATAGCGGCGCGGGCGTCCTGTGGAATCGATTTCATCTTGTGACGGCAAGAACATGGTGCCCGGTGGCACGCGTCCAGATAAAGCATCCGCCATGGAAGCCTTATCATCTAACAGATGGAAGGTAAGCTTGGCGGTTTTCCCCAACAAACGTTTCAAACGTTCTGGATCGTCAAGACCTGGCACCTGAACCAAAATACGGTCATCGCCTTGACGGACAATGGTCGGTTCGCGCACGCCCGTTTCATCAATACGGCGGCGCACGATTTCGATGGATTGATCCACCGCCGCAATGCGCAGGTCGCGTTGGGTCTTTTCTGACATCATCAAAGTGATCACGCCGGTATCGGAAAGATTGGTTTCATACCCAACTCCAAGGCCGCGAATTTTGTCGTATGCGTCCTGGGCCGTGGTTAAATTCTTTAAGGTCACCGTCGCGCCGCCACGGATACGGCTAAGGCCTGAATAAAACACGCGATCTTCGCGCAATTGGGTGCGAATGGAATCGACCAACGCATCCAGGCGTTCGTTAACCACCACACCGACTTCAACCTCTAACAACAGGTGCGAGCCGCCTTGCAAATCAAGGCCAAGATTGACCTGCGCGCTCGGCAACCAGCCGGGCAAGCTATCAGCCGCCTTGCGATCCATCAGATTTGGGGCCGCAAAGGCTAATCCCAGCACACACAGGCCAAGGATCAACGTGACCTTCCAGGTTTCGAACTTAAGCATGCTGGGACGTCCTCTTAAATGGTCTCAGAATTAGTCTTTAAGCAGCTTTTTCAGGCCACCTTTTTTTGCGACTTTCTTTTCCGTTTTTTCCGTTTTTTCAGCTTTTTCCGTATCAGGTGCCGAAGTTTCTTCAATGATGTCAGCATCTGGAATCACATCGGCTTCAGCGTCAGCTTCATCGTCAGATTCTTCGTCGGCCTTATCGGCGGGTTCGGGTTTGGAAATCACGCTTGAGACCAGCCCACGATCCACACGAACTTTTACGCCATCGGCGATTTGCACCATCAATTCGCCATCGCCAACAACTTTGGTCACGACACCCAAGATGCCCCCACCGGTGACAATCCGGTCACCGCGACGAATGGACCCAAGCATTTCTCTATGCATTTTCTGCTTTTTTTGCTGAGGACGGATCAACAAGAAATAGAAAACACCGAAAATCAATACCAATGGCATCATGGATTGGAATATTCCAGGCTGGGCGGCGTCCCCAGCGGCTTGAGCAAAAGCAGGCGAAATCAACATTGAACACTCCTCGTGCCTATTTAAAGGCAGGCAAATTTCAAAAGGTACGCGGAATATAAGCTTCCCACGCGCTTATGCAATCGTAACTGTGCGCTTTTTCTTCATTTAGGTGGCATTGACGCTCTCTTTGAGAGTCTTTACCCTTCAAAACATGACAAATCATGACCTTACCCCCGTTTTAGAGCGCATCGCCGATGCCTTAGAAGCCTTAGGCCCCAAGCCCCCGATCACACCAGATGTCGATGGCGCGGATGCCTTTGTATGGCACGCCTTAACAGGTCAGCTCTCTCCGATACCAAAGGTCAACCGAGTCGCGTTCGATCTGTTACAAGGCATTGACCAACAAGGAACAACCTTGCTTGCCAACACCCGCCAGTTTGCCGCCGGACATGCCGCCAACAACGCGCTGTTGTGGGGCGCCCGGGGCACGGGTAAAAGCTCATTGGTCAAAGCCGTACACGAGGTTCTCAATCGCGAGGCTCCAGGCAGCTTGATGTTGGTGGAAATTCACAGAGAAGACATCCCCACCCTGCCCGGTCTACTAGACCTTTTAAAAGGCCTCAGTCGGCGCACGGTGCTGTTTTGTGATGACCTGTCGTTCGACCATGATGATGCTGCGTACAAGTCCTTGAAGGCCGTTTTAGAAGGTGGTCTTGAAGGCCGACCCAACAACGTCATTTTTTACGCCACCTCCAACCGTCGACACCTAATGCCCCGCGACATGATCGACAACGAAAAATCCACGGCCATTCATCCCGGTGAAGCCGTCGAAGAAAAAGTCTCCCTCAGCGACCGTTTCGGCCTGTGGCTGGGCTTTCATAATCTAGACCAAGACACCTATTTCGCCATCGTCCAAGGCTATGCTGCCTTTTACAAAATTGAAATCACCCCCGCAGATATGCGCGCCAAAGCCTTAGAATGGTCCATGACAAGGGGCGCACGGTCTGGTCGCGTGGCGTGGCAGTTCATCCAGGACTTGGCGGGTAAACAAGGCTTAAGCTTAGACTAATTTGCATAGCCAAAGGCTTGAATATACGGCGATAGCTTATCCATAATAGGTTCTAAGTGCCGTTCATACCGTAGCCAACGCCCTTTGGCCCGGCTATGCAGTTTTTCTCCGATTTGAGCATAACTGGGGGTGACGATATGGCCTTTTTGGGCTTGATCTTGATAGCTGAGAATTTCATCCACCCAGTTAAGCCCCATAAAGTCGAGCACCGGGGTCACCGTGGCTTCCAGACCTTGGATCAAGTCTTCATAGCGAAATTCGATCCAACGCATTGGCAATTCGTTTTTTTGACGTATCCACAAGCTCATCAATCGATCATAAACCCAAGCCGTATCTTCTAAAGTCTGGAAATTCGCCAGCGCGTTGGTTTGAGCAAAGTTTTGTAAGAAACTGCTTAGGCACACATCGCGCGGATCGCGCAGCGCCATGACCACCTTGGCCTGTGGAAACAAGCGCACAGCCAAGTCTAACAGGTGAATATTCATCGGCATTTTATCGATCAAAAGACGCCCGTTGATGCCGCCCGTGATCTCTTCTGCCAGGTGCCAAAACTGCGTTCTTAGGTTTCCTAAAGCATCTTCATCAAGGCCGTTAAAGGACTTCGATAAGTCCACGTTTTTCGCAAGAATTGCCAGCGGGCTTTCTTCGTTCGTCGTGACCACGGCTGCGTGTTTAGACAGCATTTGTTCAAACAAGGTGGTTCCCGAACGCGGAAAACCGACAAAGAACACTGGGCTGGGTTGATCATTTCCCAAAGACGAAACAACAGGCCCCGCATCCAATCGGTCATGGGCAAGGTTGATGATGGCTTGAAATTTAAGGGGATCAACGCCACACCGCAAAGCATCGCCCCGTTCCAAGGCGTTCGCTTTTTCAAACGCTGCAAAGGCTTCGTCACTGCGGTGCAACACATCTAGAGCTTGCCCAAAAACGAACAACGTTTCGATCTTTAGGGCATCCTCCTCTTCCCGCGCGATGAGCGGATGAAGCCGGACCAAAGCCGATTCTGGCTTTTGATGACGCAAATCCAGCCTTGCGCCATGTAAATTTGCCAACGCGTGATCAGGCACTTGCGCCAAAGCCAAGTCGATACACGCTTGAGCCTCCGTCAAATCATTGAGACGCTCTAAGATAACCGACAGATGTAACAGCCCCGTAAAATTTTCTGGAGCCAGTTTTAATGATTTTTCCAGATAGGACCTGGCTTTCGCATTGAGATGACGATCTCCGTACAAGATGCCTGCGTTAATCAAGGCGCCAACTTGGTCGGGCGCAGCTTTTAAGACCCTCTCAAACGCTGATAACGCAGCCTCATTATCGCCAAGGCCTAGCAACACGTTGCCTAAGTTAAAACGCGCACTTGCGTAACTTGGGTCCACTTGCAAGGCGCTGAGAAGCGTTCCTCTAGCCTCATCCAAGCGATCCATTTCATAAAGCGCAGCTCCCAAATTGGTCAGGCATTTCGCGTGTTTTGGGTCAATATCTAAGGCTTTGCGAAAATAGGGCTCGCTTAAACCAAAGTGCCCGGACTGCAACTCGATCACCCCCAGCAAATGCCAAGGTTCGGCTAGGCCTGGTTCAGATACTGTCAATTGACGATAGGTTTTGGCAGCCTCATCAAAGTGACCTTGGCGGTGCTGGGCGATGGCATGATCGAGTTGTTTGTTATTCATCAGATCACATCAAATACTTATTGGGATTGACGGCGTTTGAGCCTTTGCGCAATTCAAAGTGCAATTGCGGGGTGGTCACAGAGCCGGTTGAACCGACCTTGGATATGGTTTGTCCGCGTGAGACTTTTTCGCCGCGTTTGACCATCAAGCTGTCGTTATGAGCATAGGCCGTGACCCAACCGCCATCGTGTTTGATCAACAACAAATTCCCAAAACCGCGAATTTCGTTGCCGGCATAGGCGACCACACCATTTTCTGCCGCCTTCACCGGAGTGCCACGGGCGGCGGCTATGTTAACACCATCGTTTTGCAGGCCTTTTTCTTTCGATCCATAGCCCGACAGAACCTTGCCCCTCAACGGCCATGAAAAAGAGCCGCCTGAACGGGCCGGGGGGTTCGGAACAGCCGTCTTTTTGACCGCTGCCTTCCGTGACGCGGTGGAGGCTTTTGCTGTTGACGTTGGGCGCGGGTTGGCCTTGGGCTGAACCCACAATTTAGAGGTCGAGCGGCGTGTCGCCACCTGAACATTGGTGTCCACCGCATTTCCAGACCTTGGCATCCGCAATTTCTGACCGGGATAAATGGTGTACGGGGCTCCGATTCCGTTGACGCGAGCCAAGCTGAAGGTATCGGCGCCATAGCGTTTGGCGATCAGCGACAAGTAATCCCCGCTTCGGACCGTGTAAATTTGTCCCTTCGGCAGCACCAACCGCTGACCAACCGTAAGCTCATAAGGCGGCGTTAGACCGTTGGCTTCAATCAAATCTCGGGGCGACAACTTGTGCCGACGGGCCACCGAATAGACTGTATCGCCGCGCCCCACCGTCACGGCGGTCGCGTTGATGAAGGCATCATTTTTTGCCAATCTAGGAGAATTGCTAGACGTCGGCCCCCGTCCCTCAGCTGGAAATTGCGCCCAGCCACACGCTGACACTGCCAAAACGGCGATCAAAGACGTAACGCGTGCAAACAGGCGCGCAATCAGAGGGGTGGAATCGTATTTCATAAAGCCAATTATGGCGTGAGTGGACGCCTTCATCAATGCTCACTTACCTCGCCTTCGACAAAAGGTACAAATCGCACCCAGCCAAGGTCGCTGATTTCTGTCCCATCTTCAGTTCTCACCACCTTCACCAAACGCTGATCGTGTTGATCGTCTCCAACGGGAACCACCATGATGCCGCCTATGGATAACTGTTCGGTGAGCACGGGAGGAATATCAATGGCGGCGGCCGTAACGATGATACGGTCGAACGGCGCTTGTTCGGTCCAGCCCTTTGATCCATCGCCAAAACGGGTGGTGATGTTGTGAATGCGTAACTTCTCAAAGCGCAACTCGGCTTCATCCAACAACCCTTTATGACGTTCGATGGAATACAGGCGGCGACATAGCGGGGCCAACACGGCAGCCTGGTAGCCAGATCCGGTGCCAATTTCCAACACCTTACAACGATCATTCAGGTCCAACGCTTGGGTCATCAACGCCACCACATGGGGCTGGCTGACCGTTTGATGATAACCAATGGGCAAAGCTAGATTTTCATAGGCGCGGTCTTGAAAGGTTTGCGGCACAAACAATTCGCGCGGCAAGGCTTCCATAACCTGCACCAGCTTTTCATCCGTAATGCCATTTTGTCGCAATTCCAAAATCAATTGCATGGCGCGGGGATCGCGTTTGGTCTCAGCGGCGCTCATGAAAGGGTCGCCTTTAACGATTTTAACATGTCCGAATGGGTGAGATCCAAGCCCAAGGGCGTCACCGACACGGCGCCTCTGCCCACGGCTTCTAAATCGGTGCCGGGGCGAGAGCGATCTTCGTCGCGTTGCGCGCCAATCCAAAAATAGTCCCGACCGCGCGGGTCTGTGCCTTGCAACAATTCACAGCCAATTTTGCGCCGCCCTTGGCGGGTCGATTCGAGTCCGGTGACGTCTTTGGCTAAGACATCTGGAATGTTGACGTTCAGCAAAACGCCGCGCGGAAACGTTAGGCTTGCGACCTGTTGCATGACGTTTGCGACAGACTCTTCGGCGGCTTTCCAGTGGGATTTAGCCCCGTCGGGCGTGACCAGCGAAAAAGCCAGCGAGGGAATACCCAACAGTGTGCCTTCCATAGCCGCCGCCACGGTGCCGGAATACGTTACGTCTTCACCCAAATTCCCACCGCGATTGATGCCTGAAACAATAATGTCGGGACGGCAGTCCTTCATAACATGTTGCACGCCCAACAGCACCGCATCGGTGGGCGTGCCGTTAATCGCGTATTTGGTTTTGGAAATTTTGCGAATACTTAAGGGGGCGCGCAAAGTCAACGAATGACCTGCCGCACTTTGTTCGGTTTCCGGTGCCACCACCCAAACCTCGCCCGCGATCCGTTTCATGGCCCGTTCCAACGCCAAAATACCCGGCGCATCAATGCCGTCATCGTTGGAAATCAACACCCGTGCGGTGCTTAAATCAAGCACCCGATCACGCATGAGGCTTGATCACCTCTTGCCCCGCCATATAGGGACGCAAAGCATGAGGAATGGTGATGGTGCCATCGGCGTTTTGATAGTTTTCCAACACCGCGACCAAGCACCGCCCAACCGCCAAACCAGAACCGTTCAGGGTGTGGACAAATTCCGGCTTCTTTTCGCCTTCGCGTTTAAAGCGCGCGTTCATGCGCCGCGCTTGGAAATCACGGGTACTGGAACAACTGGAAATTTCCCGGTAGGTGTTTTGCCCCGGCAACCACACTTCGATGTCATAGGTCTTAACCGCGCCAAAGCCCAAATCGCCCACACACAAAGCCACGGTGCGGTACGGAATATCAAGACGCTGTAAGATACCCTCAGCGCATTCGGTCATGCGGTCCAATTCGGCATCGGAATCTTCAGGCCGGGTGATGGACACCATTTCGACTTTGGTAAATTGGTGCTGGCGGATCATGCCACGGGTATCTTTACCCGCCGATCCGGCTTCGGACCGAAAGCACCACGTTTTGGCGACAAAGCGCACGGGCAAGGCTTTTTCTTCAATCGTTTCCCCGGCCGCAATATTGGTCAACGGGACTTCGGCGGTGGGGATCAACCAGTAATCGTCTTCGGTATGAAACAGATCATCCGCAAACTTTGGCAATTGCCCGGTGCCAAAAAGCGCCGTGTCTTTGACCAGTGCGGGTGGGTTAACTTCCGTCAGATCGTTTTCCAACGTGTGTACATCCAACATGAAATTCGCGAGTGCGCGTTCCAAGTGGGCGAGTTGCCCGGTCAACATCACGAAGCGCGCGCCCGATATTTTGGCGGCGACTTCAAAATTCATTTGGCCTAAGCCCTCGCCCAAATCGACGTGGTCTTTGGCGACAAATTCAAACGCGGTCGGCACGCCCCATTTACGGACTTCAATGTTATCGGACTCATCTTTGCCATCGGGGACGCTGGCGTCGGGAATGTTGGGCAGGCTCGCCAAAAAGTTATTGAGTTCTTCCGTTTTCGCCTTGGCCTCAACTTCGGCCTCCCCTTGCGCGGTTTTGGATTTTGACACGTGTTCAATCAGGTCCGACGCGTCTTCGCCTTTGGCTTTGCGCATACCGATTTCTTTGGCGGCTTTGTTGCGTTCGGTTTGAATTTCCTGAGCGCGCGTTTCCAGTTCACGACGGTCTTTGTCCAACGCCAGAAGGTCTTGGCTAAGCGGGTCAAGGCCACGGCGTTTGAGACCTGCATCAAAGGCTTTGGGGTGGTCGCGAATGGTGCGAATATCGTGCATGTCTCAATCGGGCTGGCTTTAAGCCGCTCCGTCCTCTTTTTCATTTTCTTCGCGTTTACGTTCGATCATTGCCACCGACAAGATCGACACTTCATACAGCAACAGCGTCGGAACCGCCAAGCCAATCTGGCTAATAACATCCGGTGGCGTCAAAATGGCAGCCGCAACAAAGGCCGCAACAACCGCATAACGGCGTTTTTCGCGCAGTCCCTTGGCCGTCACCATTCCGGCTTTGCCCAAAAGCGACATCACCACCGGAAGCTCAAACGCCAAGCCAAAGACAAAGATCAAACGCATGACCAACGACAGATATTCACTCACCTTGGTTTCCAATTGGATCGGCAGACCGCCCGCACCGTCAAGGCTTTGAAAACCCGCAAAGAATTGCCACGCCAACGGAAATACAAAATAATACGCCAACGCCGCGCCCATAAAAAACAAGATTGGTGAGGCCACCAAAAACGGCAACAGCGCCTTTTTTTCATTCTTATAAAGGCCGGGGGCAACAAATTTCCAAAACTGCGCGGCAATGAACGGGAAACTTATGAAGATCGCGGCGAAAAAGCCGACCTTGATGTGGGTGAAGAAGGCTTCGTGAGGGGCGGTGAAGATCATGCGTTGCCCGCCCCCCTTTTGGGCCATCAAAACGTCGGCCAACGGTTGAGCCAAGAACGAATAGATTTCGCCCGACACGCCATAGCACGCAAAGAACAGCACCAGCACGGTGGCCACAGCATAGATCAAGCGTTGACGCAGCTCGATCAAATGCGTGAGCAACGGGGCCTTGTCTTCGGTGTCGTCAATTTCACTCACGCTGGGGTGTCCGTTTTGGCCTTGGGTTTAGGTCTAGGTTTTGGTTTAGGCTTAGCTCTAGGCTTGGGCTTAGCTTTTGGTTTTGGTTTTGGTGTAGGCGCTGGCGTAGGTTTCGGTTTTCTCTTCACCGCCATGCCACTATCAACGGGTTCGCTGTCCGCCTCGGGCGTCACAATACCAGCGTCTATCGCTTCACCAATGGACATAGGCTCATCGGCCTCTGGTTTGGGGTCGGCCTTTAAATCGGCTTCGCTCAGCGACATGCCTTTTTGAAGCTCGCCATCAGGATCAACGATGTCGACGATGCTTTGTTTCACGTCGTGGGGTTTGGTGAGGGTGTCTTTGATGCCATCCAATTCGGCTTCGCGGACCATTTCATTGACCCCGGCCTGAAATTCGCGCGTCATCATCTTGGCCTTACGTATCCAAGTGGTGATCGCACGAATGGCTTGTGGCAAGTCTTTTGGGCCCACGACAATCAGGGCGATCACCGCAACGATGAACAGTTCTTGCCAGCCGATGTCGAACATGACCTAGGAGGCTTTGTCTGTATCTTTGGTTTCAACCGAGGCCGCCGGCTTGTCTTCAAGTTTGTCCGGTCCTTGATCAGGGTCTTCGGATTCTTCTTTCAAGCCCTTTTTAAAGGACTTAAGGCCAGAGCCAAAATCACCCATCAAAGCCGAAATTTTTCCGCGACCACCGAACAACAGCAAGACGATCGCCAAAACGATAACCCACTGCCAAATACCCATAACACCCATGATGTTGTCCTACTTTAAGTAAGGGCCAAAAGCCCTGAAAACGAAATATCTATGTCCTTCATACAAAGGCCTTTGCTTTGGATCAAGGACAACTGTGAAAAATACCACGATGTGGCACTACTCCCTATCAATATCCTCATCTGAATCTTGGCCTGGATCCGTTTCCAAAGCTTTCACCGCACTTTTGACCGCGTCGGCAACCGCCCCCATCGCAGCATCCAGCTTATCCGTTGTGGATTTGGTGGCTCCCGAATGATCCAGTTCAACCTCTGGCTTAGGTTTAGGCTGGGACGCAAACAGCGGCGTGGCGTGATGTTCTGGCTCTGGCTCTGGAACGGGGCCATCTTCGGCATAGTGTTCGGCGTGGACAATTTCGGCCTCGCCAAATTCCATATGTTCTTGCACGTCTTCAGACGTCTGCATTTCGCCGCGCACGGTATAGGCTTCGATGGCTGGGCGCGCATCCAGAAGGCCCATGGCGCGCAAATCTTTCAAACCCGGCAATTGACTGACGCTTTCCAGATCAAAATGATCCAAGAAGCTATCTGTGGTGCCCCATTGCAAGGGTCGGCCCGGTGTATCCCTATGTCCACGAGGTTTAATCCAGCCTTCGTCGAACAATAAATCCAAGGTCCCTTTGCTGAGACTGACGCCGCGAATTTCTTCAATTTCGCCACGGGTTACGGGTTGGTGATAGGCAATGATCGCCAGCGTTTCGATGGCGGCCCGCGACAACCGTCTGGAAACTTCGACTTCCAAATTCAGCCGCGCCCCCAAATCCGCAGCCGTGCGAAAAGCCCAGGCCCCACCCCGGCGCAACAAAACCACGCCACGGCCCACGTATAATGCGCAAAGGGCTTTCAAAAGTACCTTAACGTTCACACCTTCGGGCAGACGCAACGCCAACCCCCGTACGGTCACTGGTTCGGAACTGGCAAACAACACGGCTTCTAACAAACGCAAGTTATCTGGATCGAATTCTTCATCTTCAACCACCCCCTCGCTTGCAAGGTCGTCGTCGGGCAACGCATCAAAGGCTGCGTTCGCGGCTGCACTTAGCGCCGCATGGTCCGGAGCGGCTGGTTTTTCAGCGCTAGGCGTTTCGGTTTCAATATCGTTTTCAGTCATCATTATGTTCGCCGTCTTCGATTTTGTCATCATGGACAAAAGGCTTGTCCCAATCTTTGGTGGTTTGAAAATATATATCCCCATATGTGCCGTCTTGGCGGAGATTTAAACGGCCTTCTTTCGCCAATTGCAACACCGCCCCAAAATTAGCCGCCAGCATCGAGCGCCGGGTTAAGGGGCGTTCTTCGTCCGTCGGTATAAATGACGCCAAGGTTTTCCAGTCGGGTGTAAAGCCCACCAAACCGCGCAATCGCACCAGGGCATCTTCGATGCTGGCCAGTTCCCACGACGTTTCAATGCGCAGCGTTTGACCCTTCACGCCTTTACTTTTTTGCCGAGCATAGGCCTGGATCAAATCGGTCAAACTGGCTTGAAAGACACTGTGTTGTTGGGATTTAAAGCGTTCGGGTGCGCCACGAGAATAAAAATCTTGGCCCAAACGCATACGGGCCATCAAAGCCGATCCTGCGTTTTGCATGGCTTCCAAACGCTGTAACTGAAAATGCAAGGCTTGGGCAAGCTCTTCGCCGCTGGGCTCGTCTTCCGATTTCATATCCGGCAGCAACAGACGCGATTTCAAATACGCCAACCACGCCGCCATGACCAAATAATCGGCCGCCAGCTCTAAGTTCTTGGTACGCATTTCGTAGACAAATTTAAGATACTGATCGGCCAGCTCGACGATGGAAATGTGAATCAAGTCGACCTTTTGATCGCGGGCCAGGCTCAAAAGAACGTCAATCGGGCCTTCATAGCCTTCCACATCGACAACAAACGGCGACAGGCTTGGCATAGCGTCCAAGTCTTCGTCCCAATCTGAAGTGTCTGCTGTGCCGTCTGACATGCCTGTCCTTAAACTTAAAATTAGCCGTTTATTTCAGCCCGGTGACAATCGCGATCAGTTCCAACACCTGCATCGCCGGAGCCCACACCAACCACCATATCACATTCAATTGTACATGAAGCATTTCACCGATCCAAGGCAGGCCAAACAGAACCAAGATCAAAATCAAAAACCCAAAATGCTCTAACTTTGCCAACCACAAGGAAAAGGGTCTGGGCAACAGACCCACGGCAATACGCCCCCCATCAAGAGGCGGCAAGGGAATCAAATTGAACACCCCAAAAATAACATTGGCGAGCAACAAATTGTATAAATTCTTTGCAATCAGAGCCACATACGCATCCGGAGCATAGGGGGCCACGTGCAGCAACAGGGCTGCCGTTATGGCGAGCAAAAAATTGGTTGCTGGCCCCGCCCCTGCGACCAAAATCATATCTCTGCGGGGGCGATTTAGATTGTTAAAGTTCACAGGCACCGGCTTGGCAAAGCCAAACATGTATTTGCCGCCGCTCATCAACAACAACACCGCTGGCAACAAAATGGTGCCAAACAAATCAATGTGTTTGAACGGGTTAAAGGTCACGCGACCCATATCTTTGGCCGTGTTGTCGCCCAATTTTGACGCCACCCAGCCGTGTGCCGCTTCATGCAAGGTGATCGCCAGCAAAATAGGCACCACCCACACCGAAGCCGCTTCCAAAAATTTGTATATGTCGAAATCCATTATCCGGCGGTCTTCCCCAACACCTCGTCAAACTGTTTACGCGCCACGGCAACATCGAACTCTTGTCGAGCGTCCAGGCGGCGTTGTTCAATGATCTTATAGCGCGACCAAGCGTCTGGCGTCATGACTTTTGCACCTTTGCTCACTTGGACCATTTCGTCCATCTGCCCGTTACAGTGCAAAGCTATGTCACAACCTGCCACCAAGCAAGCCTCGGCGCGCTCTTTTAAAGAGCCGGACAAGGCTTTCATGGACAAGTCGTCCGACAACAACAAGCCCTGAAAGCCAAGTTCGTCCCGGATCACTTGATCAATCACAAAGGCTGATGTCGTGGCCGGGTTTTTATCATCAAGACAGGTATAAATGACATGCGCCGTCATGGCCCACGGGGCCGTATTCAGGGCTTTGAAGGGGGGGAAATCAACGGTTTCTAAATCCGCGCGGGCGACGTCAACAATGGGCAGGTCTAAGTGACTATCGACCAAAGCGCGACCATGGCCGGGAATGTGTTTGATCACCGCATCCACCCCGCCCAAGGCCAAGCCGTCCATAAAGGCCTGCGCCAAGGGGATAATGGTGGGCACGTCCGCGCCAAAAGCCCGATCCCCAATGATCAAATCGGCCCCCGGTTGCGGCACGTCCAACACGGGCGCGCAATCGACCGTTAGGCCTAAGGCGGCTAACTCAGCTGCGATCAATTGACCACCTAACTGTGCTGCAAGCAGACCTGCATCGGAATCCTTGGCATACACATCCGCATAGGCCTTGGCGGCGGGAAAGGTCGGCCAGTGGGGTGGTTTAAGGCGTGCCACACGGCCGCCTTCTTGATCAATGAGGATCGGCGCATCGGCGCGCCCAACGGCGGCCCGCAATGCAGTAACCAAGGCACGCACCTGATCGGGGGTGTCACAGTTGCGCTGAAAAAGAATGAACCCAAGCGGGTTGGTGGCGGCAAAAAAATCGCGTTCAACGTCCGTTAAGTCCGGACCTGAGCAGCCAAAGATAACAGCAAGAGGATTATGGTTTAACAAGGATGCAGCCCACATTGCGCCGCGCCAATTCGGCGCATACGGTGCTGGCTTCGCCCCGGGTCGCCAACCAGCCCCCGCGCACACGATAAAAGATGCCTTTGGTGCCCAAATCAGCCCGTTGTACGACGCTTTCCAGTCCCCCCAAAACATCAGGGTGTTTTTTCACCAAGCGCGCCCATTCGCCCTTAGCCGCCTCTTCTGTGCGCACCGCCGAAATTTGAACCATATACCCCAACCCTGCTGGGGCCGTGGATTTAACGGTGCCAATAGAAGTCGGTTTAGGCGCAGGTTTAGGTGCAGGTTTAGCCACGGGTGCAGGTTTTAGCGCAGGCGCAGCCTCAAAAACTTTGGCCACGGGTGGTGGTGGTGGTGAAGCCACAACGGCTGGTGGTGTCGGAGTAAGAGGCTGAGGCGCAGGCGCAGGGGCCACAACCGGAGCCGGGGCTTGCACAGGCGGAACCAATTCGGACGGTGGCAGCAAACGTTCAACGCCGCCGACGACCGTTGTTTCGGTCGTGCCATTCATACGGTCATAAACAGACTTATCGCGATCTGGGACTCTCATGCCACCGGGGTCGGAAGGTTTTTCCTTTAATTTGAACTGAGGCTCCAAAATCAAAGGCACACCACCAGCATTCGCCTTGGCCATTTCGGCATCTTGAGCCTGAAGATACATCCAACCAGCACCGCTGCCGCCTGCCAGAATTAAGATCAACACCACCCATAACCAAACACCGCGCCCTTTATCCGGTTGGCTTTTGGCAATCAGTTCAAAATCCAACAGCTCGGAAGCGTCGGGAGTATTGTCGTCAGATGGGTCATACGTCTCATTCATGGGTTTGATCTTACTCAAAAAAAGTTAACGCATTTCTTCCACGGGCGTGACACCAAACACATGGAGTCCCGAAGCAATTACATTAGCCACTGCGCGAATCATTGCCAAGCGTGCCAACGTTAAATCTTTATCTTCCGATACTATAAACCTGAGACCCTTATTGTCATTACCTTTGTTCCACAGTCCGTGGAACTCTGCGGCGAGGTCACTTAAATAAAAAGCAACACGGTGCGGTTCATGCGCCACGGCTGCACTTTCCACCAGGCGTGGCCACTGTGCCATCAGTTTAATCAAGCTAAGTTCCGACGGGTCCACCAAGCGTCCTAAATCTGCACCATGGACCGCATCAGCAGACACTTGGTCCGCACCGAACGCTTCGGCCGCCATACGCATCACGGAATACACCCGCGCGTGGGCGTATTGCACATAAAACACCGGGTTATCGCGCGACTGTTCGGTGACTTTGGCAAAGTCAAATTCCAAACCGGCATCGTTTTTGCGGGTCAGCATGATAAAGCGCACCACATCTTTACCGACTTTATCGACCACATCGCGCAAGGTCACAAAGGTGCCCGCGCGTTTGGACATTTTCACGGGAACGCCATTTTCAGACAACGAAACCATTTGGCACAGTTTCACATCCAACGTCCCTTGACCGCCCGTCAGCGCCTTGATCGCGGACTGCATCCGTTTGACATAGCCGCCGTGATCCGCGCCCCAAACATCAATCATATCTGAATACCCGCGCCTGAACTTATCCAAATGGTAGGCCATATCGGTGGCAAAATAAGTCCACGTGCCGTCGGATTTTTGCACAGGACGATCAACGTCATCGCCAAAATCGGTAGCCCGAAACAGCATCTGTTCGCGCTCTTCCCAATCCTCGGGCAATTTGCCCTTCGGCGGTTCTAAAACGCCTTGATAGATGAGGTTGTTTTCTTTGAGAAAATCCAAAGCCTCTTCAACTTTGCCAGCTTTGACCAGGTCGAGTTCAGAGGTAAAGACGTTGTGAGACACGCCCAGCGCCTCAAGATCGTCACGGATCATGTCCATCATGGCGACAATGGAAAAGCTTTTGAACATTTCCAGCCATTCGGATTCGGGTTCGTCTTTCCATACATCGCCATCTCTGGCTGCTAAAGCTTGGCCCACGCCGACCAAATAATCGCCGGGATACAAGCCTTCGGGAATCGCTCCAATGTCTTCGCCTAGGGCTTCTAAGTACCGAAGATGAGCCGAACGCGCCAACACGTTGACCTGGGAACCAGCATCGTTGACATAGTATTCGCGGGTCACATCAAAACCCGCCTTGTCCAACAAAGTCGCCAAAACATCGCCAAATACGGCCCCCCGTGCATGACCGACGTGCATCGGCCCAGTGGGGTTAGCGGACACATATTCAACGTTGACCTTGGCCTTGCCTCCCGCATGGCTGTCGCCGTACGCAAGCCCAACATCCAAGATATCACGCAGGCGCGCGTGCCAAAAGTCTTCCCCAAGACGCATGTTTAAAAAACCAGGACCGGCGATTTCCACCGCTTCGACACCCACCATAGCTTCGGCCTTGGCGGCTAACAAACTAGCAATGTCGCGGGGTTTCATGTTTGCGGGTTTCGCCAGCACCATGGCCGCGTTGGTGGTGATGTCGCCATGACTGGGATCGCGCGGGGGTTCCACGGTGATGCGCGACACATCCAAGCCTTGGGGTAAATCCCCGGCGTCCACGAGGTCATTGATTAATCCGGCAAGAACGCCTTGGAAATGGGTAAACAGGTTCATGTAATTTTAACTAACCTAAACTGAATTCACTGGTCCGGGCCTGTAAATCAAACAGGCGTCTATGTTCGTCTAAGGCATAACGGTCGGTCATGCCAGCAATGTAATCTGCCACCCGACGTGCCGTTAAGGCCGTGCCGGGCTGATCTGTTCCCACCTGCCATTCGGTTGGCAGGGTTTCGGGTTCAGCCAAAAACAAATCAAACAAATCATGCACCACCCGCTTGGCCTTGGATGTCATACGGTTCAGTTTGTAATGCTTGTACATGTTGGGAAACAAGAACTCTTTCAGTTCTTTGTCGTTTTTTGCCATGGCATCGGAAAAACCAATGACCGCACGACCATAATTGCGTAGATCCTCAACCGATTTAAGATTGGCATCGGCAAGACGACTTTTGCTTTCTTTGAGGATGTCTTCGACCATGGCCCCAATGGTGCGGCGCACCAGTTCATGAACGGTGCGCGAAAAGTCTAGGTCGGGATAAGTTTTTTGCACTTGGGCCACGGTCCTGCCAACGAAATCAACTTCGCTGATGTCTTGCAGCGTAAACAACCCGGCGCGCAGCCCATCATCAATATCGTGATTGTTATAAGCCACATCATCGGACACGGCGGCGGTTTGCGCTTCGCCCGACGCAAAGGTTCCCAAATGTAAGTCCTGGTCCTTGGCATATTCAACAATCGCCCACGGCAAAGGCTTTGAGCCCTCAAATCCAATCAATGGGCCGTTGTGTTTCACCACCCCTTCCAAGGTTTCCCAGGTCAGGTTCAAACCATCGAATTCGGCGTAATGCTGTTCCAACTTGGTCACCACACGCAACGACTGGGCGTTGTGATCGAACCCACCAAACGGCTCCATCAAATCTTCCAACGCAAATTCACCCGCATGACCAAACGGCGTGTGCCCCATATCATGGGCCAATGCCAAGGTTTCTGCCAAATATTGATCAAGTTTTAAATTTTGCGCGATGGAACGGGCAATTTGCGACACTTCTAAGGAATGGGTTAGACGGGTGCGAAAAAAATCGCCTTCGTGATTGACGAAGACCTGGGTCTTGTACTGCAAACGACGAAAAGCAGCCGCATGAATAATACGATCCCGGTCGCGCTGAAAACAACTGCGCGTCGCACTTTCCGGTTCCGGGTACAAACGTCCCCGAGACTCAATAGGTTTACAGGCATAAGCGGCTAAATCTGTCATGGATAAGAAGGTACTCGTTGCCAGCAGTCGTGCCAAGCCTTGAAAATTGTATTATCGCTCTTACATCAAGAGCCTGATAGACTAAACTCTAGAAAACCGAGTATTTGAGGATACAATGCCAAACACAACTCAATCTCATGACGGTCTGCTCATTGGCGATGGGGCCGTTACGCGCATTCACCAATTGATCGATAGCGAAGGCAAGCCGGACTTAAAGCTGCGAATCAGCATCACGGGTGGCGGCTGTTCTGGCTTTCAATATAACTTCAGCCTCGACGACGCCGTAGCCGAAGACGATATCCAGTTTGCCCAAGGAGGTGTCACGGTGCTGATCGACGAAACGTCCCTGCCGTTCGTTGACGGTGCGGTGCTCAATTTCAAAACCGACCTGATGGGGGCCTACTTCACCATGGACAACCCCAACGCTGATTCGACCTGCGGCTGCGGTTCGTCTTTTTCTGTTTAAGCTCAAACCGGAACGCTTATGAAAATTGCCACCTGGAACGTGAACTCGCTAAAAGCTCGCTTGGATCATGTGCTCAAGTGGTTAGACGAATTCAAACCCGATGTCGTGTTGCTGCAAGAACTTAAAGGCACGGAAGATATTTTTCCATTTTTAGAGATCAATGCGGCGGGCTATGAGGCGGCCATGGTCGGGCAAAAGACCTATAACGGGGTCGCGATTTTATCAAAAATGCCGATTGAAGTCACCGTCACCCGGTTGCCCGGCGAACCCGAAGATGAACAAGCCCGCTATATTGAAGGCATTATTCAAGGGGTGCGTTTGGGCTGTATCTACCTGCCCAACGGCAATCCGGTACCGGACGAAAAATATGATTATAAAATCCGCTGGATGCGCCGACTTTACGCCCACGCCCGAGACCTTATGCAGACCGACGAGCCGTTTGTGTTGGGTGGCGATTACAACATCATTCCAGCGCCCCAAGACGTTTATGCCCCGGAAAAATGGACTCAAGATGCGCTGTATTTACCCGAAAGCCGCAACGCGTATCAGTGCATCGTGAACCTAGGCCTAACCGATGCTTACCGCACGCTTCATGCGGAAGGCGGACGCTATTCGTGGTGGGATTATCGGGCCGGGTCATGGGCCAAGGACCAGGGTTGTCGCATCGACCACTTGTTGCTCAACCCCCAAGCCGCAGATCTGTTGACGGCCAGCAACATCGACAAAACGCCACGTGGCTGGGACAAACCATCCGACCATACGCCCGTTTGGTGTGAGCTCGACATCAAATAGGTTTCTTATTTAAGCCCCAAAGCTCGCTGCTCTGGAAATGGTATCGAGCAAGTTTTGAGCCTTAATCGGTTTTTCCAAGAAATCTGAAATCCCAAGACCTGATGAACGATCACGCATTTCATTGGATGAATAGCCCGTCATCATGACCACGCGGGTCTCTAGCTCCATGCTTTGCACCTGGCGGGCAAAATCAATGCCGCTCATACCGTCCATAACCATGTCACACAGCACCACATCTGCCGGACGCTGCGACAACTTGGCGATGCCTTCGTTGGCATTATCGACCATATGCAGGTGGCGCACACCGATAGCTTTGAGTAAGGTTTTGATCAATTTGCGGAAGTTGGGGTTATCGTCCACCAACATAATATTCAGGCTCGCCCAATCAGAAAAAGGGGCCTGGAGGTGATTTTCAAAAAACTTAACTTCATTGGCAATATTCGCGGCATTCGCGTTGCCAACGCAGACCTCACGATAAGCAAAGTCGTGGCCCATGATATGATCAACCAGCCACGATTTCAAAAATTCGAGAACATCTTCGGGATTAACGGTCCACGGATCGTTTTGGTAGTCGGCATAAATTTTGAGAACCTGCTGGCTGAGGTCTTGGTGAGTCTTCTGGTGTGAAGTTAAGTCCGCATAGCCACAAGACTCGAGCATTTTTTCTTCACGCATAAAATGGAAATTCGTGTATTCCACCAACGCATCAAGGACACTTCCGACAACCGTTGATTCCTCGTGCTGTTCAATACAGTCGTTAATTTGATTCAAAAGATTGATTAGAACCTTATGATCAGCATCGACAAAATCGACGCCTATTTCGATGTCTTTCGACCATTCTACCAGCACATCTTCCTCTTTCAACCGAGTCCCCTTGTTTTCAAGGATTACCCAATCACACCCCCCCGGGGAGAAAGGTGTATTTTACGGCGGCCAACACTGGCACATCCGACATAACAAAGTATGCAAAAAATAGCGGGTTATCTATGCCGCTGCAATGGGAAAAATGCGCATTGAGGCAAAAACAAGCCGAGAAGCCTTAACGTTCCACCTGTTCAACATCACGCACGCCCCCTTTGTCGGCGCTGGTGGCTAAGGCGGCATAGGCTCTGAGCGCCACGGATACTTTGCGAGGTCTTGCCTTTTCGGGCTTCCAAGCTGCACTGCCCTTGGCTTCCATAGCGGCGCGACGCCCGGCAAGTTCCGCATCTGTAATCCGCACACGGATGGAACGGTTGGGAATATCGATATCAATTTTATCGCCTTCTTCCAGCAACCCAACAGCCCCGCCTTGTGCCGCTTCGGGTGACATATGACCAATACTAAGGCCAGACGTGCCGCCGGAAAAACGACCATCGGTGATCAACGCGCACTGTTTACCCAACCCCATAGATTTCAAATAGGTGGTGGGATAGAGCATTTCTTGCATCCCCGGTCCGCCCTTTGGACCTTCGTAACGAATCACCACCACATCACCCGCAACCATGTCCCCGTTCAAAATTTTCTCGACCGCTTCATCCTGGCTTTCGCAAATGCGCGCTCGGCCTTCAAAGGTCAGGTTCGCCGCGTCAACGCCCGCTGTTTTAACAATGCAGCCTTTTTCGGCGATATTGCCAAACAACACCGCCAAACCGCCATCTGTTGAATAAGCGTGGGCCAGATTACGGATACAGCCTTGTTCGCGATTGGCATCCAAGGTTTCGTAGTATTTGTTTTGGCTGAACGCTTCTTGGGTGGGCACGCCGCCCGGAGCCGCCCGATAAAAGGTCTTCACGGACTCATCATTCGTGACCATGATGTCCCATTTATCCAACGCCGCCCCCAAGGTTTTGCTATGCACGGTGCCGGCATCTCTGTGGATCAGTCCAGCCCGATCCAATTCGCCTAAAATGCCCATGATACCACCAGCACGATGCACGTCTTCCATATGGAACAGTTGCGTCGCCGGGGCCACTTTCGACAAGTTCGGTACCTTGCGGCTCATGCGGTCAATGTCGTCCATGGTGAAATCAATCTCACCTTCGTGGGCAATGGCAAGAATGTGCAAAACCGTATTGGTCGAACCGCCCATGGCGATATCCAAAGCAATGGCATTTTCAAAGGCTTTTTTGCCGCCTAAATTCCGTGGCAAGACGCTATCGTCATCGTCTTCGTAATAGCGTTTGGTGATTTCGACGATCAGCTTGCCCGCGCCCAAAAACAAATCTTTACGCGCCGCATGGGTTGCCAACATTGAGCCATTACCGGGCAACGCAAGGCCAAAGGCTTCGGCCAAGCAGTTCATGGAGTTGGCGGTAAACATGCCTGAGCACGAACCACAAGTAGGGCAACTGGACCGTTCAAATTCCAACACCGTAGCATCGTCAACAGTCGGGTCGGCGGCTTGCATCATGGCATCAACCAGATCGACCGCGATCTCCTTGCCATCCACCGTAACTTTACCGGCCTCCATAGGACCACCGGAAACGAACACGACGGGAATGTTCAAACGCATCGCCGCCATCATCATGCCCGGTGTGATCTTGTCGCAATTGGAAATGCACACCATGGCATCGGCACAATGACCGTTGACCATATATTCCACGCTGTCGGCAATGATTTCGCGCGACGGCAGCGAATACAACATGCCATCATGACCCATGGCGATACCGTCATCAATGGCGATGGTGTTGAATTCTTTAGCCACCCCACCGTGCTTTTCAATTTCACGCGCCACCAGTTGGCCTAAGTCTTTAAGATGAACGTGGCCGGGCACAAATTGGGTAAATGAGTTCACCACCGCGATGATGGGTTTTCCAAAATCATTATCTTTCATCCCCGTCGCACGCCACAGCCCCCTGGCGCCAGCCATGTTACGGCCGTGGGTCGAAGTACGAGAACGATATGGAGGCATGACAAAATATTCCTATATTTCAACTGATTATAATAATATCAAAAAGACTGAACCAAAACTGAACTAACGTATAATCATTCTGGTTTCGTTACATCATAATTCTAAGCGGCAAACGGGGCAACTCTCAACAAATCTCTTTCATCCCATCAACTATAAATGACACTTCATAATTCCACTGCTGGGGTTGTTTTTGGGCAATCGAGACCGCAACAAGAGCAAGTACTTCTCACCTTGTTTGTCAAAGGGAGATGTGGCTTTCTAAGAAACAGATATTGCGTTAACTTGGGTGCTGTGGGCGATGTGTTAAAGGGTCTTTAAACTAAATATCTGGTTCGTCTGATCAGCCTTGGGACTAAATAAATGAGAGCAACAAAACATTTCATCATCACGCTCGCCATATTATTTACATTTAGTTTTGGTGTTTATTTAGGTGCCTACCAAGGGTTTCCATTTCAACAAATCCAAAATGCGCAGAACCTTCTGAGGTTATATGCCCAGTTATCATATACATTTGATGACTTTGGACGCCTCGTAAGCGTTGAGGGTAAAGAAGTTGTGCAATGTCCTCAGAAAACGTCAAAAACGGGGGTCATTCTAGCTATTGGTCAGTCCAATTCTGCAAATTCAGGTCGTCACAGATTTAAGACTAAATATCAAGCAAGAGTTTTCAACCTGTTTGATGGCAAGTGCTACAACGCACAATCCCCTTTATTAGGTGCGTCAGGGGGGCAAGGCGAGTTTATGACGCCGCTTGCTGATAAATTAATCGAAAGCAATATTTACGATCAAATTATTATTATTGCATCCGGAATCAGTGGAACCCCTATCTCACGTTGGGCCAAGAACGGGGATTTAAATGCTATGCTTATACAAACTCTAAAACCCTTAATAAAACAATACCCTATCACGGACATTGTGTGGCATCAGGGAGAACGGGATTACCAGATATACACTCATACAGATACCTACAACAGCAAGTTCTTGTCTATGTATCAGAGCCTAAAAAATATAGGTGTATCTGCTCCTATCCATATTGCGATTGCTACAAAATGTTTTTACAAATCTGGAGATAACAATCCTGTTGCAGATGCTCAAAAGATGCTTATTAAGGACTATGACGATATATTTCTCGGTGCGAACACAGATGAAATCGTAAGGTCTAAAGATCGGTTTGATGGCTGCCACTTTAATAAGAATGGGCAGGAAATAACCGCAAATGCTTTTGCTGAAAAAATTATAGAATTGAAAAAAAGCAGAGCTTCTGATTTAGAAAAATGACGTGACCTGCGTATTGGCTGGGCTACATTAATGCCCCGTTCATTTAAGATTTTATAGTCTTCGTTAGCTTGAACCTGATTTTTTTGATGTTTCTGTCCACAGCAAACACAGCGACAAAGGATACCAGCAAAGAAATCATAAATACCAGCAGGTTGTAGTAATATTGATCTGTGTGAATATTAATCAAAGCATAGTGATCTATGATCCACATAGCTGCGGAATGTGATAAGAATATACCATAGGATAATTCACCAAATAACGCATTCAGCGGCATCTTTCTATCACTTTTCACCATATAAATAATGACAGGGTACCCGATAAGAACACCAAAGATTACATCCGTTGCATAATTTACTAAAAACTCATTTTGAATGCCTAGAATAACCAGTAGGATAATGAGCGTTATGTACGTAATTATGGGGAAGTAAATGTCAAATTTATCTAATTCACTTTCATTTAAATAGGTTTTAAATATCAAGGTCCCCAAGACAAATATAAACATCACACCAGGAAGAAGCATGTAACCTGCGTAATTCGTATTAACAATGCCCAGGCAGGCTGCGATAAAAACAAGTAGAGATACGATTGATACGATAATTTTTACGGGCTTATAATAGACGATAAAAGGTAAAATTACATAAGCTTGTAGTTCCAACCCTAATGACCATGCTGGTGGTATGATCAACGATTTGGGCTCGGTTAAAATCCAGTTATCAAAAATCATAAAATAATTTATGGGGATGATTAAAATATTATTTATTAATTTGACCAGATTAAATTCAGTGCGACCATACTGCGAAATTATCAAGAAAATACACACTAAAGTAAATATAAAAAGATATGTTGGAAATATTCTCAATAACCGTTCAACGTAAAAACGAAAATAAACAGGCCCTCCCTCAGGAAACATTTTTGAAAGCAAACCACAAACGACAAGGCCAGCTAGCATATAAAATGACACGACCGCAGCGATCCCAAAATTAAAGTCATGAAACCTTATTCCTGTGTGCGTAAGCAAGACAAGGGTTGCTAGAAAAAATCGAAGATACCCAAGCATTGAATAGTTCCTAGACGATTTTTTCTCCCACCAATAGGTAAGAAAATTAATTACAAAATATTTTTAACCATACCATTGCCTATGGTGATAACGACATACTCATTATCCACAAATTTATTGATATTAAGCAAATACAAGTAACTTACCACCCAACAGCACCCATTCACTATCAACAACTCATTCTCCAAGAACGATATGTAGCTGAGTCTAAATCCCTAATTTTCAATACAAACAGCTCTGTAAAACATAGCCGCATGGCCCAACCGTGCCAAGAGGAAAAGGTTTACGGGGCCTTTAACAGGGCTGGCACTTTATTGCCGGGGTGCACCGGATCATCAGCGGGGGGTAAGGGCTTATGAGCCTTGGGGTTGCTGACATATGCCGCCAGTGTTTCAGCGGCGTGCTGGTAGTCGAAAAACGTTATGGCAACGCCGCCATTCCACGTCACGGCAAAGGGCCGACCTGGGTACTTTGCGACCAGACCCAAAACCCCCATCAGAGCCTGCGAGCGTGGGTAATCATTGAGAAGCACATAGGGGCCTAAAACTTTCCGTGCATTTTTACGAAAAACGGGCCACGACATCAATTGCACTTTGTCCAGTTGAGCATAACCTTCCATTTCTTTCCACGCCCCTTGGGGGGTGTCAGAATTAATACCCTGCAGAACCACATAGGCCGGATCGCGGGCGTCAATGAACACCTCGACCATTTCCGCAGCCAGAGCCGCGCGGGTCGAGAAAAGAGACAGCATCGCCACAACTGCAAAACCACGCAAAACGCGCGTCATATAAATTCCCAATGAGTTCCCATCCGCAATCATAACTCATACATAATAGCAGCAGCTAAAAACGGCAACGTAAACAATCATATATAGGACAGCAACGCCTTGTCTATTGAAAGAAACTTTGTCCGCGCGTAGGATAATGCTCATGAGCGACAACATTGAAAACTTAAACGAGCTGCAAATCCTCGCCCGTTACAATCGGTGGGCCAACCTGCGTCTTTATGACTGTGTCGAAGGTTTATCCGATGACGCCTATCGCGCCGACACAGGTGCCTATTTCGGCTCTATTCACGCCACCTTGAACCACCTGTTGGCTGTCGACCACTTGTGGACCAGCCGCATCATGGGCGAATACCATGGTTTAAGCGGACTTGACCAAATTCTCCATGATGATTTCACGGTTCTAAAAAGCGCCCGTCTTGCCATGGATGAGCACATCATCCGCCTAACTGATCGTCAAAGCGTTGGTCTGGACGGTGGCCTTGATAAACAAGTCAGTTACCGTTCGGTTAAAGAGAAGGAAAAGCACGCCTCTTCGGCACGCCACATTTTGCTTACGGTATTCAACCACCAAACCCACCACCGGGGTCAAATCCATTGTTTATTGACCCAATCGGGCGTGGATGAACCACCAGCCTTAGATATCATGCCGTTCTTGCATGAACAGGCTGATTAACACCAATTGTTAACGGCTCTCAGTGTTTACTCATAGATATGTGAGGATAAACAATGACGACACAAGACACGGACCAAAATGAAGACGCAATGATCGGTGGGGACAACAACAATCCCTCGCCAGAGCAACATGCCGACTTCATCATGCAGCGTCTAGAACAGTTCATTCGCGAAGGGCGCACCCTATCGGAAGGCATGAACCTGCAAAAATGGCAGGACATGGCCAAAGTCGAAATTGCCAGCGCCATTACCCAATCACAAATCAATCTTCAAGACGACGACGTGATCACCAAACGCTTGCTGTTCACCTTTGGCGTATCGTTCACCACCATCGGCTTTTGGGGCGGATTGTGGGCCTATGACAAACTGCACTATGTTGGGGCCGCCTTTATTTGCGGAGCCGCCGGGTTGGTGATGATTGGCGTGGCATTGGAATGGCGTTTTCGCAAATTTTGGAAACGCCGCCAAGTCGGCACCCGCCAAAAATCCCTACGCCGTTGCCAAGACTTAACCCGACGCATCAAAAAGATGGAAGTCGACCTGGAAAAAGAAGAAAAGCACCTCAAAAAACAGCTTAAATCTGCAAAAAAGGCCACCAAAGGTCTGCCGATAGAGTTGGAGAAGACGGGCTGATGCGAACCTTTGATGAAATTTATGAGATCGTGGTTGAGCGCAAAGGCGACGTTGAAGCTCTGTTGGATACCCGTTCGGCAGCAAAATCATCCGCTGAACTCACCGCCATACCGGACGACCGTTGGCTCTCGGCCATGACCCAATGCGTGTTTCAGGCGGGCTTTAACTGGAAAGTCGTGAACCACATGTGGCCGGGGTTTGAAGCTGCCTTTGAAGGATTCGATATCGGTCCCTGTATGATGCTCAATGATGAAGACTTGGGCCGTTTGGTGTCGGATAAACGGATCGTCCGTCACGGGCAAAAAATCCGCTCCGTGCAAGACAATGCCGCCTTTGTGAATCAATTGGCAATTGATCACGGCAGCGCCGGAGCCTTCTTCGCCACTTGGCCTAGCGAAGACTTCGCCAGCCTATTAACCCTACTCAAAAAACGCGGCGCCCGGCTCGGCGGCAACTCAGGACCCTACTTCCTCCGCTCCATGGGCGTGGATGGCTACATCTTATCGCGCGACGTAACCGCACGGCTCATTGCCGAAGGCGTGGTCGACAAAACCCCAACGTCTCAAAAAGATCTCGCCGCCGTGCAAACTGCCTTCAACACATGGCAAGAACAATCGGGGCGTTCGCTGACAAAAATTAGCCAGATTTTAGCGTTGAGTGTTGGGTGAGGGCGAGGATCAATCTTCAATCAGGAACTTTTCGCTCCCCATTGGCTTGTGTCATTCTTGATCGGTATAGATTTTTAAAGGGCAGCATGTAAATGGAGATGAAGCTCTTGTAGTCACCCTCTGTGCCATCGCCGAGGCCTATGAGAAGCTCCTCTTCCTCTTTCGGCAAATAAAAGGTTCCAAACATCAGATCCCAGACGGGCAGTATAAAGGCAAAATTCCGATCAATATGCTCGGGCTTACAGCTATGATGAATTTGGTGGTGAGCCGGACACCCGACGACATAGCCAAGGAAGCCCGGCCATCGCAGCCAAATGTGCGAGTGACGTAAATTATAACCGACCGCATTGAACCCAAACCTGAGAATACTGAGGCCGATGGCTGCAATGTAAATATCTGTCGCTTTGACGGCAAAGAAAAATTGAACAATGCCAGCCATCAAGCCGATCACCAGACCGTTCATCAGCGCATAGGAAAAATTGTCCACGGGGTGTTCGCGATAATTGCTAAGGGGATGCAGGACACTTGCCGAATGATGGACCTTATGAAACTCCCAGAGCACAGGGATTTTGTGTTGCAGGTAATGTATATAAAAAGCGTTGAAGTCGATGACGATGATGGCCACCACTGCATAACATATCCCAAGCGGGATGTTGGATGGGGAAACCACCGAAAGAGATGACACCCCTGCGAGCTCTTGCAATCCGACAACAATCGAGTTGCTACTGAGTGAAATGACTAAAATTGAAAAATTCACATAGATCAGGAGGCGCACGAGTTGATGAGGAATGAAATACCTGACATCAACCCAGGCAGAAGGGTGGCTCCAAACCTTGCGTGGAAATATAAAGGAGAAAAGTCCAAGTAGCCCTCTGCGTCCGGGTCGGACGTCCTTTGTAAAGGCAGGCGATCTCATATAGAGGACGGCGGCAATGACAAACGAGCTGGCCAGAAAAGGAATGTAAATACGCTGAGAAGGATCGAATGGATAATTAAGAACGTCCAGGAATTGAAGCCAAACTCCCGTTATCAAGCTGTTAAACCAATCCATAAGGCACCCTACTTCCCAGCATTCATTGCATCATAATTTCATTTCTATCGACAGTTAAAGTCGGGATTACACAAAATTCAACAATACATACTTGCGGCTGTTTCTCGGAACAAAATGAGCGCACCGCAATCATACTGGAAATCAAGACACTTGCAATCCACACGACAACTAACTCGAAGCCTCATTCGGCGGCTTTATGAATAAAGGTGACACAACAATAATTACAAACTTTTCCAAAAAAAGGGGACACGCCCTAATCCTAGGTCGCGTCCCCTTCTCTCTTAATCTCTATTCGGGGCTGGTGCCTACAGCTCCGCCAATCGGCCCAGCGCGTCTTCCAGCTTTGCCTTTTCCGACTTCATGCCGTCCATGCGTTCGCGTTGTTCGGCGACGACGGCGGGAGGGGCTTTGTCTGTGAAGCCTTTGTTGGAAAGTTTCTTTTCGTATTTCATGATTTCGGGTGTCAGCTTGGCAATTTCTTTTTCCAAGCGGGCGCGTTCGGCATTGATGTCAATGAGCCCGGACATGGGCAGCACCAGGGTGGATTCGTCGAGCACGGTGGAGACCGAGCCTTTTTCGACCGGGCCATCAAGCGGGCCAGAGGTTTCAATGCGGGCCATGCGGTGGATCAGGTCCCGGTGCGTGTCGAGACGGGCCATGGTCGCAGCACTGGCGTCTTTGAACAGCAGGGTGATCTGTGTTTTCGGCTCAACATTCATTTCCGAACGCACGGCACGCACGGATGAGATCAAGCGTTCGACCCAATCCATTTCGGCGGCGGCTTCCGCATTTTCCAAGCCCTGCAAATTCGCCCACGGTTCCAACATTAACAGGCCATCACGTTCAGTGATTTGCGCCCACAGTTCTTCGGTGACGTACGGCATGATCGGGTGCAGCATGTGCAACACCTGATCAAAGGTCCAGGCCATGGTGGCGCGGGTTTCAGCTTTGGCAGCTTCATCGTCGCCAAACAAAATCGGCTTGGTGAATTCCAGATACCAATCGCAGAACAGCCCCCAAGTGAAGTGGTAGCCCGCATCAGCGGCTTCGTTGAAGCGGTAGCTGGTGATGGCGGTCTCGATTTTGCTCACGGCCTCGGCGGTTTTGGCGATGATCCATTTGTTGACGGTCAACTGCACAGCCGATGGGTCGAAATCCGCACTTGGTTTGCATTCGTTCATTTCGGCATAGCGCGCGGCATTCCAAAGTTTGGTGACGAAATTGCGATAGCCTTCGATGCGGCTGATCGACAGTTTTACGTCGCGGCCTTGGACGGCTTGTGCGGTCATGGTGAAGCGCACCGCATCGGATCCAAATTGATCGATCAAGTCCAAGGGGTCCGTGACGTTGCCCTTGGATTTGGACATCTTCTGGCCTTTTTCATCGCGCACCAGGGCGTGGATGTAGACGTCTTTGAACGGCACTTCATCCATGAAATGCAGCCCCATCATCATCATCCGGGCAACCCAGAAAAAGATAATGTCAAAGCCCGTGACCAAGCAATCGGTGGGATAGTAACGTTTAACTTCCGGCGTATCTTCGGGCCAACCCAAGGTCGACATAGGCCACAGGGCCGACGAAAACCAGGTATCCAAGACGTCTGGGTCGCGCTCGATGGTGACGCTTTCGCCGTAGTGCTTATCGGCGGCGACTTGGGCCTCGGCTTCACAACTTTCGACAAACGGCGTGCCGTCGGGGCCATACCACGCGGGGATCTGGTGGCCCCACCAAATTTGCCGGGACACGCACCACGGCTGGATATTGCGCATCCATTCGAAATAGGTGTTTTCGTAGGACTTTGGATGGAACGTGGTCCGTCCCTCTTCGACCGCTTTGATGGCGGGGGCGGCTAAGGTCTTGGCATCGACGAACCATTGATCCAACAACCAGGGCTCAATCACCACGCCCGAGCGATCACCATACGGCACCGTCATGGGGTTTTCTTCGATTTTTTCCAAAAGGCCTAAGCCTTCCATCAACTTCACCACCACGTCGCGGGCTTCGAATCGATCTAGGCCGTGGAAATTTTCTGGAGTGTTATCGTTCATGCACGCGTTGTGATCCAACACGTTGATCACGTCGAGGTTATGACGGCGTCCGACTTCAAAGTCATTGAAGTCATGAGCGGGGGTAATCTTCACCGCGCCCGAGCCTTTTTCAGGATCTGCGTATTCGTCCGCGATAATCGGGATCGCGCGGTCGACGATGGGCAGAATGACGTTCAGTCCCACCAAAGCCGCAAAGCGTTCATCATCAGGATGCACAGCCACACAAGCATCGCCCAACATGGTTTCCGGGCGAGTGGTGCCAACGGTGATGAACTCACCTGGGCGGCCTTCGATGGGGTACTTAAAATACCACATTTTGCCGGTTTGTTCTTTGTTTTCGACTTCTAAGTCGGAAATCGCGGTGTGCAGTAACGGGTCCCAGTTGACCAAACGTTTATCACGGTAAATCAAGCCCGCTTTGTGTAGCTCAACAAAGACTTTTTGCACGGCCTTGGACAAGCCTTCGTCCATGGTGAACCGTTCGCGGTCCCAATCACACGACGCGCCCAAACGGCGTAATTGTTTCGTGATGGTGCCGCCGGATTCGGCTTTCCATTTCCACACTCGTTCAATGAACTTATCGCGGCCCAGATCGTGACGGGTCAAACCTTCACCTTGCATTTGCCGTTCTACCACCATTTGCGTGGCAATCCCCGCGTGGTCGGTGCCCGGCTGCCACAAGGTGTCTTTGCCCAGCATACGGTTATAACGGATCAAGATGTCTTGCAGGGTGTTGTTCAACGCATGGCCCATGTGCAGGCTGCCGGTCACGTTAGGGGGTGGAATGACAATGGTGTAAGCGTCTTTGCCCTTAGACTTTCCACACGCAAACGCGCCCGAGTTTTCCCATTGGGCATAGATCCGTTCTTCGACGTCTTTGGGGCTGTAGTTTTTATCCAAGGGCATAGGGTTTAAGTCCGTGCGTGTGAGTTAATTGATGCTTTGGTTTCTAACGCAAAAACGCCGCCCAGGGAAGCCTAGGCGGCGTTTTTAATTCGACTTAGACAAGCGACTATTCGAGGTGCTCTGCCCGGTTGATCATGCGATCAATTTCTTTCTTAACCAAACGCTCGATGAGGTACGGCAAGTTTTGATCCAACCATTCCTTCAACAAAGGCCGCATCATCTCGCGAACCATGCCTTCCAAAGTGACTTCGTTGCCGCCAATTTGCAATTCACGCTGGCTGAGAATGGCGCGCGCCAAATCACCCAAGACATCGGTCGAGGCATCATAAGCCGACGACGACATCAAGCTTTCAACACTGCTTCCTTCGGGAAGCGTGGTGATCATTTCGGCGGTCAATTCCAAGATTGACGAAATATCCGGATCGCCACCAGGACGCGGCGGAGCCGGTGGAGGTGGAGGTGGCGGTGAATAGGCTGGTTCAGGCGCACTATAAACTGGAGCTGGTTCTGGAGCTGGTGGAGGTGGAGGTGCTGCCTGAACAGGCTCTGGTGCTGGTTCTGGCTCTGGCTCATTGTCCGCTAGATCTATAATAATTTCTTCTGGCTCAGGCTCAGGCTCCATCGCTTCCATAGCGGCGGCCATGTCCATTTCTTCTTCTGGCTCTTCAGCCTCCATCGATTCCATGGCAGCGGCCATGTCCATCTCTTCTTCTGGCTCGTCAGCCTCCATCGATTCCATGGCGGCGGCCATGTCCATCTCTTCTTCTGGCTCGTCAGCGGCCATAGCAGCAGCCATGTCCATTTCTTCTTCTGGTTCCTGAACAGGAGCAGCTGCAGCCTCTTCCTCATCCTCAGAGAGAATGCGACGAATAGAGGCTAAGATGTCCTCCATGGATGGCTCTTCACCTGCGTTTTGTGCTTGTGCTTCATCACTCATGATAAACTCGCTTATCCCCCGATAGGTTAAGACCGAAACTGGTGTTTTCGATGGCTATTTGGAGTTACCTCCAACATTGCCCCCGAACCACTTACCTCGGACATTTTGATAATGCCTGTCCGCATCGTATAAATCCACAGTGAGATTTAAATCAACGGCTGTTAATTTTCCTGTCGCCGACAACAACGTCAAAGCAGCAACAGCCTCATCTCTTTGAGAAGTAACAAGATTTACCTGTGCATTGAGCAATTCTTGCTCTGCATCTAAGACATCTAAGACGGTCCGCGAGCCAACGTTGGCTTCGCGTTGAACCCCTTCTAAGGCGGTCGTTGAGGCTAAAACTTGTGTTTTGATAGATTCGATTCGCGCCCGAGTGGCCTGTAAGGTCTGCCATTCGGTGCGGACTTTTTCCGTTGCATCACGCTTTGTTTGTTGCGTTGTCAAGCGTGCCGCCGAAGCTGTTTCACGGGCCTGGCGCACTTGCGAATAGACCGTACCGGACTGATACAAAGGCACCGACAAAGTCACTTTGGCTTCCAAAGAGTTGGACCAGTAATTGCGCGAAACCGTATCCAAAGAACGATTTGCACTGCCCGATAAATCCACCGATGGCAGCAAACTACCTCGCGCGCTGCTGATGCTATCTTGGGAAGCTTTTTCATCAAAGACGGCGGCCAAAACGGTTGGATTACTGTCTTCGGCGGTGACAATTGCCTCACCTAAGGTTTTGGGTAAATCTAGGGGCAGCGTGATGGCTTCCAGCTTGCCTGGAGCTTCACCCACCACATTGACATAGTTGGCGCGTGAGCTTTCCAGCGTTCCTTCCGACTGAATCCGCGTCGAATTGGACCCCGCAAGGCGTGCTTCGGCTTGATGCACATCGGTTCGGGTGATCTCGCCAACATCAAAACGATTTTGGGTGGCTTCCAAATGGCGAGTCAAAACGTGTTCGTTTTGAATATTAAGATCAACCACAGACTGGTCACGAAAAACATTTAAATAAGCCGTCGCAGCGGCCAACAAAACGGCCTGCTCAGACGTCTTAAGCCGGGCGCGTTGAGCATCAATGGTGTTTTTAGCCGACGACATGGCCGCCTGGGTGGTGCCCCCAGCATACAGCGATTGGCTTAGGGTTAAATCAAGGCTGCGTGGATTTAAGATGACCGTGTTCCGTGTGGTGCTGGTTTCTGTGCGTTTTGAAGACGTCGACCCGCTGGCCGATATCGTAGGACGCCATCCAGACAAAGCCTGGGACATCCCTTCATCCGTGGCCCGCAGCGTGGCCCGAGACGACAATAAAGTTGGATTGGTGGTATAGGCTTTGGCCAAAGCGTCTGTCAGGCTCTCTGCCTGGGCACCGTTCACCGACGCCACAAGCATCACGCCCGCAAAAGCCGTGCGGGCAAGACATCTGTCAGTAAATGTACTTTTAGTCATTGCTTCTGCCACCTTCAGGCAAACTGCAAACACGAAGTGCTTGCGAATCGCCTTCAAAATAATAGGGCTCTAGCCTTAAGGAAACCTTTTTATTTATTCAAAGATTTAGATAAGGGTGCAAAAAACAGTTTTTGATACAAAATACGGCGATCTTGGACGCATCCAGGACCGCCGCAATTTGTGAAAATGGGCCTAAAAGTTAAATTTAGGCTTTGCCGCAAATTCCGGCAGGGCTGGAACGTTCGCATCGAAAAGTTCCGTTTCAGACACCACGCCAATGTTTTTGGTCACCAACATCGCTTTGCCCGTGCCGCGCGGCTGGCTTTGCACATAAACCAACCGTCCGCCTTCGGCTAGCTGTTCAGTCAAAGCTGTAGGCAAGTCCGCCACACCGCCATTGATGAAAATAACGTCATAGGGCCCCTGGTCCGCTTGACCTTGGTCCAAAGCCCCAGCCAACACAGATACGGTATCGCTACCCTGGGCCGCCAAATTTTTGGTTGCGGATTTGACCAAAGCCTTGTTGCTGTCAATCGCCACCACGGCGCTGGCCAGCTTCGCGATCACCGCAGCCTCGTATCCAGTTGCAGACCCAATGACCAAACAGAGGTCGGTATCTTCAATGTGGGCCGTTTGTAACAAACGCGCCATCACCATGGGTTCCATCAAGATGCGTCCCGTGGCAACAGTCAAATCTTCATCGATGTACACTAACTTTTTAAGATCAGCGGCAACAAAGGCTTCCCGAGGCAATTGCTCTAGGGCATCGACCAAATACTGGTCCGTAACGCGATTGGTGCGGATTTGTCCTTCAACCATATTTTGGCGAGCTAACGCGAAATCCATAGTGTCTACCCCTCACTTATTTTTTTGATCGCTATATTTTGACCACTTTACCGACGAATCTTAAGACAGATTTCAGCCTCAAACCCGATACGAATTTTTGACACTATAAACCGATGCAGAGGCTGACGACAATGGCCTATAAGCACCTCCTTTCATTCCTTTCCTTTTCCCTTTAAAATCAATAGGTTTTGAGAGGGCGTAAAAAAAATGACAAAAGCGCTCTTGGGGCGCTTGACCGAGGGACTGTCGTCGGTCTATGTTCCGTCCGCTCTCGTAAGAGAGACCTCGCAAGGGGAAAAGGAGCCCCACGGCTCCCCAAAGCTCAATTGCTATGGGCAGGATGGCGCGGTGGCGGAGTGGCTACGTAGCGGCCTGCAAAGCCGTGTACACCGGTTCGATTCCGGTCCGCGCCTCCATCCCATAGGTCTTGCAAGGTCTCGCGTTTCGAGACAACGCCTGATCCGGCGTAGCTCAGTTGGTAGAGCAGGCGACTGTTAATCGCCTTGTCGCAAGTTCGAGTCTTGCCGCCGGAGCCATTTTAGAAAAGGGGCCACCTTATTTGGTGGTCCCTTTTTCTTTTCTTCTTTTTAACAGTTGCGATGCCCTTCAGGGGCAATGCATTTCCAACTCTAGCTTCTAGGTAATATGAAATGACTCAACTGACCCCCACCCTAAAGGCCCCATCCCCCACGGCGCGTTTTGACCCCATTGCGAAGGCAACCTCCCTACTTGCCCAATTGGGTCAAGACCAAGCTGTGGCGAACGCCATGGCGGAAATTCAAAACGCTCACGCCAACAACGACAACTATGCCTTAAGCTTATGGCGAGAAGTTAGACAGGCGCTGAAAACTGAACTAAAGTGAGGATATGAACCTCGCACCCTTCACGCCTTTCTTAAGCGCCCCGACAGCCGACAGCCGTCAGACCATCGCACGCCAAGTGATGAACCCGTCTGAGGCTATGAACGATCAAATTGTCGAAGGACTGGTCCATATCCTTGCTATGGAAGGCCCGACCCTGTCGACGCGGTTGTTTAGCCTGTATGCCAAAAAAGGGGGCATGGCAAAATTGAGCAACATCGCCAAGCGGCGTTTTGTTCAGGCCCTTAACAAAGCCATCTTAGAGAAAAAAATTTCCATGGAGTTCGATACCACCCCCGAACACAAGGTGGCGCTTTTGTGGCTGCCAACGATGAAACGCGTGGTGGTGCGCGAATACGGCAATCGCGGCTTTGAAGAAATTCCGGCCAGTGAACTGGGCGAGGTTATGTTTGAGCTGGCCGCCGAGACAACGGAAGAAAAGTCCGCACTTTACCATCATATGGCGGAGCTCTACGGCCTCACCCATCTGCCCAAAAACGCCACGGCGCGCTTAGAATATGTTTATGAAGCGTACCTTGGCTAAGGCTTTTGGCCGGGCTCGTCTGACCGTGCTATTGAGAATTTAAATATTCGGTTATATCCTTGCGAAACATATGATTATATCGTTAAATCAAGGCTCTTTGGGGCTGGGGCACAAAAAAATAATGAGCGTCACACTTGAACATAATGATGAGCTTCTCATCGCACAGACGGAAATCCGTCACCTGAAAAATACCATTCAGGCCCTGCGTGACGAGATGGAACGCATCCGTTTTGAGAAAGAAGAAGCCATTTCTGCGGCGGTCTCTGAATCCAATAAAGAAATCCAAACGCTCCGCGCCACCGCCATTGCCTTACGAGACAGCCTTGAAAGTATGCGTTTTGATAAAGATGAATCCGTACACAGTGCCATTAAAGATGGCCGCGATGAATCCGGCCAACTGCACAAAACCATCCAAAGTATGCGTGATGAAATGGACGAAGTGAAGTTCAGCTATGAAGATCAAATCGAAACGCTTAATCGTGACGCGCGAGGCGATTCCAGACAACTGCAAGAGACCATTCAGTCTTTGCGTGATGAACTTGAAGCGTTAAAAGCAAAAAAACAATAAGACGAGGGATAAAAAAACATGGCCGACACCAAGTCTGCCCACGCTAAAGCCGGGTCAAAGAAGCCTGCGGCAAAACCACGCGCCCAGGCGGAAAAAGATGTGAAAACATTATCTGCAGGTGAATACAAACGGCTGCACCGTGCGGAAATGTTGCTCGACCTGTCCCGTCAAATGGCGGGCATAGAAACCCTGGATGGGGTGCTCAGCGAACTGGTGGAAGTTGTCACTGAACAGACCAATGCAGAACGTTCATCGTTGTTTTTAAACGATCTTGAAACAGGCGAACTTTATACGCGGATTGCCCAAGGCGACAATATCCGCGAAATTCGCATTCTCAATGACAGTGGTATCGCGGGTTGGGTTTTTTCCACCGCCGAAGGCCGGATTATTGACGAACCTCACGACAGCCCTCATTTCAATAAATCCATTGATGAACAGACGGGTTTCAAAACCCGTTCGATTTTGTGTGCACCAATCAAAACCGTCAAAGGCCAAGTCATTGGCGTGGTCCAATCTTTGAATAAAAAAGAGGGCCGCAAACACGTCAAATTCACCCCAGATGATCTAGAGTTTTTGCAAGATATTGCGACCCAAGCAGCGGTGGCTCTGCAAAGCACGGAATTTGTTGAACGTATGCAAAAAAAGCGCACCCAGGAAATGGAATTTCTGGACGTCGTTTCCGATGTAACCTCTGAAATCAATCTGAATGCTTTGCTGGCCAAGGTCATGGGCGAAGCCACGCGAATGCTGAATGCCGAACGTTCGACCTTGTTTCTGAATGACGAAAAAACCAATGATTTGTTTTCGATGGTTGGTGCGGGATTGAACGCTACGGAAATTCGCTTGCCCAATCATTTGGGTATTGCCGGGGCGGTCTTTACCTCGACTCAATCCATCAACATTCCTTACGCCTATGCGGATTTGCGCTTTAACCCAGCCTTTGACAAGAAAACTGGATTTTTTACCCGTTCTATTTTGTGCACGCCCGTGGTGAACAAAGAAGGTAAATGCATCGGCGTCACCCAGGTTTTGAACAAAAAAGGGGGGCCGTTCACAGCTGAAGACGAACAACGCCTGAAAGCCTTTACCGCACAAATCGCCATTGGCCTGGAAAATGCCAAGCTGTTTAACGACGTCCAGAACATGAAAAACTATAACGAAAGTATGCTGGAAAGTATGTCGAACGCTGTGGTGACCACCGATGAAGACGGTAAAATCGTCACCTGTAACCGTTCTGGCTACGCCATTATGAAAATCGAAGGTGCAACGGACATCATTGGCAAAACTGCCGAAGAATTCTTTGTCGACAAAAATGCCTGGGTTATTGATAAAATTGCCAAAGTCGATGAGTCCCTGGTTGCCGATATTTTCATGGATGCTGAACTGATGTTTGGCGATGAGGCAACGTCTGCCAACGTCACAATTTTGCCGCTAATTTCGTCCGAAGACAAAAAACTTGGCTCAATGGTCATGATCGAAGACATCTCGTCTGAAAAACGCATGAAATCGACCATGAGCCGCTATATGGACCCGGGCTTAGCTGATCAATTGATGAACGCCGGCGACAGCGATGACTTCTTAGGCGGTCGCAGCGCCGATGCCACGGTTTTGTTCTCAGACATTCGCTCGTTCACCACGCTAACAGAATCGTTGGGGCCGCAAGGCACCGTTGCCATGCTGAATGAATACTTCACCATCATGGTCGACTGCATCACCGAAGAAGGTGGCATGTTGGATAAGTTTATCGGCGACGCCATCATGGCGGCCTTTGGTATTCCCGTAGGCCACGATGATGACGAAGACCGGGCCATGCGGGCGTCGATCAAGATGCTCACCAGCTTGGCCGAATGGAACGTCGAACGCGTCGCAAATGGCTTGATGGCCATTGATCACGGGCTTGGCCTGAACACGGGCAACATCGTGTCAGGTAACATCGGTTCGCCCAAACGTATGGATTACACCATGATCGGTGACGGTGTGAACTTAGCGGCCCGTCTTGAAAGTGCGTGCAAGCAATACCATGCCCACTTGTTGATCTCCGCAAACACCCACAAGCTCCTCAAAGGCACCTATCGGATGCGCGATATTGATGACGTGGTCGTCAAAGGTAAAACGGAACCGGTGGGCGTGTATGAAGTTCTCGACTATCACACCGAAGAAACCTTCCCCAACTTGATGGACTGCGTGGGGCTCTTCACCGAAGGCCGCAGACATTACCGCAATGGTGAGTGGGACAAAGCGATGCACTCCTTCAATGATGTTTTGAAAGCCAACCCAGCGGATGCGCTGTCGGAAACGTATATTGAACGGTGTGAACACCTTAAAGTTGAAGACCCCAAGGACTGGAATGGGGTTTGGGTGATGAAGAGTAAGTAGGCTGAAGCCTCCCCCTACCCTTCATCATCATCCCCGTCATTCCGGCTATCGCGGGACTGACGGAAGAAGGTGCACGCTGGGAAGAGTGAAAATGACGATAAAGGCAGCTCGCAAGAACGTATAAAACTTACTTAGACGTTGCGATAAAGACGCCGTCCCAGTCTACGCTAGGCGGGTTCTCTCTGTAGTCTGCAATACGATCCATATAAAGTTCGTAGAACGTCTCATCAATGTCGAAATCTTTGCCCAGTTCACGGGTCTTATCGATCTCTTTCACCGCACCGTCCCAGTCTTGGGATTTGTAGACATCAAGCATATGATCGATTTGTTCTTTGTAAGCGATAAAGGCAGGATCAACGGCCATGTCTTCGTCGCCCAACAGCGCGAAAATGCGGGTGCCTGAGGTTTTACCTTTGACCTGAATAAAGTCGAGTTCCACCGTGGCCAACGTCGGCACTTGTTCCCATGTTGTGAAACCAATGACAACCCGTACGCCATAGTTTTTGGACTGACCTTCCAAGCGCGCGGCCAAGTTCACGGTGTCGCCCAAAACAGAATAATCAAACCGTTGATCTGACCCCATGTTGCCGACTACGCATTCGCCAGAGTTTAGGCCTAAACCGACCTTAAGCGGAATGTGTTTGCGACCTTCTTCATTGGCTTCGATTTCCAGACGATCATTAAGCGGTTCCATTTCGGCAAGCATCGCCAGTGCTGATAAACAACCGTGTTTGGCGTGCTCAGCATCGTCCAGTGGGGCATTCCAAAACGCCATGATGCAATCGCCCATGTACTTATCAACCGTCCCCTTGCGGGCCAAGATCACGTTGGTAAGTGGGGTCAAAAGTTTGTTGATAAGGCTTGTTAAACCTTGCGCATCAAACTGTTCGGAAATGGTGGTAAACCCACGAACATCACAAAACAGCAACGTCATTTCGCGGCTATCGCCACCCAATTTCAATTGGTCTGGGTTTTCGGCAACGACCTTGACCATGTCGGGTGACAGGTATTTGGAAAACGCGTCGCGGGTATTTTTCTTCGCCGCTTCTTCGCGAGTGAAATTCATGTACGTCAACGTTGAATAGAGCAAGAACGTCGAGATCACGGCAAAGGTCGCGTCCAACAGCACCCGTTCTTCAGAGAACATGTACCAAGAGGCTGCTGCTGCCCCGCCTGCCAAAACCACAAAGACCATCAATGAGCGCGTAGCGCCCAACATGGGCACCACGATGACCATGATCAAGCCACCCAAGGCGATCAGCGTCAGTTCAACACCTTTGATGGTAAAGGGCCGTTTCAAGAACAGGTCTGCCGCGACCACGGCCCCTAATTTGCGATCAATCGCGATGGCATTTTCGATCATTTGCGCGTGAACCTCGACCCCCGGAATCAAAGGGTCAAGAGGCGTGGACCGAATATCAAGCAGGCCCACCGCAGAGGTCCCGACAAAAGCAATCTTGCCCGCAATTTTTGATTTATCGACGGTGCCGTTCAACACCTCGGCCGCCGACACGTACAAAGACTTGTCGTGATAGGCAAAGTAAGGGCGCACAACACCGCGTTCATTGGTTTGAATTTTTAAGCCCAAGGGTTTGATTTTGCTTTTCGGGGCCACGCCAATGGCTTGAATGCCGATGGAGCTGACCTCGGCCAACAAGGTTGAAACCTGAAAACCGACACGAATGGCCTCAATCGATAAGGCAGGATACAAATCACCGCCGTGCTTGCTGACCAAGGGGATTTCGCGAATGATGCCATCCAGCGAGGGATTCAGCGAGAACATCCCCACCCCTTTGGTATTTTTTTCCAAAACGGGCAGATTGCGGATCAGCGTGGGAATTTCACTGAGGAAATCCGTTGGGTCCGGGGAATTTTTGGACATCTTGCGCACCGCCACCGATTTATGGAACGGCTTGCCAGCGTCATTTGGCAATTGATCCCAGTAACCCGCTTGCCCCAAAACAACGTTAGCCTGTCCCACAATACGGCCCAACAAATCATCGTTACTTTGAATTTTGAGAATTTTCTCCCGCGTGATGTCATCCAAACCCTCCAAAGAGTCCACCACCCCTTTAGGATTCATCCTGTCGGGCTCAGAAAACACAATATCGAAGGCGGTCACGCCGATGCCCAAATTGTGCAAATTGATGACCAGCTTCGCCACGGTCTTGCGCGACCACGGCCATTGTCCAACTTCTTTTAGGCTGCGTTCGTCGATATCAATAATTGTGACCATACGGTCTGCAGGTTTTGGTGGGATACGTGGCTTAATCTGTTGAAAAACATCAAAACTTTTTTCACGCAAGAACTCAACCGGGTAAGGATCAAGGCGCGACAAAGTCAGCAACACACCCAGCAGGACTAACCCTACCACGCGGTCAAAACTGAACGCCTTTTTCAGAACTTTTCTCATACCCTTGTCACTCTCCAAATTTTTACCGCTTAAATAGATAGAGCATAGGCACAAAGCGTCAAGTCATTTCCTTCTTGGAAGCGATTACAATGAGGATTAAGATTCCCGGCTAACTACATTGGAATCAAAAAGAAAAATGTAATCCAAAACAAAAATTCACTTTACTCTTTAGTCTGTAATGCGTATTGTGACAGCATTGAGTGAACGATCTGAACTTATATTGATCGTTCAAGTGCATACGCTTCTATGCCAACAGAAGTTTGCATAGGTCAGTAAGATAGTGCATTTAGGGTGCATTTAAGGCCAAAACATTCATAACGGCCTTGTTCATACGGCTTTGTGAAAAAGTAAGTGGCTAACTGGAGAAACTGGTTGTCTGACGCGCCTGAACCATCGAACAAGCTATGGCTAAAGCCCTTTTTATTGCCATTCAAGTCCGTCTTCCGTGAAGTCGTGGCGATGTCTTTTTTCGTCAACATGTTAGCGCTGGCCATTCCTGTTTTCACCATGCAAGTTTACAACCGCGTGGTTGGTAGTGCGGGCATCAGCACCCTACAGGGGCTGATCGTCGGTATGATTTTGGTTTTGATTTTCGACTACGTTTTGCGTCAATCTCGTGCGCGTATTTTGCAAACGGTGGCGCTTAGGGTCGATGTTGAATTGGGTCGGCGGCTGTTTCGCAAATTGATGCGCCTACCTTTACAGACCTTAGAAAGCCGTCCATCCGCACACTGGTCATCACTGTTCCGTGATGTTGACGTGGTGCGCAATACGCTTTCCGGGTCCAGTGCCTTGTTGTTGGCAGATCTTCCATTTGCGATCTTGTTCCTTGTTTTGATTTTTGTCATTGCAGCCCCTGTGGCCTGGGTATTGTTGATCATGTTGCCCGTGTTCATGATGGTGGCCTGGCGGTCGTCTAACGTTATGGCGGATGCCAGTGGCGAAGAACGTCAATCGACACAAACCCGGGACTCCCTGATTGCCGAAATGATTTCTGGACGCACCACGATCAAAGCTTTGGCCTTAGATCGATCAATGGAACCCGTGTGGGAAGAAAAACATGCCGAAAACATTGAAAATGCGATTTCTCGCGGCACCAAAACGGATGGGTTTTCTAATTTAGGGGCCTCGTTGTCCTTGTTCACCTCGTTGATGCTGACCACCGTGGGGGCCTTGGCGATTATTGATCAAAACCTAACCATCGGTGCTTTGATTGCGACCAACATGCTATCGGGGCGCATCATGGGGCCTTTAAACCAATTGGTTGGCATGTGGCGCACCTATTCCAGTTTCCTTCAAGCCACCGATCGTCTTGGTGCCGTGTTCCTCTCCGACGCGGATCGCGCCGTCAGTGAAGTCAAACTGGAAAAACCCAAAGGCAAAATATCTGTTGAAGACGTGGTGTTCTCTTATACGCCGGACTCTGCCCCGGTGATCTCAAACATCAGTTTAGAAATCGAAACCGGCGGCATTCATGCCATGGTGGGGCGAAACGGTTGCGGCAAAACCACTCTTTTGAAAATTGTCCAAGGCCTATACACGCCGCAAAAAGGACGCGTTTTGATGGACGGCGCGGATATGGCACAGTTCACCCGTTCAGAACTGGCAGACTGGATGGGCTATGTGCCTCAGGAAAGTGTGCTGTTTGCGGGCACCGTGCGGGACAACATTGCCTCACGGATGCCTCAAGCTTCGGATGATGCCATCATTAAAGCCGCCACCGAGTCTGGTGTTCACCATTTTATCATCGACTTGCCCGATGGTTATGCTACCGAAATTGGCGAAGCGGGATCGCGTTTGTCTGGCGGTCAACGCCAACGTATCGCCGTGGCTCGGGCCTTGGTTGGCGACCCGCCCGTGGTACTTTTGGATGAACCATCGTCAAGTCTTGATCGTCATGCCGAACATGAACTGAAAGAGACATTGGTTAACATTGCCAAGACCCGCACCGTTATCATCGTCAGCCACAGCCCAACGTTGCTGTCGGCATGTGACTACTTGTATGCCCTTGATCGCGGAAAATTGGCGCTTGCAGGCCCCTCACGAGAAGTTCTACCGCGTCTCTTTGGTGGCAAGATGCCGGGTGGCAAAGGGGCTGAGGCTGATGCCAAGCCAGCGGCCCAGAAAAAACCAGGTGCGAAAGCTGGCAAGGCCCCGGATATGGGCGCACCGAAGCCGACCCCCGTTGTCGCCAAAGCCGGACCGCCTGTTGCGACCAAAGCCGGCCCCGCCGTTGCGGCAAAAGTGGGGCCACCTGTTGTGGCCAAAGCAACCCCCCGAAAGTCACGTCCACCCTTAGCAACATTGGCCAAGCCAGCAGCGCCAAAAGCTGCTGCTGCGGTTGTCGCCAAAATCGGGCCAGCGCGCGTGCAGCCTAAAGCTCCCCCTGCAAAAAGCCCGACGGCTGTTGTCGCCAAAGTTGGGCCAGCCCGGCGCAAAGCAAGACCTGCAGCAAAGGCTCAATTGGCGGCGGCGCTCAAATCTCCAAAACGCGGAGATACCGCTTTGCCCAAGTTGACCACCAGCGCCACACCACCGCACCGCCAAGGCAAAATTATGACGGCCGCGACCCCCGCTTTAAGGCAAGCGAAAACGCCTACACCTCATCCACACGCGCGCCCAGAAAATCGCGGGCCTATGCCAAGACCTCGTCCTGTTGTAAAGGTCGGTGCCGCGTTGCGCCGCCCCAACACAGCGGAATAAGGATGTGGACACCCAGACATGACCGATAAAGTAGACCGCCTCGACAGTCTATTGGTTTCGCACCCAGTGCCAACGTGGCGACAAGCCGCCTGGCCTGTGATGGTCTTAATCATATTCGCCATCATGTGGGCAAATTTTTCAAAATTGGATGAAGTTGCGGTGTCTCAAGGCAACGTGATTCCGTTGGGGAAATCAAAGGTTATCCAGCACTTAGAAGGTGGTATTGTCAAAGATATATTCATCAAGGAAGGCGATCTGGTACATGCAGACCAAACCTTGATGCAGCTTGATTTGGGGTCAAGCGGCGCCAACCTTGAAGAGCTTCAAGTGCGTTTAGATAGTGAACTTCTAACCAAAGCACGCCTAGAAGCAGAAGCAACAGGTCTCGACCAACCGGTCTTCCCACCAGAAATTGCTGCCAACGTCCCCGTTCAGGCCAATGCCCAACGGCTTGCCTTTGATGCCCGCAAACGGCAATTAAATGCAGGCACGGCGATCTTGCGCGAACTGGTAAAACAGAGGAATTTGGATGTTGAAGAGCTGCAAGCCAAACTTCGAGCCGTCCAGAGCAACATTAAGCTCACCCAAGAACGCTTTAATATTTCAACGGAGCTGTTAAAGGACGGTTTGACATCCCGCGTTGACCATCTGCAACTTGAAGCGGAAATGACCAATTTCAAAGGGGAACTGCAGTCCATTCAAGCGTCAATCCCCAGAGCCAAGGCCGCCGTGTCTGAATCCCAACGTCGGGTTCAAGAAGACGAAACGCGCTTTCGCCGGGAAGCCCAAGACGAGCTGAACAAAACAGAGCAAACCATTGCCCGGATCAGTGAGTTGCTGAAAAAAGCACAACAGCAAGGTGTGCGCGCGGAAATCAAAAGCCCCATTGATGGGGTCATCATCAACCTAGCCTTCACCGCCGTCGGCAATGTTATTCAACCCGGCGAGCCTATTTTGGAAATTGTCCCCACGGGTGAAAACCTGGTCATCGAAAGCCGCTTGCCGCCAACTGATCGTGGTTATGTTGCCGAAGGTCAAATGGCTTTGGTGAAAATTTCCACCTATGACTATGCCCGGTACGGCGGGTTAGACGGTATTGTCATTTTGGTGGCGGCAGATACCAGCATTGATGAAAAGGGAAATCCATATTTCCGCGTGGTGGTCCAACCAGATAAGTCCTTTTTGGGGCCCCGCTCTGGAATGCTGCCGATTATGCCGGGCATGGAAGCGACCGTGGACATCAAAACGGGGCAAAAAACAGTTATGGATTATCTGATTAAACCTGTGCTCAAACTGAAAGATGAAGCCTTTCGTGAACGATAAGGAAATTATCTTTAACATTCGTCAAGCATTGACCATTATGATCTAAGAAATACGATTCGCAAGAATGACTGAAAGTTGATTATATACCGTAGTGCATAGAATATGCTTATGGGGCTCTGTACCATTAGGAGCTTAGGGGAACGTCAGAATGAAAATATCAATTGTGACTTTATTGTCCCTAGTGGGGGCGTTTGGGCTGTTCGGAGGCTCAATCATGATGTCGGCAAAAGATCCGACAATTTTCTTAGACCTTCCCAGCTTTATTATGGTGTTTTGCGGGACCTTAGCAGCGGCTTTTGTGTCTTTTGAACCCCGCTATGTGATGCTTTCTCTCAAGCTTATTGGCCGCATTATGTTTAGCCCCAAAGTCGGACGAGACGTTCTGAAGGCGGAAGTTGGACGGATGATCCGCTGGGCGTATGTCGTGCAAAAAGGTGGCCCCCCGGCTTTGGAAAAAGAAGTCAAAAAGGCTGCAAAAGGCGACAAGTTCTTGCAATTTGGCACCGATCTGGTCATCAGCGGTTATACTGGCGATGAAGTTCGCGACATCTTGACCAACCTCATTGAAACGACCTTTGGCCGCAATACGGTTCAAGTGAATATTTTGAAATATTTGGCCTCGTCTTCTCCGGCCTTTGGTATGGTTGGCACCTTGATTGGGCTGGTGATTATGCTCAATTCAATGGGCGGTGACCCATCGGAATTGGGCGGAGGTCTGGCGATTGCGATGATCACCACACTGTACGGTGTGATTTTTGCCCAGCTCGTCTACAAACCCGCCGCCAACAAAATCATGCAGCGTGAACAGATCATCCGCTTTCGCAATTACCTCGTTGCCGAAGGCTTGATTTTGATGGCCGACAATAAAAACCCGCGTTATATCCAAGACAAAATGAACAGCTATCTTGATCCAGCCATTCATTTCAGTATTGATAAAGAACGCAGATAGTTTCCCTGTTAAGCCTTATTAATCGGAGCCCTTAGCGTGCCACCACCTTCATTAACCGAAGAACCAGAAGACGAAGAATGGCTGGCCACGTATGCCGACGCCATTACGCTTCTGATGGCATTTTTCGTGATGTTGTTGAATTTTTCAAAGATTGACCTGCCCATGTTTGATGCCGCCATGGCGGGGATCAAAAATGAAATTGGCATGGGCAAGGATACCTCGGTTCCCGTCTCTCAAGAGGTTCAAGCCGCCGTTGAAACCGCCGCGTTTGAAATGAATATGGAGCAAGTGGTTGAGGTCTATAAGGACGAAAAAGGCGTGGTCATCAATATGGCCAGCAAATCGTTCTTTAAACCCGGCACCGCGATTATCACCGATGATGGCGTCCAGCTGATCATGAGTTGGGCCGGCCTGCTCACCAGTGACAAGTTTAAATACTTTTATGTCGAAGTTGCGGGTCATACTGATGATGACCCCATCCACACCAAGCAATTCCCTTCGAACTGGGAACTGTCGGGGGGGCGTGCCTCGGCGGTGGTGCGCTTATTGGAAAGCCAGAGTTTGCTGCCTTTCCAACTTAAATCAGTTGGTTTAGGGGCATCGCACCCCAAGGTTCCCAACCGCGACCCCCAAGGCAATCCGATCAAAGCCAATCAAGAAAAAAACCGCCGGATTGTCATACACTTGATTCAGATGCTGCCCGCCGAGAAATCCGAGCTTGATGATATTTTATTGGAAATCCGCCTCGCTGAAGAAGAACGTAGACGCGCCGCAGAAGATGAAGCGCGACGCAAAGCTGTTCAAGAGGCCGTTGGCCAGGTTGCCCCAGCGGGAGCACCTGCTGCGACCCCAGCTCAGCCCTAAAGCCGTATATCATACAAAAAAGCCGCCTCAACTGGGCGGCTTTTTTGTATAAACTCGGTCTTTAGATAAACGTATCAGTCATCGCCATAGGTATGAACGGAGCCTTCCTGGGCCACGAAGGTATGTTCCCATTCGGTCTTGGCTTGTGCGCCCAATGCATCCATAAAATCATCGGTGTGTTCTGGGTCATGGTGGAAAATCGCCATCGACTTAGCATTGGCTGCACGACATAACTTGATGCCTTCATTCCATGTCGAATGCCCCCAACCGATTTTGCTGACGAATTCTTCTTCGGTATAGGTGCAATCATAAATGACCAAATCGGCGCCTTCGATCAGGCCGATAATGTTTTGATCAAGGTGTCCGGGAACGTGTTCCGTATCGGAGACGTAACACACTGACTTGCCCTTGTGTTCAATGCGATAAGCCGTTGCCCCATTCGGGTGATTGAGCGGTGCGGTGCGCACATGTACATCGTCGTAAACGTCAAACGATTCACCAGCTATAAAATCTTGAAAAACCATTTTGGCCTGCATGGCCGACAAGGGAACCGGAAACATAGGGTTGTCCATTTGCGCGGCCAGCACGTTTTGAATGCCATCTTCACCCCGCAAGTGCCCTGCCATAATGTGCAAAGAGCGGCTGGGGTCGTATGCGGGAACAAAAAAAGGAAAGCCGTTGATGTGATCCCAGTGGGTGTGGGTCAAAAGGATATGTATATTTTTAATGCCATCATTTAAGTACGTCTTACCCAAGCCACGAATACCCGTACCGGCATCAAGCACCAAACGATTACCGCTGGCGTTGATTTCAATGCAGCTGGTATTCCCGCCGTACTTAATATGTTCAGAGGATGGGCAAGCAATGCTTCCGCGTACGCCCCAAAATTTGACAGACAGTGACATTTTAATCCCGTTACTTAAACTGTGTTCAAGCGCCCCCCCTGGGCACAAACAAGGTACCAACAAAATACCCATTAGCCTTAAGCTTCCAAAGCCTAACTCAGATATCCAGCTTGCGCTAACACTATCCTACTTTTGCACTAGATTGAAAGTGATTGCCATCACAGTTTGACTATTTTTATCCTGGGCAGAGTCGAAATACGCAAAATATCGTGTGCATTGGCTTGGTTGGCGGCAATTTCCAACAGACCAACCGCATTTTCATAAACAATAAGCGTACCTGGCTCAACATCACCAAAGGTTCGGACCATCGCCAATTGGTGACCTAAAATCTCTATCGCTTCGTCATCGCGCAACGATTTTGCTCGAATTCCGGTCATGAGATTACCGAATTCATCGACATAAATAACGGCCCTCACATCCTCTTGAAACTCTGCCTTGCGGATGGCCTTAAGCTTTACGGGCTTAAGGCCACTTTGGTCACCCTTGGCAAGACGAGCGGCTGCGGGTGCAAAGATATCACGTCCGTGGAAAGTGGCGGAAACCGCTGCTTGGTCCGCGATGATTTCAAAGGCCTTGATGTCCGCCTTGGCGTCCTCGCCATAACGGCGCACAACATGTTCAAACAGACCATTGAATGGCCCGACAAACCACCGCCCTCCGGCAAACAGCACACCGGGTTGACGTTGATCGGTGCCGACACCGGGGTCAACCACGCACAGGAATATGCTGCCCATGGGGAAATCGTCGGCATGGGCTGCCAACAACACAGAGCCAGCCTGGATGTCATAGGCCGGCACGTCATGAAAGAGATCAATAACAGGGCTTGTTAAGGCTTCACGGCACAGCCGCGCCTTCATTTGCCCCGTATACGGCAAACCAAAGTCACAAAACAACACGATGGGTGCCTGTGATTGAGACATTAGATGATTATTGAGCATATCCCAAGAATGCCGCATTCGCATCGTCTTCGCGTTGACCCAACGCAGACGTCATAGCGGCTTGGACTTTTTGGAAGGCCCGGGCTTCAAGTTGGCGAATGCGTTCGCGCGAAACACCATATTGATCACCCAAAGTTTCCAACGTCACCGGATCATCGGTCAAACGGCGTTCGATAAAGATATGCCGCTCGCGCTTATCCAGCTCAGCAATCGCCGCTTGTAACAATTCAGTGTTCAAGGTGCGCTCTTGACCACCCGCAGCCAACTCTTCGGGTGAGGCCCCTTCATAAACAAGCTGGTCTTGAAATTCGACCGTGCTGTCGCCGTCTTGACCGACCGGTGCATTCAGGCTCATGTCTTTTGACGCCAAGCGCCGATTCATATTGACGATTTCACGTTCTGAAATGTCCAAATCATCCGACAAGACCTTAGCTTGGCCAGGCGTCAATTCGCCAGAATCTTCAATGCCGAGGCGCTTTTTGTGTCGACGCAGACTGAAAAACAGTTTTTTCTGAGCCGCTACGGTGCCCATTTTGACCAACGACCACGAGCGCAGGACATATTCGGTAATCGACGCCTTAATCCACCACATGGCATAGGTCGACAACCGAAAGCCGCGTTCCGGTTCAAATTTCTTAACCGCCTTCATCAGGCCGATATTGCCTTCGGAGACCAAATCCGCAACGGGCAAGCCGTAACCGCGATAGCCCATGGCGATTTTCACCACCAAACGCAAATGGCTCGTCACCAGGGTGTGGGCCGCTTCAACATCGCCTTCGTCACGCCACCGTTCCGCAAGCTCACGTTCAACTTTGAGCTCTAAGACAGGGTACTTCCAGGCTTCTTTGAAATACTGTGACAGGCCGCCTTCGGTCTGGGCGACAGAAAGATTACGGGGGGTAGCAACATTCGATGTCATGGCGAGTTAAACTCCCAAATCAGCAACACGCATACTTAAGCGTAGGAAAAAATGATCTCAGCGGTTCCGGCGACGTGCGCGCATATCATCAGAGCGAACACGAATGGGAATCGGGCGGAGTTCAGGTTGCTTCATCTGGGAAAGGGTCGCAATAAACGCGACCACAACAGCGCACAGGCTGCCAATCAAGATATTTTCAAAGGACATCATATCGTAGGTCATTTCGGGTATTCTCCTTTAGAAGCAATTATCCCAAGGAACCTGAACCACAAATAAGGCGAAGACATGGCGAGACTTAAAAAAACACACCTTTTTCGCACAAACCCGGCTCGGGTTCTTACATCCGCCAACGTTGGCCGGACTGTTCAGCCCCATATGGCCACTGAACAAAATTATCCTCTCATAAATACCTGACCAAAGTCAAGTGGTATTGGCGATATCACGAGTCAAATACCTGCATGAAAAGCATGGTTATATTTCCGCTAAAAGGGCGTATAACTGACCTTTCCAAGGTTCACCAACTGACACAGCGGAGCTTCTATGTCGTCTTCCTCAGCCCCCCTTCCCGGCGCTCCGTTGCGCATCATTTTAGCCCAACCGCGCGGATTTTGTGCAGGTGTAGACCGGGCCATTGCCATCGTCAAAAAAGCCATTGAACAGTACGGAGCACCCGTTTATGTGCGCCATGAAATCGTTCACAATCGCTATGTGGTGGACGAACTCAAAGGCTTAGGCGCCGTGTTCGTCAAAGAATTGGATGAAATTCCCGAAGGTGGGCATACTATTTTTTCGGCCCACGGCGTGTCTGATGAAATAGAAAACGAAGCCAAGCGTCGCGCCCTGCCCTATATCGATGCGGCCTGCCCGCTGGTCACCAAAATCCACCGTCAAGGCCAAGCCCATGCCGACAAAGGCCGCGAAGTGGTGCTGATCGGTCATGCGGGTCATCCCGAAGTCGAAGGCACGCTGGGGCGCATTCAAGGCACAACGCACTTGGTCGGCACGGTCGAAGACGTCAAAACACTGCACGTCGGTTCCCCCGAACACTTGTCGTACATCACTCAAACCACGCTCAGCGTCGACGACACCCGCGACATCATCAAAGCCTTGCAAGACCGTTTCCCAACCATCGAAGGCCCAGACCTCAAAGACATCTGTTATGCCACGCAAAACCGTCAACAAGCCGTGCGGGATTTGGTGCAACACGAACACATTGACCTGTTGCTGGTGATCGGCGGCAAAAACAGTTCAAATTCCAACCGCCTGCGCGAAATCGGCACCGATTGTACCATCCCCAGCTACCTCATCGACGACGCCAGCGCCCTCGACCCAACCTGGCTAAACGGCGTCACATCCATCGGCATCACCGCCGGAGCCTCAGCCCCAGAAGTCCTGGTCCAAGGCGTCCTAGATGCCTTAAGCGACCTCCGCCCCACAAAAATCGAAACCTTGTCCGGCATCGAAGAAAACATGCACTTTCATTTGCCGAAAGAATTGCGGGACTGAGTGTAAAGGGTGCAAGGGGGATTGCCTGTGGTCGGGGTGATTACCACGGTAATTACAGGGTGTTAGTTGATTAAGTGCACTGTCACCACAATTGCACCGTAATTCAAGACATGCCTGGGCATCGGGATAGAGAGTAACACGCAAATGAAACTTGCAAAATGTACGACTATTGCAAGTGGATAGGAATCCTCATACCTTAGCTAACTGTTGAAAATGGTAGCCGAGGATTATTCTATGCAACCGTCCAAGTTCTCAAATATCTATGAAGTTCCCCCGAACCAACGATACTGGGTCATACGTGCTGACTCAGGGTACTATCACAGCAACTTTCGTGTTGGTGAATGCATAGCTATTGCGCATTTGGATGCGTTAAATATTGATACGTCCATTGACGAACCTTTTCAACCTGATACTGACGATTTGTATAGCCATATCGAGAGTGTTTTTCACGCTCAGGATAAAACTAAGGCCCAAATCACATCTGTTTCAAATCAAGTTAAAAAGTTTCTTTATGAAATGAAACCAGGCGATTTGGTGCTCACACCTGGATCGGATGTAATCTCCATAGGTCGTGTTATTGGCTTACCTCGACTATCTAAAACCGCTGTCGTTGCACGCGATAGCATAGATTCCAGCAATGACATTCGGATGGAACATAATCTAAGAAGAAAAGTCGCTTGGGGAAAGCCGATTAGAAGAAACAAACTTCCTATTGCGGTCAGCAGATCCCTTCGTGCGAATCAAACAGTTTTTAACGTTGATGACCACTGGGAAGCAATTCATCATCTTATCTATCCCATTTTCATGAAGAATGAAAAAACGTATCTCTCTTTCAAACTCAATCAAGAAGAAAACATAAACAATTTTCTCGTCTCCAGATTTCTTGATTTTTTATCTAAAACAGAAGCATTCTCCGAATTAATTTCTGAAATTAATCAATGGGATACTTCAGCCTTTAATCGTCAATTTCTTGATTACGCATTAGCAGGAGAAGGCAGCCTTACCCTTAAGGCCCACTTTATGTCACCTGGCGAGGTCAACACGACCTTCGGTGGTGCTGCGGTTTCATATATTAGAGAGACCCTTACTCCTCAAGAAAGCAAACGTCTCATTTATGCTATTTGCCTCTATACAGCCATCTTTGGAAATTCGATAATCGGGTTCGATGGCATCATTGACCTCGAAACACGTCATATTATCCGCGATTTCATGGCGACCAATTGGTTTGATGATTTAGGTGACTCAATCAAAGACCAGCTTCTTTTAGATATGCCGGGACTGGACACTGCGGCACTTGAAGAATCTGCTAATGACGAGGTCATTGAAGAAAATACGACAGCTGATTTGCTGGAAATTTAAGAGTTACGGTGACAGCACTATTTCGGGGACAGTTTACTAATTAGAGAGCCTCGTCCCACAATCGTCATTCCCGCGCAGGCGGGAATCCATGCAGCTTTTCGGACGACACGCTTTTGGCTCTGGATTCCCGCCTGCGCGGGAATGACGGAGAGAGAGGGCGGCTATGACTTGGTTATTGTGTGGTTGCGCTGTCAGTTTACTTAACTGGCGCAGGGCGTGGATACGCGGGTCTTGCCCGCGCATGACGAGGATTTACTTTTCTTCTCTGTGACCTCTGTGTCCTCGGTGGTTCAAGCTCTTTAAGCCTCACCCCACCGCGTCACCGCAAAATGACAATAACACCCCACATCCGTCATTCCCTATCCAGCTTACCATTCCCCAAAACCGCCTCTGCCGCCTTACGTCCGGAGCGGATGGCGCCTTCTAGGGTGGCGGGGAGTCCGGTGTTGGTCCAGTCTCCGGCCAAATACAGGTTTTCATATTTTGTCTGGGTGCCGGGGCGCTGGGCTATGGCGTCGGGGCTTTGGGCGAAGGTGGCGCGGCGTTCTTTGATGACGCGGTAGGCGGGCATGGCTGTGGTCTCAAGAGCTAAGATTTTGACCACATCGGGCCATAATGCCCGCGCGATTTCATCGGCATCCTTGTCCACCCAGCCATCGGCGGCGCTCATGGTGACCGAGGCGATGTGTCCTCGCGTGAACACCCATTGCACGGGCGAGCCGACCGCGCCTTTGAGCGCAGATTTTTGAGGGGATTTGAGCCGGTAATGAACGTTAACAATGGCATGAGAGGCTTGGGGGGCGGTCATGTCATGGATCAAGCCTGCGACCGCCATATGCGGCACCGCCAAAACAACTTGATCGTGTTCGCCCAAAACTTCGGCCCCCTGGGCCAAGACCAGGCCAGAAACGCGGCCCTTTTTAAAATCTAAGGACCGCACCCGTTGAGCCAATTTCACATCCACGTTGGCCTGGGCGAGTGTGTTCAACGCCGGGTCGACCAACGCCGCCCCGAGGCCATTTCGAGTCAACATCGGACGCGCGAAAGAGCCGCCCAACAGTACGGTTTCTTCAAACACAGCCCATAACAACTCAGCCGCCGCTTCATTTGGAGGGGCGTTCATCACCCCCACACACAACGGTTCCCAAAAGGTGCGAAAGTGTGGGCGGTTGATGTCTAAGCACGCCGCAACCGTTTTACCTTGAGACATTTTCAAGGCTAAAACGTCTCGCATCAACGTCCAAGGGCCGACATTGGGGGGGCGGCGTGTGGCGTCAAATATCCATTTTATCACCGACCCAATGCCCTGCCCTGCCGCCAAATCAATGGCCCAGGCGTGGTCGAATTCGACGTCTAAAAATTCAAACCGTGCCCGCTCAGAAGCCATCACTTGGTCACGGGCGCCAATAAGATCTAGATACGCCAAGATATCTGTATTGCCGCTGAGCATTAAATGCGCACCGTTATCGATGAGCGCGTCTAAGCCCTGGTCATGAAAGCTGCGGCACCGTCCACCAGCGTAGGGAGACGCTTCAAACACCGTGATCTTGCGTCCCGCTTGGGCCAAACGCACGGCGCACGATAGCCCGGCGACCCCGGCCCCGATGATGGAAACGCGGTCCTTCATCCACACACCCCGTAACGCAGGGCCAACCATATTTTTTTGAATTTGCTGAACCGCACAGGCTCCGTCACATGAGCCAAACCGCGCGCTTTGAGCCGCACCAAAATGCGGCTATAGACCGCTTGCATCATACGTGCGGGGCGCGTCGCCGTTCGGTCTAGCTGCCCCATAGCCTCACCGGCTTGTGCATAATGAGATTCGGCGCGCGCCGCCAAAACTTGCAGTGCGGCCTCTAAATTCGGGTCATTGAGAACCGCATCCGGAGTGGTGGCGGTGACCCCGTGGGCCGCCAACAGGTCAGCGGGAACGTACAGGCGGTCCCGCCCGGCGTCTTCGTCTAGGTCACGCAAGATATTGGTGATCTGCAAAGCGCGGCCCAAATGAAACGCCAACTGATCGGCATCGGGACCTGATACGCCAAACACCTTGTTCGACAACCGCCCCACGGCAGAGGCCACACGATCTATATACAAATCGAACGTTGCCTCATCGGTCATGACCACGGTGTCAAAAGCATCCATTTCCATGCCATCGATAACCGCCAAAAGATCGTCTTTTTGCAACGAAAACTGAGCCATCACGGGCAGCAAAGCCTCTACACACGGCATTTGAGAGGGCTTGCCTTGGAATAAATTTTCAACGGCTTGGCGATGGGATTCCAAGGCTTTTAGCTTGATTTCGGGACGGTCTTCCCCATCGGCGATATCGTCCACCACGCGGCAAAACCCATACACCGCGAACATGGCTTCGCGTTTGTGTGCGGGCAACAGTTTCAAGGCCCAGTAAAATGAGCTTGAAGACGTTGCATTGGAGGGCGGTGCCTGGGTCATAGGGTTAGGAATACATCACTCACGCGTAAAGTTCACGCACGAAACGCGCCCCATAAAAAATGACGGGCGGCTTGAAGCTTTGAAAGTTCCACCCGCCCCGCCACCGGGTCTTGAACGCGCAACTGTTTTGACAACCCCTTGGCAATATTGAGAATGCCACCGGCTTCGCGGGCCAACGACCGGGACCGGATATCTCTGGGCAACGGTTTGGCTGCAAACAGCAACGCATCGACGCCGTCCAGCATCCGATCCAACACTTGGCGCAACCCCGGTGAGGCGTGATCCGCCGCCAAGTCTTTTTCCACCACGCCGCATTCGGTCATCCAATCGGCTGGCACATAAATACGGTTCAAAGCCAAATAGTCATCTTTAACGTCTTGAATATGATTGAGAATTTGCAGCGCCGCGCACAATGCGTCATTGGCCGCAAAACCACGGGCGGCCGAACCGTCTTCTAAATCGATCAGATAGCGCCCGACTGGGGCCGCCGACAGTTCGCAATACGACATCAGGTCGGCCCAATCGTCGGTGCGCGGCTTGCCAGCATCGCGCATAAAAGCCTTCAACAGGTCTTGGGCATGGCTGTGGGTGACGTGGGTCGCATTGAGGCTTTGATACAGATTGTAAACGGCTTCGCTGGGATCATCCAAACCGCTCGCGAGTTGCTCACTCATGCTCATCAGAACATCAAGTTTATCTTGTGGCCTCAAACTTGGATCATCGGCAACATCATCGGCAGTGCGGGCAAAGGCATAAAAAGCCATCACATGCGGACGCGATTTGGCCGACAGCAAACGGCTGGCCACGGGGAAGTTTTCATCACCCGCACCCTTGCTGCTCATGACAAAAATTTTCCGCTTTGGATTTAATTAAGGGACGCGATTTTGGTCCGTAAAATATCATTTAAGGCCGAAACCTTACCGCCCTGAGAGCGCAGCACGGATGAAAATTCTTTGCGTTGGGTCTGGCTCATAGAGATGCCTTCGACGTACACATCAATGATTTTATAAAGGTCAGACTTTGCCCGAACGCGCCAATCGACGCGAATAGCTTCGCCGCTGCCGGAGGGGCGGTTGATTTCCGTGTACACCAAAGCGTCTTGCCCGGGTTCGGCAACCGACTTCACAACCTTTAACTTTTCACCAGAATATTGATCAAAGCGTTCGACATAGGTGATCACAATGTAATCTTCAAACAGGGACAGATAGCTTTTCTTATCTTCATCTGAAGCCGACCGCCAATAGCGACCCAATACCCATTTTCCAATCAATGGCACATCGAAGTTGGCTTTCAGAAGTTCGCGAAAGCGCACGATCCGATCATGGCGGCTAACCCCCTTTGCGGTCAGGGCTTGAATGGCTTCATCCGCCATGCCTTCAACAAAGATTTGAGCGGGATCATTCGCTGAGGCTGAAGCACTCAACGATGTGCCAAAACTGGCGAGGGTCAAAACGAAAAGACTTACAAGAGCTATGCGGCGCGTAATCATGAATGGCGTTCCCGAACTTATAAAACAATCACTTATCTATACGGATCATAGGGGCAAATTGTCCCCTTGGCAATTGTCGGTAACAACAAAAGGTTCAAGAGCACATCAACCCAAGCGCGCCCGTACATCATCCGTAAAGCCTTGAAGAATAATGCCTTTACCCTCAAACAGAGGGCGCTTGAGTAAGGTTGGATGTGCAAGCACCATTGAAATGACCGTTACGTCATTCAGACTAGATTTGTCCGTATCTGATAAATTTCGCCATGTGGTTGAGCGCCGATTGAGCACCGATTCCCACCCCAACGCGTCCACCCAGCGCTGAATTAGGTCGGCTTTGAGACCATCTGTGCGAACATCATGAAAGGTATAGGCGATACCCTGATCGTCCAACCACACCAAGGCTTTACGCACGGTATCGCAATTTTTTATTCCATATACGGTGAGCATTTTTTCAGGTTCCTTTGACCAAACGTATTCCTATGGCTACTCTGTCTGACAATCTAGAACAAGTCCAAAAGGCGCCCGATCATGCTGTGTGTTATCTCTCCTGCCAAACGTTTGAACCTCAAAGAATGGGACCGGGACACGCCCGGACTTACAACCCCAGACTGGACATCTGAGGTTCAGGCCCTTGCCGATCTTGCCTGCAATCTCAACACAGAGGATTATCAACGGCTGATGCACATCAGTGAAAATCAGGCTGCCCAGGTCAATGAGTATTACAAAGACTTTGCCTTTCCCCACACCCCCGACAACGCCAAGCCCGCATGTTTGATGTTTGCGGGGGATACGTATGTCGGGTTAGACGCGCCAACCTTGTCGGCCAAAGACTTAGGCTATGCCAAAGACCATTTGGTCATTATTTCAGGACTTTACGGCAAGCTTAGACCCACCGATTTGGTGCGTCCGTTCCGCTTGGACATGGGCACCAAACTTGCCAATCCGTACGGCAAAGACCTGTACGCCTATTGGGGCGATAAAATTTCCGATGCCATCACAACTCAAATGAAATCCACGGGGGCCAAGGCCTTGGTCAACCTTGCCAGTGTTGAATATTTTAAGGCGGCAAAATCCGACACGTTGGCAGCCCAAGGCATTCGGGTCATAACGCCTACGTTTAAAGAAATCCGCGACAACGGCGACATCAAGGTGATGAGTTTGTTTGTCAAACGCGCACGCGGAGCCATGGCGCGGTGGGTGGTGGAAAATGCCGTGACCGACCCTGAAGACTTAAAAAAATTCAACGTCGGAGGCTATACGTTTCAACCCGGTGCCAGTACGGGCGATGAATGGACCTTTGCCCGCGCCCAACCGCCAAAAAAAACCAAAGGCAAAGCGGGTAAGGATGGTCCTCAGACTCCACGTCTGCGCAAATATGTCGAAGGTGACGCGCGATAAGCACCTGACGTCACGATCAATCCAATCCCCACCGTGACCCCAATCGCCAACCCCGCCAACGGCAGCGCAGCACCAAGGCTCAGGTTGGCATTTGAAAGTCCAGCGGCCTTCGCGACCCCCCAAGCAAGGCCAAGGCCCAACGGCACAGCAACCATCGATACCACAACGCCTAAGCCAACAAATTCAGCCGCCAACTGGGCTAACACTTGGCTTTGGCGCGCGCCTAAGACTTTAAACAACAACGCTTCGTCGGTGCGGGTTTGCAGGCCTTGTAAAACACTGCCCGCCAAAACAACTAAGGCCGCGACGCCCGACAGCATAGCCGCCACCTTCAACCCCGCCACCAAAGCCTCTAACACTTGAGATAACGATGCCAAAACATCGCCAACGCGGATCATCGCCACTTCGGGAAATTTATGTTTAATCCGGGCTTCCAAATCCAACGCCCGTCCCGGCTTGGCTTTTAAGGCCCCGGCAAAGCTGTGCGGTATGTGCGCGAACGTGGCAGGCGTGCCCACAATAGGAAAGACCAAGTCTAACCCTGTCCAATCAATGACTTTGAAGGCCAAAATGGGCGCGGTTATGACCGTACCCGAAACATTCAAGGTGATGAGGTCGCCACGTTTTAAATTCAGTTTCTTGGCAACACCCGCATCCATGCTGAAACCGGGGGTTTTGGACTCTGAGGCCTCATAAGATACCCCACGATCCCCCCGGATCACCCAACTTAACGATTTGGGGATTTTCAAGTCTTGCACCGGAACGCCATTAAGCGCTTGTACTCTGGCATGTAAAAACGGCTTCAGGATGACCTCTTGACGGCCATCCCAAGCGGAAAGGTCTTGGCGCAGGCTTTCCGCCTCACTTGCCGTTAAGGAAAACACCACCACGTCCGGCGCACTGCTGGGCAAAGAGTCGCGCACATGATGACTCGCCGCCCCCGCCAAACCGTCCAACGCCACCAGCAACGTCAACGTCAGACCCAACGCCATCACCACCGCGCCCAGTGGCGATCCGGGCCGATGTAAATTTCCCAACGCCAAACGCAACCACGCCCGGCGCCCTTGCGCTAAGGCTTTGGCGGCCCGCCCTAATCCGAGACCCAGGATCCTATAAAACGCGGCCAAAGTCAGAGCCCCGACCAAAAACACCGCACTCAACACGGCCATTGGTGAAACCCAAAACACCACCGCAATGCTCAAGGCAACAAGGAGTCCCGCGCCGCCCCAACCAACAACCCCAGCCCCACCCGGCACATGAACAAAGCGTTCGCGTAGCAACACTCTAGCCGTCACGGATCCGACACTGATCAACGGCCACCAGGCAAACAACAAGGCCATCAAAAGGCCAAACAACGCAGCCGCCACCAAGGGCTTTAAGGTGGGTGCCGACGCCATCACAAACGGCACTTGATCGGCTAAGGCTGAGGCTGCCAAAAAAGGACCAAAGCCCCCCAGCACAACGCCCAGAACCGCGCCAATCCCCGCCGCCGCCATGACTTCAAAGCCAATCGTAAAGGCCACCACAGCGGGCGGTGTGCCGATGGATTTCAAAATCGCTATGGTGCTCAATTTGGACTGAATATGGGCCTGTACCGCCCCCGAAATGCCCGCCCCGCCAATCAGCAAAATGCCAAGGCCCATAAACAACAACACAACATGGGCAAAAGCCAAGGATCGTTCAACCCCCGGAACGCCGTCTTCGGCCTTGACCATACGCCACCCGGCATCGGGAAAAGCTTTGTCGATGCTGGTCAAAACGACGGCAGCTTCTTTATCTGGGGCCAACTTAAGGTGGCTATAGTAATATACTTCGGCTCCGGCGCCGACCAACCCCGTAGCGGGCAAACTGGATAGATCCACCATCACCCGTGGTCCGAGGCTAAAAGCGCGGAACACGCGGTCAGGCTCAACGCTTATAAGGTCGCGCACTTGGTAAATTTGCGCCCCAACCTGCAGAGCATCGCCCAACTGTAAGCCCAAGGCCTCCAACAAAGCCGCATCCACCACCGCGCCATAGAGACCGTTTTGCAAGCTGAGGCTGTCGCTAAGGTCTTGACCCGAAGACAATTCGACCTGTCCATACAAGGGATAAGCCCCATCCACACCCTTCAATTCAATGAGTTGGGAGCCTCCCTTCGCTGCGCGCGCCATGGGCTTGAGCTCTGCCGTCACGCTGACGTCGCCTTGCGCTTTTAAAAAGGATAGATGCTGGGATGTGGGAGGGCTGTGAAACAAACGCAGACTGATATCGCCACCGATGCCTTCCAAGGCCCCGCCATTGGCACCATCGCGCAGGCTGCTTGACGCTGCCCCCACCAAAGCCACAGCGGCGACGCCGATAAAAACCCCCGCCACCAACAAGCCAAGCGCACGCATCCCGCCCCGCATATCGCGTCCGGCCAACATTAAGCTTAAACGTAGGTTTAAAAACAGTAGTCGCACACGCAAACCCCAATCCATGTTTAGGGTTCAAGATGGCCTAGGATGGCAGCCTCGTCCAGTCCTCAGTTATAACCTTGACCATTGATGTAACCGACCATTTCTGTGGTATCGATCCGGCATTCATCCAAGCTATGTTTGATCAGATCACCGATGCTGACAAGGCCCGCAATCGCGTCGTTTTCCATCACCACAACATGACGGGTCCGTTTATGGGTCATAATCTGGCGCGCCGTTTCCAGGCTTTCGTTGATATCACAAGTGACAACATTTACGGTCAAAACGTCTTCCACATGGGCAAGACTTAAATCCCCCCTGTCGGCCAAGGCGTGAATAATATCGCGCTCTGATACTGACCCAAGCAGATTTCCTTGGGTATCTTTGACCAACGCGAAGCCAATGTGCTCACGCCGAAATAATCTTGCCACGTCCTGAATCAAATCCGTAGGGGCTACGGTAATTAAGTCGTCGTGTTTTGTTTCAACAATGGTTTTCACAAACATAATCTATCCCTCCATCGTGTTATCTATTAACCTAGCATTATACTTGGGTATTGTAATTTAGAGTTTCCAGATATTTTTTTCGCTGGCCATCGGCTTGATGTAGAGTTTATTTCATGAGCGCACGCACGGATATCGACACGGATGATCTTCGCGGCAAACTGTTGGTCGAACGCGAACAGTTGCTTTTTGACACCGCCTTAACCCAAAAAGACCGTGAAGCCGTTGAGCTTGACCAAGCCAGTGTTGGCCGATTGTCGCGGATGGACGCACTGCAAATTCAAGCCATGCAAGTGGAAACCGAACGTCGCCGCGAAGTCGAACTTAAGCGCATTGAAAGCGCCTTAAAGCGCATGGATGCGGGCGAATATGGATATTGCGTTGCTTGTGATGAAGAAATCAGTGCCAAACGTTTAGACGCGAACCCCGCCGTGCCAACGTGCGTCGACTGTGCGGCGCGCTCATGAAAGCCCTTTCATTCCTTTATACCAACCGCCGTTTTTTAGGCTTTGGGCTGGCCTGCACCATAGCCAGCAATTTCGGCCAAACGTTTTTCATTGCCCTCTTTGGGGGCCATATCCGCGTTGATTTTGGCCTTAGTCACGCCGAATTTGGGGCGTTGTATTCCACGGCAACCCTGATCAGCGCCGCCGTCATTTTATGGGCAGGCCGATTGATTGATCGCGTTGATCTGCGCCTCTATGCCTCGGTCATTATCGTGGGGCTGGCCTTAGCCGCAGCCGGCATGGCGGTGGCCCAAACTCTGATCACATTGGGGATTGCTTTGGTGGGGCTTCGCCTGTTTGGTCAAGGCTTGCTGCGACACACCGCCGTGGTCAGTCAGGCTCGATACTTCACCCACGCCAGGGGCCGCGCCATGAGCATTGTAGGCTTGGGCTTTCCCATCGCTGAGGCCACCTTTCCGGCTTTGTTGTTGATGATTTTGTCCGTTCTCAATTGGCGCGAAGCTTGGGGCTGGATGGCGCTCTATATCGCGATCATCCATCTGCCGTTGGTGTTGTGGTTATTAAAAGGCCACGGCGAACGGCATCAAGATTTACAAGATAGATTGGCCACTGAAGACGAGTCTTTGGCCGCCCTCACCAGCCGCTCCATAGCCACCGACTGGCGTTTCCAGTTGATCGTCCCAGCCTCACTTATGGGACCATTTATGATGACGGGATTGTTTTTCCACCAACTCGCCATCGCCGAGGCTAAGGGGTGGAGCGTTGAGCTGATTGCCGCCAGTTTCCCCGCCTTTGCCGCCGCCGCCCTGGTGTCGTCGCTGGTCACGGGAAGCCTGGTGGACCGCTTTGGTCCAGGCCGGGTATTGCCGTTTTTTGTGTGGCCGCAAGTCATGGCCTTAGCCGTAATCGCCACCACCAACGATCCTTTCAGCGTGCCTTTGTATTTAGCCCTGGGCGGCCTCACCACCGGGGCCTCGACGGTGCTGATCAGTGCCGCCTGGGCGGAAACGTTCGGCGTTCGTCACTTGGGCAAGGTGCGCTCATTGACCTCATCGTTAGCCGTGCTGTCGACGGCTATTTCTCCGGTCTGGGCGGGGGAATTGTTGGACCGGGGGTGGAACGTTGAAAGCATCGCCTTGGCGGCAGCGATGATCACGGCCGTGACAGGCTTGTTGGTTTTGATTCCCGCGCAAAGTCTGCGGCGCGCACGCATAACAAATATTTCTTAACCACTTTATTGTTATACTTCTTGCGTTAGTCGATTCGCTTGAAGGAGAGACTTTACAATGCAAGACGATCCAGGCCCGTACGCAAAACGCGTTTTTGAGGACGGTTCGCGCGTCCCCACAACGTTCCAACTTTTGACATCCCAATCTTTTGAATTTTACCAACGCCTCCGTTTCGGGGGCGTTTATCATTTGTGCTTCATCTCAACCCTCGGAGAGTCCCATGAATAAAAAAAACCGTCGCAATCACCCCTCCTCCTCTGCTGAAGTTCATTCCTTTAAGCCCAAAGGCAAGGCCCATTGGGACCCCTTGAAAGGGGAGGAACAGGCCGAAACTGAGCGCCGCGATCAAAGCTATGTAAAGAATGTAACGCCCCGTAGCGAAGGGCAAAAACAGCTCATGGAAGCCATTGATACTCATAATTTGGTTATGGCCTTAGGCCCCGCTGGCACGGGCAAAACTTATTTGGCAATTTCCAAAGCCGTCGAAGCCATGGCCAAAGGCCAAGTGGGGCGCATTATTTTAACCCGCCCCGCCGTCGAAGCCGGGGAAAGCCTTGGTTATCTGCCCGGCGAAATGGAAGACAAAATCGCGCCTTATTTAAAGCCTTTGTTTGATGCGTTGACCGATCGCATGGGGGGGCGTGGAATGCGGGCGATGATGAAAAGTGGCGAGATTGAAATCGCCCCGGTGGGCTTCATGCGGGGCCGCACCTTAAACAACGCCTTTGTCGTGATTGATGAAGCGCAAAATTGCACCTATACGCAAATCAAAATGTTACTGACCCGCATGGGTTGGCATTCGACCATCGTCGTCACGGGCGATCCCGACCAATCTGATCTATTGCCCGGTATGTCGGGTCTGGCTGATATGGCCCAGCGGCTCGAAGCCTTAGACACCGTTGGCGTGGTTAGATTGAATGAAAAAGATGTGGTTCGTCACCCGTTGGTGGCCGAAATGTTGGCGGTGATTTAAACCTATTGCACTCCTCTAGGTGGACGGGCAAACTAGTCCAAACCCTAGAGGAGACACCCCCATGCGCTTTACCACTCCCGCCCTTATGGCCGCCCTTTTTGTTACAGCCCCGGCTTATGCCATAGACCTCAATCCGTTTGGTTACATCAAAGACGCCGTCGAGGCCGTGGCCGAAGATCGCAGTTCCAACGACATCAGCAAAGATGTTCAGCTTAAAGCCGCCATCGTTGCCGCCATCACGGATCAAATGGGCACCGATGTCGCCTCGGTATCCACCGATGTGTATGAACAAGATATTTTGCTGACGGGCGTGGTCGAAACCAACGCGCAAAAAAGTAAAGCCGGGTCCATTGCCAAGGCCGCTAAAAATGCCAAAAAAGTCTATAACGAAGTCATCGTGCACGTGAAGACTGACAAAGACAAAGGCATGGCCGAAGGCTTTGTCGATGACACTGTGATTGAAAAGAAAATCAACGCTCTGTTGTTAGAGGCCAAAAACGTCAACGTCACGAACTTTCGTTGGCGGTCCGTTGGCAGTCATGTGTTCTTATTTGGTCGCGCCTTAGAAAAAAGTGAAATTGGCCGGGCCGTTGCTGTGGTCAAAGGCATCAAAGGCGTCACCAACGTCACCGCCCACGTCAAAGTGCGCGCGAAGTAAGACCAACTTGCATAAGAAATAACCTAAACACATCTACAGAAAAGGGGCGCTCTCCAATGAACTTGGAAGCGCCCCTTATGTTTTTGCTTGGCTAAAACCTTAGATCAGGCACCGTATGCGCATTAAACTTCGTGCTCATTAGGCTCTGTTGGACGCTCACGGAAATGTGCCCAGACGGCTTTGCCATCCCTGTTTTCCAAGAAATTGATCAACGCCGATACCGATTTACGATCGAATTTCGTGCCAGTGTCTGACAACAAAATATCAGAGACCTTTTCAAAGGACATCGCATCACGGTAGGCCCTGGCACTGACCATGCCGACGAAGGCATTGGCAACGGCCAAAATACGGGCGGGATTTAAAATGTCTTCGCCCGCTTTGCCCAAAGGACCATGACCATCCCAGGTTTCACCCATGTCACGGATAGTGTCGACCACCGGACCTTCAAACGTCACATCACTCAACAAATCCACACTGACCAAATAGCTCGACATCAGGGTATGGCGTTCTTCTGGCGATAGGTCGCCCGTTTTGGTTAGCAGGTCTGGTGAAATGAAGATTTTACCAAGGTTCATAAGGCTGCCCGCAATGTCCACGGTCTTCGCCGTCAGTTCATCACAACCCATTTCAATGGCAACCGCTTTGGCGACTTCGGCCACATGCGAAGAGTGGTTGGCAGAGTACGGATCGCGACGGTCAACCACGCTGACCAGGGTGTCGATCAGTTGGCGTAACATTTTTTCGCTGC
>Ga0316203_1000280_pt1 | contig 74399 bp, 74 predicted proteins | sample 6monrhotite_MG_FD_204940 | JGI IMG/M metagenome (GOLD analysis project Ga0316203, IMG submission 204940) | Microbial mat bacterial communities from mineral coupon in-situ incubated in ocean water Damariscotta River, Maine, United States -... | ecosystem: Environmental > Aquatic > Marine >... | reverse complement strand
GGACGGCTCGAACACCTGCGCGGCTCCGCACTCGGGTTCCGCAACCTGACCAACTACATCGCCCGAAGCCTGCTCGAGACCGGCGGCTTCAGACCCCAACTCCTACACCCCCGATTGGGATGAGCCCGTTTCTGTTGCCGCGCACCGCACACAGGCGCCGTCGATGTGTTGGCCAGCAAGAGCGCGGGCGCGCGCAGCTCGACGCTGCGCTGCATGCTCTTTCCGCCAGAAAAGCGGGCGCAGCGAGAACATCCCGCGGGCCGCTATACCGCTGCGTTCCTCTTGGCCGACACTGTCCACGGTAGAGCGATCGTCCGACTATTCACCACGCTTGGGTGGTGATCGATTGCCCTGACCAACTTCTTCAGTTTCTGAGTTAGATCCGCTGTGTCCACGACAGGAATGTGATGCTTGGGCAATTCACAATGGAAGACAACGGAGATTGCCAGGCACCTGCGGGCCAAGTCGGCTAGCTCTCGCTCTCCAGCAACGTTGGCGTGGACTGCAGCGGGAACGAGAGCGGCGAGCGTGTCGACAACTTTCTTCGCGATCGCGGCTGGCAACTCCGACGGCTTCAAGGTGCCCGGGACAAGATAGTCCTTGACCTCAATCAAGTACAGGTGTCGCTCAGGGGAGACCGCGACGAGGTCAACGGCCTTGTATCCCGGAGACTGAGACTGAAACTGGTTCGTGTAATACGCCCACTCATCGAACTTTGAAACGACCCAGCCTGTCGGAAACGTAAAGTCCCGACCATCCACATCGTAAACACTTGTCAACCGAACGCCGCCTCGACGTAGCGGTCTGACTGCATCAGTGATTCGTCCAGCGACGCAATGTCTCCGATGCCGCTAAGGTCCTGGTCGGCTATAGCGACGACACCGTCGTCTGAAGGAGATAGCCCGATGAATTGACCTCTTTGCCGGGTCTCTGAATTCTCAGGACGGGAGAGAATAATTTCCAACTCCCTCAGCAAGAAGAGACTGTGAGTTCCGAGGAAGACCTGAACTCCGGAATTAGCGAGCTGCACAATCGACTCGGCAACTCCCTTGATTACCTTCGGATTCAGGTTCGACTCTGGCTCGTCCCAGAAGAGATAGCCGCTATCCAACAGGGTCCCAGTCGAGATCAGACGAGCAAGCATGGCGATCTTTCGCAAACCCTCCGCGACGAGCGGCATCTCAAAAGAGCCACCGCCGGGGACTCTCAGATAGAAGCGTCCATTTTCGTCGATCACAGTCCCGCCGAGGGTCTGCTCGATGGGTTCGAGTAGCGGCTTCACCCTTGCAGCACGCGGTCCACGAGTTAATGGCAGACCAAGGAGCAAGCAGGTATCGCGCCAAGTCTCCTCGAACTCCAGTGCCCTATTTTCGTACAGCGAGACAAAACCCGGATAGATGGTGAGAAGCTCTCGGGTAGGTAAGAACGCTGGAGCCTCTCGAACCCAATCCGCAGGACTGCGACTCAGGTTCACTTCAGACTTGGCATTTGATGCGAAGTCGAATGCCAGCCGAAGCCCTTTGTCCACGAACCCTACATCGACGTCGCTACGCCCACGCCCCTGGCGTCTACGCACGAGACGTCCAAGAGACTCCGGGCGAAATACGCCGACAAGCTTGCTGGCAAGCTCTTGCTGGAGCACACCTTTCCTAGGTAGATCATCCGTGACACGACCTTGTTGGTAGCTAACCGATACTGTCGCGTAGAGCAACTTCAGAAGATGGGACTTCCCGGCTCCGTTCTCGCCGACGATCACGTTGACTCCGGATGACAACTTGAGATCCAAGTCTCCGAAAACTGTGAAATTGCGAGCCCGAACGGAGGCAAGTGCGGCCTGGGTCATGGCACCACCCTATTGCGGCGCAGCGAGCGCACTCCCGAAGAGACGGGGAAAGGCGAAGGCGTGTCCGTCGGAGTCGATTGGTTTGGTCAAGCCGATCAATTGCATACGGACTCGCCAGTCTTGGCCGGTTGGGTGCCTGAAACCTCCAGCCGAACGGAAAAAGACTGCTAGCGCTGAGGCCAGTCGCGCGCAGCCGAACCCGTGTACAGCTGCTGGGGACGACCGATCTTCGTGCGCGGGTCGTCGTTCATCTCGCGCCAGTGGGCGATCCAGCCGGGTAGGCGCCCGATCGCGAAGAGCACCGTGAACATGCGCGTCGGGAAGCCCATCGCCTTGTAGATGACGCCCGTGTAGAAGTCGACGTTCGGGTACAGCTTGCGCTCGATGAAGTAGTCGTCGGCGAGCGCGATCTGCTCGAGCTCCCGAGCGATGTCGAGCAGCGGGTCGCTCATGCCGAGGTCGGCGAGCACGGCATCCGCGCTCTCCTTGACGAGCTTCGCGCGCGGGTCGTACGACTTGTAGACGCGGTGCCCGAAGCCCATGAGCTTGACGCCGTCCTCCTTGTTCTTGACGCGCTCCACGAACCGCTCGACGCTCTCGCCGCTGTCACGGATGCGCCCGAGCATGCTCAGCACCGACTCGTTCGCGCCTCCGTGCAGCGGGCCCGAGAGCGCGTTGATGCCCGCCGAGATGGAGGCGAAGAGGTTGGCCTGCGTCGAGCCGACGAGCCGCACCGTCGAGGTGGAGGCGTTCTGCTCGTGGTCCTCGTGCAGGATGAGCAGCCGCTCGAGCGCCTGCGACAGCACGGGGTTGATCTCGTACGGCTCGGCCATCGTGCCGAAGTTGAGACGCAGGAAGTTGTCGACGAAGCTCAGCGAGTTGTCGGGGTACAGGAAGGCCTGCCCGACCGACTTCTTGTGCGCGTAGGCGGCGATGACGGGCAGCTTCGCGAGGAGGCGGATCGTGGAGATCTCCACCTGCTCGGGGTCGTGCGGGTTGAGCGAGTCGCCGTAGTAGGTCGAGAGCGCCGAGACCGCGGAGGAGAGCACCGACATGGGGTGCGCCTGGTGCGGGAGGGAGTCGAAGAAGCGCTTGAGGTCTTCGTGCAGGAGCGTGTGGCGGCGCACGCGCGAGTCGAAGGCGTCAAGCTCGGAGGGCGTGGGCAGCTCGCCATAGATGAGCAGCCAGGCCACTTCGAGGAAGGAGGCGTTGGCCGCGACATCCTCGATGGCGTAGCCGCGGTAGCGCAGCACGCCGTTGTCGCCGTCGATATAGGTGATGGCGCTCTGCGTCGAGGCGGTGTTGACGAAGCCGTAGTCGAGCGCGGTGAGCCCGGTCTGCTTCGTCAACGTTGAGACGTCGATGCTGGAAGCGCCGTCGACGCTCGTCAGGATCGGGAACTCCGCGGTTCCTCCCGGGAACTGCAGGGTGGCCTTCTGATCGGCGTCGCTCACTGCGCCTCCTCGCGTTGGTCGTGTCCGGGTTGGACGTGTCCGCAACGGTCGTGTGGCCGCGTGGGACGGTTCTGGGGAGAGGGCTCTCCGCTGCGCGCCGGGTGTGGTGGCGTGCGGGGAGGGCCCGCTTACAGCCTAGGCGCAAATGGGAGCCAGTGCGCCACCCGCCAACGGAGACGCTCAGTCGTTGGAGGATGAGACCAAGCGCGAGGCCGCCGCGGTGATGCGCTCATCGCTCGCGGTGAGGGCGAGGCGCACATGGCGCGACTGCTCGCCCTCGTAGAAGGTGCCGGGGGCGACGAGGATGCCCCGTTCGGCGAACCACGCGACGGTGTCGAGGGCGGGCTCGTCGCGCGTGCACCACAGGTACAGCCCGGCTTCGGAGTGGTCGATGCGCAGGCCCGCGGTGCGCACGGCGGCGGCGAGGGCATCCCGCCTGGCGCGATAGCGCTCCTTCTGCTCGGCGACGTGGCGGTCGTCGCCGAGGGCGGCGATCATGGCCGCCTGCACCGGCGCGGGCGGCATGAGGCCGGCGTGCTTGCGCACCTGCAGGATGCTCCGCACGAGCTTCTCGTCGCCGGCGAGGAAGGCGGCGCGATAGCCGGCGAGGTTCGACTGCTTGCTGAGCGAGTAGACGCTGAGCACGCCGGTCGCGGGGCCGTCTCCGACGACGCGAGGGTCGAGGATGCTCGGCGCAGGCGCGTCCGCCCACGCGCCCTCCCACCCGAGTTCGGCATAGCACTCGTCGTTGACGATGACGGCGCCCAGCTCGTGGGCTCGCGCGACGGCGGTGCGCAGGGCGTCGACGTCGAGCACGGCGCCCGTGGGGTTGCCCGGGCTGTTGAGCCACACGAGGCGCGTCTCGGCGGGCCACAGCGCGGGGTCGTCGGCCGCGACAGCCGTGGCACGCGCGAGGGCCGCACCGACCGCATAGGTGGGGTAGGCGACCTGGGGGTGCACGACGGCGTCGCCCGGCCCGAGCCCGAGCAGGAGCGGCAGCCACGCCACGAGCTCTTTCGAGCCGATCGTGGGCAGCACCGCGTCGGGGCCGAGGCCACTCACGCCGCGGCGGCGCGCGTACCAGTCGACGATCGCCGCGCGCAGCTCGGCCGTGCCCGTCGTCTGCGGGTAGGCGTGGGCATCCGTGGCCGCGCGCAAGGCCTCGCGCACGACGTCGGGGGTCGGGTCGACGGGCGAGCCGACGGAGAGGTCGCAGATTCCGTCGGCGTGCTCACGGGCGCGGGCCGCATGGGGCGCGAGCGAGTCCCACGGGAAGTCGGGTAACGCGATACCCACCGGTACGGCTACTGCTGCTGCGGCGGCAGCGCGGCCACGATCGGGTGGTCGTAGTGGATGACGCCGACTTTGGCGGCTCCACCGGGTGAGCCGATCTCCTTGAAGAACTCGACGTTGGCCGTGTAGTAGTCGGCCCACTTCTCGGGGGTGTCGTCTTCGTAGTAGATGGCCTCGACGGGGCACACGGGCTCGCAGGCGCCGCAGTCGACGCACTCGTCGGGGTGGATGTAGAGCATCCGGTCGCCCTCGTAGATGCAGTCGACGGGGCATTCGTCGATGCAGGCGCGATCCTTGAGGTCGACACAGGGGAGGGCGATGACGTAGGTCACGGTGCAGTCGAGTCCTTCTCTTCGGCGGGCCCCTCCATGGTAACGGCCCGAAGCCGTGAGAGCCGTGCAGGGTCGGGCCACGCGATCACGACGAGGGCGATGAGCGCAACGCCGAAGGTCCAGGCGAGGCCGACGGCGTTGGCGGGCACGAGCACCGTGCCGCCGACCGGCAGGCTCAGGATCGCGCTCATGCCGGCGACCCCGAGTGCGCCGGTCGCCGCAGGCGACCGCACGGATGCCCAGCTACGCAGCCCCGCCAGGAACAGCCCGACCGTGCCGAGGGCGACGATGAGCCCGATCGGCGGCAGCGACTGATGAAAGAACGTGCCGATGAAGCCGAGCACGGTGCCCAGCAGCAGGACGACCGCCAGAGTGCCCGCTTGCGCCCAGCTGGGCATGCGGGCGAACTCGTGCTCAGGCATCCAGGCGCAGCATCCAGTCGTGCGGGTCGGGTCGGCGACCGTACTGAATGTCGGTGAGCTCCTCGCGCAGCGACATCGTGAGCTCGCCGGGCTCAGCGTCGGCCGAGCCGATCGTGAAGTCGCGGGCCGAGATCATGCCGATGGGCGTGATCACGGCGGCGGTGCCGCACGCGAACGCTTCGACGATGTCGCCGTTCGCGACGCCCTCGCGCCACTCGTCGATCGAGACCTGGCGGCGCTCGACCGTGTGGCCACGGTCTTCGGCGAGGTGCAGCACGGAGTCGCGCGTGATGCCGGGCAGGATCGATGCGCTCTGCGGCGTCACGAGTGTGCCGTCGCGCTTCACGAGCACGATGTTCATGCCGCCGAGCTCTTCGAGGTAGCGGCCTTCGACGGAGTCGAGGAAGAGCACCTGCTGGCAGCCGTGCTCGGCGGCTTCGGCCTGCGCGACGAGCGAGGCGGCGTAGTTGCCGCCCGTCTTGGCGGCGCCCGTGCCGCCCTTGCCCGCGCGCGAGTACTCGGTGGAGAGCCAGATGGAGACGGGGCTCACCCCACCCGGGAAGTACGCGCCGGCCGGCGAGGCGATGACGTAGTAGGCGACCTTGTGGGCCGGTCGCACGCCGAGGAACGCCTCCTTGGCGAACATGAAGGGCCGCAGGTACAGGCTCGTCTCGGGCGCGGTGGGCACCCAGTCGCCGTCGACGGCGACGAGCTGCCGCAGCGACTCGATGAAGTACTCCTCGGGCAGCTCGGGCAACGCCATGCGCCGCGCGGAGGCCTGCATGCGGCGCGCGTTGGCGTCGGGGCGGAACGACCAGATGGAGCCGTCGGCGTGCCGGTAGGCCTTGAGCCCTTCGAATATCTCCTGGCCGTAGTGCAGCACGCTCGCCGCGGGGTCGAGGGCGATGGGGCCGTAGGGCTGCACGCGCGGGCGGTGCCAGCCGCCGTGCTCGCTCCAGCACACGTCGACCATGTGGTCGGTGAAGGTCTTGCCGAAGCCCGGATTGGCGAGGATCGCCGCGCGATCGGCGTCGCTCACCGCGGACTCGTTGCGCGTCACCGCGAACGTGAGGTCCTTCTGGGCTAGGGGCAGCGAGATCGTCATGGTGTGTCCTCGGCAGATTGACGGCGGCGCGACTGCGCGCCGGTGAAGCGTTGGTCTAGCGTACTCCGGGCTGCCGCGTGACGCCCGTGCGGGATGCTCGGCTCAGGCCGCGGCGGCCTCCGCGATTGCCGCGCCGATCTCGGCGGTGCTGCGCGGGGTCGCGCCGCGCGCTGCGAGGTCGGCTTCGACGGCGCGCGTCACGCGGGCCGCGGCCTCGCCGAGCCCGCTCTGCTCGAGCAGCAGCGCCACGGAGAGGATCGCCGCGGTCGGGTCGGCCTTCTGCTGGCCGGCGATGTCGGGCGCCGAGCCGTGAACCGGCTCGAACATGCTGGGGAAGTCGCCGCTCGGGTTGAGGTTGCCCGAGGCTGCGAGGCCGATGCCGCCGCCGATCGCGGCGGCGAGATCGGTGAGGATGTCGCCGAACAGGTTGTCGGTCACGATGACGTCGAAGCGCGCGGGGTCGGTGACCATGAAGATCGTCGCCGCGTCGACGTGCAGGTAGTCGACGCTCACCTCGGGGTGCTCGGCGGCGACGGCGGTGACGATGCGCTGCCAGAGCCCTCCCGCGTGGACGAGCACATTGGTCTTGTGGACGAGCGTGAGCCTCCCCCGCCGCGCGGCGGCCTGGGCGAAGGCGAAGCGCACGACGCGCTCGACGCCGAAGGCGGTGTTGACGCTCGTCTCGTTGGCGATCTCGTGCGGCGTGCCGACGCGCAGCGCGCCGCCATTGCCCACATAGGGTCCTTCCGTGCCTTCGCGCACGACGACGAAGTCGACGTCGCCGGGCTCGGCGAGCGGTGAGGTGACACCGGGCAGAATGCGCGTGGGCCGGAGGTTGACGTGGTGGTCGAAGGCGAAGCGCAGCTTCAGCAGCAGCCCGCGCTCGATGATGCCGCCCGCGAGCTTCGGGTCGCGCGGGTCGCCGCCGACGGCGCCGAGCAGGATGGCGTCGTGCTGGGCGAGCTTCTCGAGGGTCTCGTCGCCGAGAATCTCGCCGGTCGCGAGGTAGTGCGTGGCACCGAGCGGGTAGTCGGTCTGCGTGACCGTCGCCTCGTCGCCCACGGCGGCGCGCAGGACGCGCAGCGCCTCGGCGGTGACTTCGGGGCCGATGCCGTCGCCGGCGATGACGGCGAGGTCGAGGGTGCGGGTGCGGGTCATGGGGCCTCCATCAGGCAATTCTCAGTCAACGGGCAGGATCCGCACTCCCGTGCCGATCTGCCGCTCTCAGGCTAGCGCCAAGCCCTGCGCCCCCGGGGTCGGGGCCCTCGCGAGCAGGCGCGGCCCGCGCTACGGTCTCAGTCGGCTCCTACCGGGGTCACAACGAAAGGACCACGTCATGAGCATTGGTTTCGGAATCTTCCTGTTTGCCGTTGGCGCGATCTTCGCCTTCGCCGTCAATGTGAGCCTCGACTGGATCGAGCTCTCCACCGTCGGCTACATCCTCATGGTGGCCGGTGCGGTCACCGTCATCATCGGCGGAGCCCTCATGGCCCGTCGTCGCTCGTCGACGCACGAGACCACGGTCGACCCCGCATCCGGTGCGAGCACGACGCGTCGCAGCACGACCGACCCTGTCGAGTAGCGCGCCAACCCGGAGGGGTCGGGCCTGAGGCTCAGACCTCGTAGAGGGTAATCTCGCGCAGGAACGAGGCGTCGATCTCGCCGCGCAAGCGCTCCAGCAGCTCGTCCGGCACCTGCGAGTCGACGGTCAGCACACTCAGTGCCGGCCCGCCCGCCGTGTGCCGGGCGATCTGCATGCCCGCGATGTTGATCTGGGCCTCGCCGAACTCCTTGCCGTAGACGGCGACGATGCCCGGCCGGTCGGTGTAGAGCATGACGATGAAGTGCTCTGCCATGGGCACTTCGACGTCGTATCCGTTGATCTCGACGATCTTCTGCACCTGCTTCGCGCCGACGAGCGTGCCGCTCACCGAGAGCTGCGTGCCGTCGGCGAGCGAGCCGCGAATCGTCAGCAGGTTGCGGTACTCCTCGCTCACCTCGTCGGTGATGAGGCGCACCTCGACTCCGCGCTGCTCGGCGAGCAGCGGCGCGTTGACGTAGCTGACCTGCTCGGAGGAGATCCGGCCGAAGATGCCTTTGAGGGCCGCGAGCTTGAGCACGCCGACGTCGTGCGCGACGATCTCGCCGCGCACCTCGACGTCGATGCTCGCGAACGAGTGGTCGGCGAGGCTCGCCCACACCTGGCCGAGCTTCTCCATGAGCGGGATGCCCGGGCGCACGCTCGGATCGATCGTGCCACCGGCCACGTTCACGGCGTCGGGAACGAGCTCGCCGTCGAGCGCGAGGCGCACCGACTTGGCGACCGAAACCCCGGCCTTCTCCTGCGCCTCGTCGGTCGAGGCGCCGAGGTGCGGCGTGAGCTGGATGGTGGGCAGGTCGAGCAGCGGGGAGCCCTTCGGCGGCTCGCTCACGAAGACGTCGAGGCCCGCGCCGGCGATGCGGCCGCTCGCGAGGGCCTCGTGCAGGGCATCCTCGTCGATGATGCCGCCGCGGCTCGCGTTGACGATGCGCAGGGAGGGCTTCGCCTTCGCGAACTCGTCCGTGCTGATGAGGTTCGTGGTCTCGGGGGTCTTGGGAATGTGGATCGTGATGACGTCGCTGCGCTCCATGAGCTCGTCGAGGGTCACGAGCGTCACGCCGAGCTGCGCGGCGCGCGCCGGCGGAACGTAGGGGTCGTAGCCGAGCAGCTCGACCTCGAACCCGGCGAGACGCTGGGCGACGAGGGTGCCGATGCGGCCGAGGCCGACGATGCCGATGGTCTTCTCGTAGAGCTCGAAGCCCGTGAAGGCGGAGCGCTTCCACTCCCCCGCCTTCATGGAGGCGTTCGCCTCGGGAATGTGGCGGGCGAGGGCAAGGATGTGCCCGACCGCGAGCTCGGCGGCGCTCACGACGTTGCTCGTGGGCGCGTTGACGACCATGACGCCGGCCTCGGTCGCGGCCTTGACGTCGACGTTGTCGAGCCCGACGCCGGCGCGCGCGACGACCTTGAGGGCGGAGCCGGCGGCGATCGCCTCGGCGTCGACCTGCGTCGCCGAGCGGATGAGGATCGCGTGCGCCTCCGGCAGGGCGGCGAGCAGTGCGGCGCGGTCGGTGCCGTCGACGTGGCGCACGTCGAAGTCGGGGCCGAGAGCGTCGACGGTGGCGGGAGACAGCTGTTCGGCGATGAGCACGACGGGCTTGGACACGAGTGGAACCTCACGGGGGTGTCGACAGGATGGGCGGACTGCGGGCGAGCACGGGGCTCGCACAGGGCGATCACGGGGCGCGGTGGTCGGGGCGCCGTTGGCCTGTGCCTCCAGGGTAGTGGAGCGCTCGCGGCGCCCAGGACCGCGGGCGCGAGCGGGCCCGCCCCGGCCGCGCCGACCGGCTAGCGTGAAGCCATGGTCGGCACGTCGCGCATGCGCAGCGTCGAGGAGCACCTCGACGATATCCTCGCGGGCGTTCGCGAGCTTCCGGTCGAGTCCGTCCCCCTCGACGCGGCCCTCGGGCGCGTGCTCGCACGGGAGGTCACGGCGACGACGGCGATCCCCCCGTTCGACAACTCGGCGATGGACGGCTACGCCGTGCGCGCGGAGGACGTGCGCGGAGCATCCGATACCGCGATCGTCAGCCTGCCCGTCTCAGCCGATCTTCCCGCAGGCGCGGCGGCGGATGCTCGGCTCGAACCCGGCACGGCCGCACGCATCATGACGGGGGCCCCGGTGCCGCCCGGGGCGGACGCGATCGTGCCCGTCGAGCACACCGACGGCGGCACGGCGAGCGTGCGCGTGCACCGGGAGCCAACCCTCGGGGCGCACGTGCGACGCGCGGGCACCGACCTGGAGGCCGGCGCGACGGTGCTCCCGCCCGGCGTGACGCTCACCTCGCGCGCGATCGCCGCGGCGGCGAGCGCGGGACGCGCGACGGTCGAGGTGCATGCCCGCCCGCGCGTCGCCGTCATCTCGACGGGCAGCGAGCTCGTGCCGCCGGACCAGCCGACGCGGCGCGGGCAGATTCCCGACTCGAACTCCTTCCTGCTCGCGGCCGCCGTCGAGGAGGCGGGAGGCGCGGCCCTGCGACTCGGCTCGGTGGCCGACGACGCCGACGCTCTGCGAGCGCTGCTGGAGCGAGCCGCGCACGAGGCCGACGCGATCGTTCTCTCGGGCGGCGTGAGCGTCGGCGCCTACGACGTCGTGAAAGAGCTGCTCGCGCCGCTCGGCGTGCGCTTCGGCACCGTGCGCATGCAGCCGGGCAAGCCGCAGGGCTTCGGGCACTGGCTCGACGGCACCCCGATCTTCGCGCTGCCCGGCAATCCCGTGAGCGCGGCGGTCGCGTTCGAGGTCTTCGTGCGGCCCGCGCTGCGGCGCCTGCAGGGGCTCGCCGAGGTGCAGCGCCCCCGCAGCACGGGCACCGCCGAGGTCGGCTGGCGCACGCCGCCGGGCCGCCGGCAGTACATCCCGGTGACGATCGTGCGGGATGCCGCGGGCGCGGTGCGCGTGCGCCCCGCGACCGCGGGCGGCTCTGGTTCGCACCTCGTGGCGAGTCTCGCGCTCGCCGACGGGCTCGCGATCGTCGACGCGGAGGTCGAGGAGGTCTCCCCCGGAGACGTCGTCGAGGTGCTCGACTGGCGGGATCAGCCGCCTACCGCGTGAGCGACGGCTCCGTGTCGGGCTGGTGCTCGGGCTCGGGCGCGCGATCAGTCTCTGGCGCGGCGACGCGGTGCGGTTCGAGCCGCACGACGACCGCTTTCGAGACGGGCGTGTTGCTGCCCTCGGCGACGCTCTCGAGCGGGACGAGCACGTTCGCCTCCGGGAAGTAGGCGGCAGCGCACCCTCTCGCCGTCGGGTAGGCGACCACGCGCCAATCGCTGAGGGAGCCGTGGTCGGCGCCGCGCCACTCGCTCACGATGTCGACCCGCTGGCCGTCCTCGAGGCCGAGCTCGGCGAGGTCCTCGGGGTTCACGAACACGACACGGCGACCCTTCTTGATGCCCCGGTAGCGGTCGTTGAGCCCGTAGATGGTCGTGTTGAACTGATCGTGCGAACGCAGGGTCTGCAGCAGCAGTCGGCCGGCGGGCCGCTCGACGGCCTCGAGCGTGTTGACCGTGAGCATGGCGCGCCCCGTCGCGGTCGCGAAGCTGCGGGAGTCGCGCGGGCCGTTGGGCAGCACGAAGCCTTCGGGGCGGCGCGCCTTGGCCGAGAAGTCGTCGAAGCCCGGCACGACGCGGCTGATGCGGTCGCGGATGAGGTCGTAGTCGCCCTCGAAGTCGCGCCACGGAATGCTCACGCGGTCGCCGAGCACGGCCTCGGCCATACGGCACACGATCGCGACCTCCGAGAGCAGGCGCTCGTCGACGGGCTGCACTGCGCCGTAGGAGGCGTGCACGGCGCACACCGTGTCCTCGACCGTCACGAACTGCTCCCCTGACGTCTGACGGTCGATCTCGGTGCGGCCGAGCGTGGGAAGGATGATCGCCTCGCGCCCCGTGACGACGTGGGAGCGGTTGAGCTTGGTCGAGATCTGCACGGTGAGGTCGGTGCCGCGCATGGCCGCCTCCGCGGCGGCGGTGTCGGAGATCGCGCCGACGAAGTTGCCGCCGAGCGAGACCCACGCGCGAATCTCGCCGCGCCGCATCGCCTGCACGCCGTGCACCGAGTCGACGCCCTCTTCGCGCGGCGGGGCGAAGCCGAACTCCCTCTCGAGCGCGTCGAGGAACCACGCCGGCATCTTCTCCCACACGCCCATCGTGCGGTCGCCCTGCACGTTGCTGTGGCCGCGCACGGGGCACGCTCCCGCGCCGGGCTTGCCCATGTTGCCGCGCAGCAGGAGCAGGTTGACGATCTCGCGAATCGTCGCGACGGCTCTCCTATGCTGCGTGATGCCCATCGCCCAGGTGATGATGACGCGGTCGGCGCGCAGGTAGCGCTGCCCGAGCTCGTCGATCTCCTGCGAGGTCAGGCCTGTCGCGGCGAGCACCTCGGCCTCGTCGACCGCGCTCAGGTGGGCGATGGTCTCCTCGACACCGCTCGCGTGCTCGGCGAGGAAGGCGTGGTCGAGCACGCTGCCAGGCGCCGCCGCCTCGGCCTCGAGCACGCGCCGGGAGAGCGCCTGCAGGAGCGCCATGTCGCCGCCCGAGCGGATCTGCAGGTACTGGTCGGCGATGCTCGTGCCGCGCCCCACGACGCCGCGCACGGTCTGCGGGTTCTTGTAGCGCTTGAGGCCCGCCTCGACGAGCGGGTTGACGGCGACGATGCTCGCACCGTTGCTCTTCGCCTCCTCGAGCGCGGTGAGCATGCGGGGGTGGTTGGTGCCCGGGTTCTGCCCCATCACGATGATGAGGTCGGCCTGGGCGAAGTCGTCGTAGGCGACCGTGGCCTTGCCAATGCCGAGCGTCTCCGTGAGCGCCGCGCCCGTCGACTCGTGGCACATGTTCGAGCAGTCGGGCAGATTGTTGGTGCCGTAGGCGCGCACGAACAGCTGGTAGAGGAAGGCGGCCTCATTGGATGCTCGCCCGCTCGTGTAGAAGGCCGCCTGGTCGGGCGACTCGAGCGAGGCGAGCCGCTCGCCGATGATCGCGAACGCCTCCTCCCAGCTCACCGGGCGGTAGTGGTCGCTGTCGGCGGCCTTGTGCACGGGCTCGACGAGGCGGCCCTGCTGGCCGAGCCAGTACTCGTCCCGCTCGAGGAGGTCGGTGAGCGAGTTCTCGGCCCAGAAGCTCGACGGCACCGTGAGCGGCGTCGCCTCCCACGTGACCGCCTTCGCGCCGTTCTCGCAGAACTCCGCCGCCTTGCGGTGCGTGGGGTCGGGCCACGCGCAGCTCATGCAGTCGACGCCCTGCTGCTGGTTGAGCTTCGTCAGGAGCGTCAGTGAGCGCCCCACCCCCAGCTCGGCGAGCGCCGGGCCCATCGCGTGCAGCACGCCGGGAACGCCGGCGGCCCACTCCTTCGGCGCGGTCACGACGAGGTCGGGCTCGGGGCTCGCGGGCTCGGGCCCGGTTCTGCGGTCGGTCACGGGACGAGTTCCTCCTGCGGGAGCGTGAGCTGAGCATCCACGATGCGCTCGATGCCCGTGTACACGACCATCGACTCGCCGCGCAGGAAGCCCACAAGGGTCATGCCGAGCTCCTCGGCGAGCTCGACCGCGAGCGACGACGGTGCCGAGACCGCGGCGAGCATGGGGATGCCCGCCATCGACGCCTTCTGCGTGAGCTCGAAACTCGCGCGGCCCGAGACCATGAGCACGGTGCCGGTGAGCGGCAGCCGGTCGTTCATGAGCGCCCAGCCGACCACCTTGTCGACGGCGTTGTGCCGCCCGACGTCTTCGCGCAGCACGAGCAGCTCGCCCGTCGCGCCGTCGACGAGCGCGGCCGCGTGCAGCCCGCCGGTCTTCTCGAACACGGCCTGCTGCTCGCGCAGGCGATCGGGCAGCGTCGTGAGCAGCTGCGCGCTCACAACGAGCGGGTCGTCGGCGACGGGGTGCTGCGAGCTCGTGCGCACCGCTTCGATGCTGTCCTTGCCGCACAGACCGCACGAGCTCGACGTGAAGAACGTGCGCGCGAGACTCGGGTCGGGGGCCGGAACGCCGGGAGCGAGGGCGACGTCGAGCACGTTGTAGGTGTTGCTCACCTGCCCGGACGCGCGATCCTCCGCTGTCGCGTCGACGCAGTACCGCGCTGCCGAGAACTGCTCGCCGCGGGCAATCACACCCTCCGAGACGAGGAAGCCAGCCGCGAGCTCGACGTCGCTGCCCGGGGTGCGCATCGTGATGGCGAGGGGCAGGCCGCCCACGCGGATCTCGAGCGGCTCCTCGACGGTGAGCACGTCGGCGCGCTCGCTCGGCGCGTGACCGAGCGTGATCCGCGTGACGCGGCGGCGTTGCGTGATGCGTCCCACCCCCCGATCGTCGCACATGCCGCCCCACTAGCGTGGAGCCGTGATCGTCGACGCTCTCGTGCTCAGCGGCGGCCGGGGTGCGCGACTCGGCGGCGTGGCCAAAGCCGAGCTTCTGGTCGACGGGGCGACGCTCCTCGACCGCACGGTCGGCGCCCTCGGAGCGGCGCGCTCCGTCGTCATCGTCGGCGACGCTCCCCCGCAACTGCTCGACGCCCGCGTGAGCGCGACGCGCGAGCTCCCCGCATTCAGCGGCCCGGTCGCGGCGATCGGTGCCGGCCTCGCGGCCCTGGATGCTCGGCGCGAGCCCGCCGCCGACGCGGTCCTCCTGCTCGCCGTCGACATGCCGCACGTCGCCCCCCTCGTGCCCGAGCTGTTCGCGGCCCTCGCCGCGCTGCCCGCCGCCGAAGCGGTGCTGGCGCTCGATGAGTCGCGGCGCGTGCAGCCGCTCGCAGCCCTCTACCGCGCAGCACCCCTGCGTCGCGTGCTCGCCGAGCTCGAAGCGGGCAGTGGTGACTCGGGAGGCGCAGGGCGCGCAGAGCGTGCAGGGCGTGCAGGGCGTGCAGGGCGTGCAGGGCGTGCAGGCGAGCATCCCGCACCGCACCCTCTCGCTTCCCTGCCGATGCGGGCGATCACCGCGAGGATGGTCGTCGAGACCATCGCCGCGCCCCCGGGGTCGACGGCCGACGTAGACACGCTCGACGATGCGGCGGCGCTCGGCGTCACCGTGGCCCGTACGACCGAAGGAGACCGCACACTATGACCGACGATCGAGACGCCTTGCTCGCCGCCTGGGTGGACGAGCTGTGCACCGCCCTCGGGCTCGAGCAGCCTCCCGCCGACATCGACACCGTGCTCGCGCTCGCCGGGCGGGTCGCGCACGGCGTCGTGCGCCCCGCCGCGCCCCTCGCGACCTTCCTCGCCGGGTACGCCGCCGGGCGACGGGTGGGGCGCGAGGAGGCTGCGATCACGCCCGGAACCGGCGCCGACGTAGGCGCCGGCATCGGCCCGGAGCTCGCGAGCATCGACCGGTTGCTCGCTGCGCGCGGCGCCGCGTCGAACGAGGAGGGTGCCTCGTGACCGTCGAGCTCGCGCTCACCGTCGCGCGCATCATCACGGCCGTCGTGTTCGTGGCAATCGGCATCACCCACTTCGTGCCGAGCGTCGTGCGCACGATGGCCGCGATGGTGCCCGCCGTCTTCCACAGCCGCCCCTTCAGCCCGCGCGGCTGGGTCTGGGTCACGGGCGTCGCGGAGATCGCGGGAGGGATCGGGTTGCTCGTGCCGGTGACGCGGCCCGCGGCGGGCATCCTGCTCGCGGTGTTCCTCGTGTGCGTATTCCCGGCCAACGCCTACGCGGCGCACCATCGCGACCGCTTCGGCGTCGTCGCGGTGCCGCTCGTGCCGAGAATGCTCATGCAGCTCGCGCTCATCGCGCTCGTGCTGTGGGTCGGCCTCGCCTGACTCGCCCTCGCCGAGGACGGCGGGCCCTACAGAACCACGAGCGTGCCGGTCGCGACGGCGATGAGGCTCAGCCTTGTCGCCGCGATCGCTGCGAGGCTAGCGATGAGCACGAGCGTCAGACGCGCGAGCGTCAGGCGCACCCCGATGACGACCGCGGCCGCGTAGTACACGACGGGCATGGCGACGCCGAGGACGAGCGTCGGCCACGGCACGCTCTCGGCGAGCCCCAGGTCGCTGAGCAGCTCGGGCAGGGCGATGAGGTTGCCGACGGCGTCCCACGTGAACCAGGCGACGACGAGGCCCAGGAGCAGGATGACGCCGAGCCGGGCGACGCGAGAGCCCCGGTCGGCGGGGGCGGTGCCGACCGGCTCGGTGCCGGGAGGGGTGAGATCGCGCGCCTCGGTCATGCGAGCACCCCCAGCACGAAGGGCCAGGGCAGCAGCACGAGGGTGCCGAGCGCGAGCCATCCCGCGCGGCGGCCGAGACGACCCGCCGTGAGCATGACCGCCGTCACGAACCAGAGGGCGCTCGCGATGATCGCGAGGAACTCGGCGAACTGGTAGAGCACCTCGAGCACGAGCGTCGGTCCGTTGAGCGGCAGGCTGCTCACGCCGACAATCCAGGCGATCGAGTAGACGAGGTAGACGAGGGCGCCGACCGCGGTCACGAGAGACAGCGCGAGCGAGCCGCGCGACGGCTCCGGCGACGCCGAGAAGCGCCCCTCAAGCTCGCCCACTTCGTCAGAGTCTGCTTCGGCCTTGCCCTGCGACGCCCCATTCTGCGCTTCGACCCAGCTCGGGTCGTCGACGTCGTCCCACCGCAGGGCGGAGTCGTCGTCGGGCGGCGTGCGAGGCATGAGCGAGAGCCTAGCGGGATGATCTGCGCAGAGACTGCCGCCAGACCGGTCAGGTCGTACTGCCTACGCCGAGCCGCTCGGCGGGAAGCTCGGCGAGGTGCCCGCGGTGAAGCGCCGCACGAACTCGGTCGCAGGGTCTGCGGTGAGCTCGGCGAGGGTTCCGCGCTGCACGACGCGGCCGCCCTCGATGACAAGCACCTGCTCGGCGAGCGCCGCGACGTCCTCCCGGTCGTGGGCGACGACGACGGTGACGCCGCCGAAGGCGCGCACGTGCGCGGCGAGGTCGGCACGCACGGCGTCCCGCACCTCGACGTCGAGGGCGGCGAGCGGCTCATCCAGCAGCAGCAGGCTCGGCGCGACGGCAAGTGCGCGCGCGAGAGCGACGCGCTGCGCCTCTCCCCCCGAGAGACCGCCCGGCCGACGGTGCGCGAGGGGCGCGATGCCGAGCCGGTCGAGCCACGAGCGCGCCAGCGACCGTGCTGCGGGGCGGGTCTGCCCCCGTTCGCGCGGCCCGAAGGCGACGTTGTCGAGCACGGTCAAGTGCGGGAAGAGCAGAGCATCCTGGAACACGACACCGACCCCGCGGCGCTCGGGCTCGGCATCGAGCGCAACTCCGTCGATCGACACGGCTCCCCCCTCGAGCTCGATCGCCCCGGCGATGGCGAGCAGCAGGGTCGACTTTCCGGCACCGTTGGGCCCGATCACTCCGAGCACGCCCCCGGCCGGCACGCTGAACTCCACGTCGAGGGCGAACTCCTCTCGCCGTACGCGCAGCGTTGCCGTGAGCCCGGTCATCGCGCCACCTGAGGCACCCACCGGTCGCGGAAAGCGAGCAGCACGACCACGGAGACCGCGATGAGCACGAGGGAGAGCGCGATGGCCGCATCCCGGTCTCCGAGGGCCAGCTCGCCGTAGATCGCCATCGGCAAGGTCTGGGTGATGCCCGGGATGCTCGTGGCGAACGTCACCGTCGCCCCGTACTCGCCCAGCGCCCGTGCGAAGCACAGCGCGGCTCCCGCCGCGATGCCGGGCGCGATGAGCGGCAGCGTCACCCGCACGAGGCGGCGGCTCGGCGTCGAGCCGAGGGTCGCGGCGACGAGGTCGAAGCGTCGATCGGCGCCGCGGATGGCGCCCTCGATCGCGAAGACGAGGAACGGCATGGCGACGAAGGTCTGCGCGAGCACAACCGCGACGGCGCTCGTCGGCGGCGCGAGGCCGAACCAGTCGGCGAGCGGCTGGGAGACGAGCCCGCCCTCGCCGAGCAGGGCGACGAGCGCGACACCGCCGACGACGGGCGGCAGCACGACGGGCACGGTCACGAAGGATCGCACGATGCGCACGCTCAGCGACGAGCGCCCGCTCGGCGCACCGGCGAGCAGCAGAGAGAGCGGCAGGCCGAGCAGGAGGCTCAGCCCCGTCGCCGCCGCGGCGGTGCCGAGGGAGATACCGAGGGCGTTCAGTGCGCTCTCGCGCGACACGATCTCGAGCATGAGCGGCCACGGCGCGCGCAGGACGATCGCGAGGAGCGGGCCGACGAGCAGGAGGAGACCCGCGACGGCGAGAACCACGAGGGGGCGCGGAGTGCGCGTGACCGGCGCGAGACTGCTGCGGCTCATCTCATCCTCCTCTCGGTCATGCCTGCGACAATCTCACCATGCCCGACGCCTCCCGCCACGCGCGCCAGCTCGCTCTGCCCGGCTTCGGCGCCGCCGCGCAGGACGCGCTCGCCCACGCGCGCGTGCTCGTCATCGGCGCGGGCGGGCTCGGCAGCGTGCTGCTGCCCCAGCTCGTCGGCGCGGGGCTCGCGACCGGCCCCGGGGGGCGTCTCGGCATCGTCGACGACGACGTCGTCGAGCTCAGCAACCTGCACCGCCAGCACCTGCACGGCACGGCCGACGTGGGGCGCCCGAAGGTCGACTCCGCCGCCGAGCGGCTGCGCGCCCTCGACCCCGCCGTGACGATCGTGACCCGCCGGCAGCGCTTCACGAGCGAGAACGCACTCGAGCTGCTCGCCGACTACGACCTCCTCGTGGACGGCAGCGACGGCTTCGCCACGCGCTACCTCGCGGCCGATGCCGCCACCCTGCGCGGCATCCCTCTCGTGTGGGGAGCCGTGCTGCAGTACGGCGGGCAGACCGGGGTGTGCCCGGTGGGAGGCCCGGGCTACCGCGACCTCTTCCCCGCCCCACCCGCACCCGATGCCGTGCTCGACTGCGCGACAGGGGGCGTGCTGCCCTCCGTGTGCGGAGTCATCGGCGCGATCATGGCGGGCCAGGCCCTGACCCTGCTGATGGGTGTCGGCGATGCCCTCATCGGCCGCGTCACGACCTACGACGCGCGCACCGGCCGCTTTCGCGAGCTGCCCTTCGGCCACGACCCGCACGCCGCCTCCGTGACCGAGCTCATCGACTACGAGCAGTTCTGCGGCACGGCCTCCGAGCCGCCTGCCGCGGGCGACTCGGGCCGGTCGCTCGACGTGAGCGCCCCCGAGCTCGCCCGACTTCTCGAGACCGGCACCGGCGACGGGACCGAACGGAATGCCCGACCGCTGCTGCTCGACGTGCGCGAGCCCTGGGAGCACGAGCTCGTTGCCCTGCCCGACTCGACGCTCGTGCCGCTGGGCCAGCTGCCCTCCGCGCTCGACGCGCTCCCCCGCGATCGCGAGACGATCGTCTACTGCCACCACGGCATCCGGTCGCAGGATGCCCTGCGCCAGCTGCTCGCGGCCGGCATCCCCGCCCGGCACCTCGCGGGCGGCATCGACGCCTGGTCGCGCGAGGTCGACCCGGCCGTCGCGCGGTACTAGGCCGTCTCGCGGTACTCGGGAGCGGCTCAGCCGTCGACCTGCACGGTGACGGCGTGGTACCCCTCGGCGCCGTCCGGGGCGACGGGCACATACTGCGCACGCTGGGTGAAGCCCGAGGCGTCGGTCGCCCGAGCCTCGATGACGTGGGTGCCGCTCGTGGCCTCCCACATCCACACCCACTGCCGCCAGGTGTCGACGGAGATCGCCTCGGCGAGACGCGCCTCGTTCCACGCGCCGCCGTCGACGCGCACCTCGACGCGCTCGATACCGGTCTGCTGGGCCCACGCGATGCCTGCGACCGGCACGGTGCCGGTCGAGACGCGGGCGCGCTCGCGCGGCACGTCGATGCGGCTGTGGGTCTTGACCGGTCCGAGGGCTGACCAACCTCGTGGCGTCCAGTAGCCCTGCTCCTGATCGAAGCGCGTCACCCGCAGCTCGACGACCCACTTCGTCGCGGAGACGTAGCCGTAGAGCCCCGGCACGACCATCCGCACGGGGAACCCGTGCTCGAGCGGCAGCGGCTCGCCGTTCATGCCGATCGCGAGCAGGGCATCCCGCTCATCCTGCAGCACCTGCAGGGGCGTTCCCGCCGTCCAGCCGTCCTGGCTGACCGAGAGCACCATGTCGGCCTCCGGCAGCGGGCGGGCGCGTGCGAGAACCTCCCTGATGGGATGCCCGAGCCACAGCGCATTGCCCGTCAGGTCGCCCCCCACGTCGTTGGAGACGCACATGAGGGTGACGTAGGTCTCCTGCAGCGGCAAGGACGACAGCTCGTCCCAGTCGAGCTCGATCTCCTCCTCGACGAGGCCCGTGACGCGCAGCCGCCACTGCGCCGCGTCGATGCGCGGCACCTGCAGAGCGGTGTCTATGCGGTAGAAGTCGCGGTTGGCGGTCACGAGCGGGGTGATGCCGGCCACGTCGAGGCTCGCCCCAGCGGGGATAGGTGCGGCCGCGATGGTCGGCGCGGGCAGGGTCAGGGCCTCCCGCACGGCGGTGACGGCCGCGGTCGCCGAGTTGGCCACGCGCGCCGCAATGCCCGCGATCGCCGCGCCGGCGGCAGTGCCGACGAGGCCTCCGAAGAAAGTTCGCCGGGCGAGCGCAGTCGCGGGCTCGGTCGTGCGGGCGGGGGCGGCGCTGTCGGTGCCGATGCGGGCGGGGCCGGTGCTCTCGGGGGCGGCGCGGTCGGGGGCGGAGCGGTCGTGGTCGCGCGCTCGCGCCACGAGCCACGCCGCGAGCCGCGCCGAGAGACGGCGCAGCGCGACCACGCCGACAAGGGTTCCCACGATCGTGGGCACTGCCCAGAGCGGCGAGGCCTCGGCGCGCGTCACGACGGCGACGACCGCGACGGCGCCCACGACGCCGAGCAGTGCGGCGCCGGCGGGCGGGCGACGGCGCTCGAGCATCCCGCTCGCGATCGCGAGGATCGCGACGAGGAGGATGACCATGGTGAGCAGGAAGGCCTTGTTGTCGGTGCCGAACACGGCGATCGTCGCGTCCTTGAGCCAGGGCGGCGTCAGGTCGATGACGAGCGAGCCGACGGCGAGAACGGGGCTGCTGGCCGGCGCGAGGAGGAGCGCGACGACTTCGGCCGACGCGAGGGTCGCCGCGGCCGCGACGAGGCCGACGACCGCGCTCCACAGGAGGGGGCCTCTCGACCGCGGCATCGACGCTCGAGCACCCGGGGGCGCCGTCGTTCCCGTGCTCGTCATGCTCGCCGCCTCTCTGCAGGGTCGCCGTCGTGGTGAGGTCACGGTCGTGGTGGGGACGCCCTCACGTGGCGCGGCCCTGTGCACAGGCTAGGCCGCGAGCCTCCACGTCACCCCAGGCAGACCTTTCCGAATCCTTACAGCAGTCGCTGCTCGCCGGCGAGGCGGGCCTGCGTGGGACGATGGGGTCGTGACCGATTCCCCGCACGACGCCGAGCTGAGCCACCTCGACAGTGACGGGCGCGCGCGCATGGTGGACGTGAGCGGCAAGGACGTGACCGCTCGCCGGGCCGTCGCGGCGGCGCGGTACGTGACCCGGCCCGACGTCATCGCCCTGCTGCGCGACGACGCCCTGCCGAAGGCCGACGTGCTGACGACCGCACGGCTCGCCGGCATCGGGGCGGCGAAGCGCACGAGCGAGCTCATCCCGCTGTGCCACCCGCTGCCCCTCGACGCGGTGAGCATCGACCTCGATCTGACCGACGACGCCGTGCTCATCACCGCTACCGCCTCGACGAGCGGCCGCACGGGCGTCGAGATGGAGGCGCTCACGGCCGCGACGGTCGCAGGGCTCACCCTGCACGACATGATCAAGGCCGTGGACCCGGAGGGCACCCTCACCGATGTGCGCCTGCTCGAGAAGAGCGGCGGCAAACGCGGCGACTGGCGGCGCCAGGGCAGTGCCGGGGAGGGCGGTGCGGGTGAAGCCGGTGCCGGGGAGGCCGGGCCCGAGGTACACCACCGAGATGTGCGTGGCGGCGCTGTGCGCCCGGGCGCGGCCGTCGTACTCGTCGCCTCCACCCGTGCGGCCGCGGGTACGCGCGCCGACGAGACCGGCCCCACGATCGCGCACTGGCTCGCTGCGTACGGGCTCGCCGTCGACGAGCCGGTCGTCGTTCCCGACGCCGAGATCGGCCAGGCACTCGCGGGCGCGCTCGCAGACTCCCCGGCGCTCATCATCATCACGGGCGGCACGGGAGTGAGCCCGAGCGACCGCACTCCGGAGGCCGTGCGGGCCGTCCTCGACACCGAGCTGCCCGGCATCGCCGAGGCCGTGCGCGAGCGCGGGCGGGCGGCGACCCCGACCGCCGTGCTCAGCCGCGCTGTCGCCGGGATCGCGCGGGGCACCGTCCTCGTCGCCCTGCCCGGCTCCCCCGGGGCGGTGCGCGACGGTCTCGCCGTGCTCGAGGGCAGCCTCGATCACCTGCTCGCCCAGCTCGCCGGCGGAGGCGGGCATGACTGAGGCCCACGCGAGGACACCCCAGGGGACGGCCACGGGCGATGCTGCTCGCGACACCGGCTCGGGTGAGGCCGTGCTCGCGCTCGTGACCGACCAGCCGCTCGACGCCGCCGCCCTCGAGTCGTGGGCCGCCACCGCCGCGGACGGCGCCGTCGTGACGTTCCGCGGTGTCGTGCGCGACCACGACCACGGTGTGACCGTACGGGGGCTCGACTACCGCGCCCACCCGGAGGCCGAGAGCATGCTGCGCGCCGCGTGCGCGCGCCTCCACGAGCGCACGGGCCTGCGGGTCGCGGCGGCGCACCGCACCGGATCTCTCCTCGTCGGTGACATCGCCCTCGTCGCCGTCGTCGCCTCCCCCCACCGTGCAGAGGCGTTCGCCGCCGTCGACGGGCTCGTGGCGGAGATCAAAGCGAGCGTGCCGATCTGGAAGCGCCAGCACCTCGCCGACGGCTCGACGGAGTGGGTCGGGCTCTAGCTGTCGCGCTCAGCCGCCCGCGAAGGGCGGCAGCACGTCGACGCGCGCCCCGATCGGCGTCGCGTCATCCCGTTGCACGACGCCATCGACGAGGAACGAGCCGTTCTCGAGCACGCGCGCCATCGGCTCGCCGTACCGGGCGATGAGGTGCGCGCGCACGGCTCCGACTGTCGTGAGGGTGTCGGACTGCTCGGCGCCGAGCACCTCCTCCTCGCACCCGGCAGCGTCGGCCGCCGCAGCGAAATAGCGCACGAGCAGCTCAGCCACCGATGGCCCCCATCGTGCGCTCGGGGCGGCGGAACCCGGCCAGGGACATCCCGTGGCCGGCCTGCTTGCCCCACATCGCCGCGCGCCAGCGCTCAGCGAGCTCGTCGTCGGTCGCACCGCCGCGCAGCAGGCCGCGCAGGTCGGTCTCGTCATCGCCGAACAGGCACGAGCGCACCGTGCCCTCCGCCGTCAGGCGCGTGCGGTCGCACGCCTCGCAGAACGACCGCGTGACGGAGGCGATGATGCCGATCGAGGCGGGGCCGCCGTCGACGAGCCAGGTCTCGGCGGGAGCGTGCGGGTCGTCGCGGTGCGGGTGGCTGAGCACGAACCGCGGTGCGAGGGAGTCGATGAGCTCCGCCGCATCGACCATGTTCTCGCGCACCCATGCCTCGTCGGCGTCGAGCGGCATCTGCTCGATGAAACGCAGCTCCACCCCGTGGTCGAGCGCCCAGGCCACGAGATCGCCCGCGCCGTCGAGCGTGTCGCGCATGAGCACGGCGTTGATCTTGAGCGGCGTCACACCCGCGCGCCGCGCCGCCTCGATGCCCCGCAGCACGGCCGGCAGACGGTCGCGGCGCGTGAGGCGCGCGAAGTGGTCGCGGTCGACCGTGTCGAGGGAGATGTTGAGGCGGGTGAGCCCGGCCGCAAGGAGCGCATCGATGCGCCTCTCGAGGCCGATGCCGTTGGTCGTGAGAGACAGGGATGCTCCTGCCGCCACCCGCGCGCTGCGCTCCACGATCTCCACGAGGTCGGGGCGCAGCAGCGGCTCGCCCCCCGTGAAGCGGATGTCGCGCACGCCGAGGTCGTGCACCGCTAGAGCTACGAGCCGCGCGATCTCCTCCGCGCTCAGCAGCTCGTCCCGCGGGACGACGGGCAGCCCCTCGGCCGGCATGCAGTAGGTGCACCGCAGCGAGCACGCACTGGTGAGCGAGATGCGCAGGTCGCGCGCGACGCGGCCGAACCGGTCGACGAGGGCCGGCGTGTCGGGGCGCCCCGAGGTGTCGAGCGCGGCGTCGGGGTCCGCGCGGCGTAAGCCGGGCATCCCGAGAGCGATCATCGACATGACGTCACCCTAACCGCCGCGGCCGAGTACTCCGTTGTCGCTCTCGACCGACCATGCCCGCCCCGTACGATCGAGGAGGAGGTTGCCTCATGCCGTTTCTCACCGCCGCGGGCGAGCCGCTCGACGCGCTGCCGCTGATCTACCGGCGCGGTCGCGACTTCCAGGTCGCGGAGGACTTCCTCTACCTGAACCCGCGTGACGGCATCCGCACGCTCGTGCCCGCGCACGAGCTCGACCTGCCACCGCGGGACGGCAACAGCACTGACTTCGCCTCGGTGCCGCCGTTCCTGTGGGGGCTCATCGCCAACTACGGCACGCAGACGCTGCCGGCCATCATGCACGACGCGCTCGTCGGGCAGCTGCTGCGGGAGCCGGAGGAGCAGCGGCTCGCGCTGCGGCGGGAGGCCGACGAGCTGTTCCGCGTCGCCCTCATCGACAACGGCGTGCACCGTCTGCGCGCGCGCGTGATGTGGGCGGCGGTCGGCCTCGAGAGCTGGGGACGGCACGGTGGAGCGCTCGGGAGGCTGCTCATCGGGCAGGTCGCCGTGGGTGTGCTCGCGATCGTCGCGGCCGTCGCCCTCGGCGTCGCGGTATCGCCGTGGTGGTTCGCGCTCGCCCTCGCACCGCTCCTGCTCGCCGCCCCGTGGGGTTCCACGTTCGGCCTCGTGAGCACAGCGACCTACCTGGCAGCGCTCTATGCTCCGCTCATCCTCGGCGCTTTCCTCGCCTCGCACGTCGAGAACGCGATCGCGATGATCGTGTGGCTCGCGACCGGGTGCAAGGGTCCCCGGCCGCGCGCCGAGCCGACGGTCGCGTGGAAAGAGGAGTACGCGCCCGAGTCGGCGGCCCCGAGGGCCCGCTGACTTGGGCGCGCCCGGTCATGCTGTGGTGCTGCTAGCGCGCAGCAGAACCATCGGTGTAATCCGAGTCCTGCTGCTTCCACGCGAAGAGCGAGCGCAGCTTCTTGCCGGTCGCCTCGATGGGGTGAGCGGCGCCCTGGTCGCGCAGCTTCTGGAACTCGACCGCACCGTTGTCCTGGTCGTCGATGAAGCGCTGCGCGAAGGCTCCGGACTGGATGTCGGCGAGAACGGCCTTCATGTTCTCCTTGACGTTCGGATCGATGACGCGCGGGCCGGAGACGTAGTCGCCGTACTCGGCGGTGTCGCTGATGCTCCAGCGCTGCTTGGCGATGCCGCCCTCCCACATGAGGTCGACGATGAGCTTGAGCTCGTGCAGCACCTCGAAGTAGGCGATCTCGGGCTGGTAGCCGGCCTCGGTGAGGACTTCGAACCCGTACTGGACGAGCTGCGAGGTGCCACCGCAGAGCACGGCCTGCTCGCCGAAGAGGTCGGTCTCGGTCTCCTCGGTGAAGGTCGTCTTGATGCCGCCGGCACGCAGGCCGCCGATGCCCTTGGAGTACGACCAGGCGAGGTCCCAGGCCGAACCGGTCGCGTCCTTCTCGACGGCGACGATGACGGGAACGCCGCGGCCGGCCTCGTACTCGCGACGGACGGTGTGACCGGGGCCCTTGGGGGCGACGAGGACGACGTCGACACCCTCGGGGGCCTCGATGTAGCCGAAGCGGATGTTGAACCCGTGGCTGAAGAGCAGCGTCTTGCCCTCGGTCAGGTTGTCCTTGACGTCGGCCGCGTAGAGACCGCGCTGGTGCTGGTCGGGGGCGAGGATGACGATGACATCGCCCCACGCTGCCGCCTCGGCGGGCGTGTGCACGGTGAAGCCGGCCTCTTCCGCCTTGGCGCGGCTCTTCGACCCCTCCTTGAGGCCGATGCGCACCTCGACGCCCGAGTCGCGCAGGTTGAGCGCGTGGGCGTGGCCCTGCGAGCCGTAGCCGATGACGGCGACCTTCTTGCCCTGGATGAGGCTCAGATCGGCATCCTTGTCGTAGATGACGTCAGTCATGCGTGTGATTCTCCTTGTATTCGGGGTGGATGGGCGGGGCCGGCCGGTGGGCTGGCGCTAGTTCTTGAGGACGCGCTCGCTGATGCTCTTCGAGCCTCGACCGATCGCGAGCAAGCCCGACTGCGCGATCTCCTTGATGCCGTACGGGTCGAGGACGCGCAGGAAGGCCTCGACCTTGGGGGTGTCGCCCGTGACCTCGATCACGAGGGAGTCGGGGGCGACGTCGACGACGCGGGCGCGGAAGAGGTTGACGGCCTCGAGCACCTGCGAGCGCGTCGAGTTGTCGACACGCACCTTCACGAGCATGTGCTCGCGCTCGACGGCCTGGGAGGAGTCGAGTTCGACGATCTTGAGCACGTTGATGAGCTTGTTGAGCTGCTTCGTGATCTGCTCGAGCGGCAGGCCGGAGACCTGCACGACGACGGTGATGCGCGAGAGGCCCTCGACCTCGGTCGTGCCGACGGCGAGGGAGGAGATGTTGAACCCGCGGCGGGCGAAGAGCCCGGCGACGCGCGTGAGCAGGCCGGGCTTGTCCTCGACGAGCAGGGAGAGCACGTGGTAGGTCATCGGTCTACTCCTCGTACCAGTCGGGGGCGTGGTCGCGGGCGTATTGCACCTGCGAGTTGCCGACGCCCTGCGGAACCATGGGCCACACCATCGCGTCGCGGCTCACGATGAAGTCGATGACGACCGGGCGGTCGTTGGTCTCCATGGCGAGGCGGATGGCCGGCTCGACCTCCTCGGGCGTCGTGACGCGGATGCCGAGCGCGCCGTAGGCGTCGGCCATCTTCACGAAGTCGGGGATCATGACCGTGTCGTGCCCGGTATTGAGGTCGGTGAACGAGTGCCGGCCCTCGTAGAAGAGGGTCTGCCACTGACGCACCATGCCGAGCGAGGAGTTGTTGATGATGGCGACCTTGATGGGGATGTTGTTGATGGTGCAGGTCGCGAGCTCCTGATTGGTCATCTGGAAGCAGCCGTCGCCGTCGATGGCCCACACGAGCCGGTCGGGCTGGGCCACCTTCGCGCCCATGGCGGCAGGCACCGCGTAGCCCATCGTTCCCGCACCGCCCGAGTTGAGCCATGCGCCGGGGCGCTCGTACTTGACGAACTGCGCCGACCACATCTGGTGCTGACCCACGCCCGCGGCGTAGACGGCCTCGGGGCCGGAGAGCTCGCCGATCTTCTCGATGACCCACTGCGGGGAGAGCTGGCCGTCCTCCGGGATGGTGTAGCCGAGCGGGTACTGCGACTTGAGGGTCTTCAGCCGGGTCCACCAGTCGGCGGTGTCGCTCGGGTGCGCGGCGACCGCCTCGTCGTAGGCGGGCAGGAGGTCGAGCAGCACTTCGCGCACGTCGCCGACGATGGGCACATCCGCATGGCGGATCTTGCCGATCTCGGCGGGGTCGATGTCGACATGGATGACCTTGGCACCGGGAGCGAACTCGCTCACCTTGCCGGTCACGCGGTCGTCGAATCGTGCTCCGAGGGCGATGAGCAGATCGCTCTCCTGCAGTGCGAGCACCGCCGGCACAGTGCCGTGCATGCCGGGCATGCCGAGCTGCTGGGGGTGGCTGTCGGGGAAGGCTCCGCGCGCCATGAGGGTCGTGACGACGGGCGCCCCGGTCTTCTCGGCGAACTCGAGCAGCTCGCGGTGAGCACCGGCGCGCACGACGCCGCCGCCGACGTAGAGCACGGGCTTGCGGGCTTCGGCGATGAGCTGCGCGGCGGCCTGGATCTGCTTGCCGTGCGCCTTGGTGACGGGTCGGTAGCCGGGCAGGTCGATCTTGGGGGGCCAGATGAACGGCGCGCTCTTCTGCTGAGCATCCTTCGTGACGTCGACGAGCACGGGGCCGGGGCGCCCGGTCGTGGCGATGTGAACCGCCGCGGCGATCACTCCGGGCACGTCCTCGGGCGCGGTCACGAGGAAGGAGTGCTTCGTGATCGGCATCGTGATGCCCGTGATGTCGACCTCCTGGAAGGCGTCCGTGCCCATCGAGGTGGAGAACACCTGGCCGGTGATGGCGAGCATGGGCACAGAGTCCATGTGAGCATCCGCGATCGCCGTCACGAGGTTCGTCGCGCCGGGCCCCGAGGTCGCGATGCAGACGCCGAGCCGGCCGCTCGAGGAGGCGTAGCCCTCGGCCGCGTGGCCGGCGCCCTGCTCGTGACGGACGAGGATGTGCCGGATGGCGGTGGACGCCATGAGCTCGTCGTAGAACGGCATGATGGCGCCGCCGGGCAGGCCGAAGACATCGGTGACGCCGAGGCGCTCGAGAGAGGCCAGAATCGCACCGGAACCGGTGAGGATGGGCGGCTCAGCGGCGGCCTTGGCGGAGGCCGCCGAGGTGGCCTTGCCCGCAGCGGCACGCGCGGGCGGGTTCGGCACGGGAGTCGATTCCGTGGTCATGAAGTTGCACGTCCTTGCAGAGTGTCGGCGATCGTGGGCGGGCGCACCGCGCGCATCACCCGGTGACCGCTCCCTGTGCGGCGGACCGCACGAGCTTGGAGTACTTGGCGAGAACGCCACGGGTGTAACGCGGGGGCAGGGGCGCCCAGTGGGTGCGGCGCGCCTCCAGCTCGGCCTCGTCGACCAGTAGGTCGAGTGAGCGAGCAGCGATATCGACCCGTATGAGATCACCATCGCGCACGAAGGCGATGGGACCAGCGTCCACCGCTTCGGGAGCTATGTGGCCGATGCACAGCCCGGTTGTGCCGCCTGAGAATCGACCGTCGGTCAAGAGTAATACATCCTTGCCGAGTCCCGCGCCCTTGATGGCGGCGGTGATGGCGAGCATCTCGCGCATGCCGGGGCCGCCCTTGGGGCCCTCGTACCGGATGACGACGACATCGCCCGCCGTGATCTCTCCGTTGGTGAGGGCATCCATCGCCGCGCGCTCGCGCTCGAAGACGCGCGCCGGGCCCTCGAACACCGCGGCGTCGAAGCCGGCCGTCTTCACGACGGCGCCCTCCGGGGCGAGGGTGCCCTTGAGGATCGTGAGACCGCCGGTCGCGTGGATCGGATTGTCGAGGGTGCGCAGCACCTCGCCGTCGAGCGGATCGGGGTCGAGCTCGGCGAGGTTCTCGGCCATGGTCTTGCCGGTGACGGTGAGCGCGTCGCCGTGCAGGAGCCCGGCATCCAGCAGCGCCTTGAGCAGCACCGGCAACCCGCCCTGCCTGTCGACGTCGTTCATGACGTAGTTGCCGAAGGGCTTGAGGTCGCCGATGTGGGGCACCTTGCTGCCGATGCGGTTGAAGTCGTCGAGGGTGAGCTCGACCTCGGCCTCATGCGCGATCGCGAGCAGGTGCAGCACCACGTTCGTGGAGCCACCGAGGGCCATCGCGACCGTGATCGCGTTCTCGAAGGCCTCCTTGGTGAGGATCTGCCGTGCCGTGATGCCCTTCTTGAGCAGGTTCACGACAGCCTCGCCGCTGCGGTGGGCGTACATGTCGCGACGGCGATCGTAGGATGCTGGGCTCGCCGACCCCGGAAGGCTCAGGCCGAGCGCCTCGGCCACGGAGGCCATCGTGTTCGCGGTGTACATGCCGCCACAGGCACCTTCACCGGGGGCGAAGGAGCACTCGATGCGATGAGCGTCCTCGGCGGTCATCTTGCCGGCCTTCACCGCGCCGACGGCCTCGAAGGAGTCGATGATCGTGATGGGCTTCTCGGTGCCGTCGCTGAGCTTGACCCAGCCGGGCGCGATCGAGCCGGCATAGAGGAACACGCTCGCGAGGTCGAGGCGCGCCGCGGCCATGAGCATGCCGGGGATCGACTTGTCGCAGCCGGCGAGCAGCACCGAGCCGTCGAGGCGCTCCGCCTGCATGACCGTCTCGACGCTGTCGGCGATGACCTCGCGGCTCACGAGCGAGAAGTGCATGCCCTCGTGGCCCATCGAGATGCCGTCGCTCACGCTCACGGTGCCGAACTGCAGGGGGTACCCGCCGCCCGCGTGCACGCCCTCCTTGGCGCCCTGCGCGAGACGGCCGAGCGAGAGGTTGCACGGGGTGATCTCGTTCCAGGAGCTCGCGATGCCGATCTGCGCCTTGTCCCAGTCGTCATCGCCCATGCCGACAGCGCGCAGCATGCCGCGCGACGTGGTCGCTTCGATGCCATCGGTGACGACGCGGGAACGGGGCTTGTGATCGACCTCGGTCATGCCCTCGAGTCTAGGACGTGCGGCTGATGCTCGCCGACCCGCGCCCGGGCTCCGCTCAGTCCTCGTCGTCGTCGCTCGAGACGACACTCGAGCGCGAGGCCTCCTCGATGTCGGGAGCAAGCTCGTCGGCCACGAGACCGTCGGGATCGTAGGCGCCCGTGCGGTACCCCGAGCGGCCGACCATGTGAGCCGAGATGGGCGAGGTGAGCATCTGGAAGACGATGACGGGCAGCAGGAGCAGGAGCGCCGCCCAGCTGCGCACGCTCAGGGCGAGCGCGATGACGATGAGGATCAGACCGAGGATCTGCGGCTTGGTCGCCGCGTGCAGCCGTGCGAGGGCATCCGGGAATCGGATGAGGCCGACCGCGGCGGCCAGCGAGAGCGCCGCTCCCACGACGAGGAGGACGGCGGAGGAGATGTCGAGAATCGTGTCCCAGGGCTCGAGGTCGAACATCACGGCACGTCCTTCCGCCACGGGCTGCCCTCGGTCTTCGTCACGAAGCGCGCGACCGCGACGGTGCCGAAGATCGCGGTCGCCGCGAGGATGACCATGAGAGGGATCGTGCGCGTGTGGGCGTTGATGACCATCTCCGTCGCGACCACGAGGATGAGCGTCGTGAGCAGCACGTCGGAGGCGATCACGCGATCGAGGATCGTCGGGCCCACGATCACGCGGTACATGGAGATGATCGCCGTCGCGGCGAGCAGAGCGGCGGCGATGCCGTAGAGGATCTCGACCATCAGCGCACCAGCTCCCACTCCGCCTTCGAGCCGATCGCGGCGATGATGAGGCGCTCGATGCTCAGGGTGTGGTGCCGTGCTTCCTCGACATCGTCGGCGCTCGAGGCTCCGAGCACGTGCACGTAGAGCACGGCGTGCCGTCGATCGACCTCGATCACGAGGGAGCCGGGTACGAGCGAGATCGTGATGGAGGTGAGGGTCATGATGATGTCGGCGCGCGTGCGCAGCTGCACGCGCACGATCGCACTGCGGGATCGACCCTTCGGGGCGAACGCGAGCGCCGCCACCTGGAAGGACGCGACGAAGAGCTCGCCGAAGAATCGGGCGAGGAAGGCGATCGCCCAGAAGGGGTTGAAGCGGCGCGAGAGCTCGACGGGCGGCAGGTAGAAGGCGCGCGTCACCAGTAGCGCGACGACGATGCCCGTGAGGATGGTCAGCACGGAGACGGAGCCCCACAGCATCATCCAGAGGAGCACGAGTGCGACGAGCAGCGGCAGCTGCTGCAGGAACGTAGCGTGGGCGCGGTCCTCCGACATGGTCGGCAGGTCGTCATCCGCGGTCTCGTTCCGAGGTGCGCCGTCGTTGACGGTGTCGTCGATCATGGCTCCACCCCCTGCGGGAACACGATCTGGATGTACTGCTCTGGGCCATCGAGGTTGTCGGCAGCGCGATCGGCGAGACCGTAGAGCGGCCCGGCAAAGACCGTGAGCGCGATGCCGACGACCACCATGAGGACGGTGCTCACGGTCATGAGTCGCGAGGTCGCGCGGGTCGCGGCGATCGTCGTCGTGGAGTGCGGGGCCTCCTCGACGGTGCGCAGGAGGCGCGTCTCGTCGCCCTCGACCTCCCCCGCCGGACGCCAGAAGGCGAGGTTCCAGACGCGCACGAGGGCGTAGAGGGTGAGAAGCGAGACGAGGGCACCGGCACCGATGAGGACGTAGGCGAGAGCATCCCCCTGCTCAGCGGCGGCCTGGAAGAGCCCGAGCTTGCCGATGAAGCCCGAGAACGGCGGAATGCCACCGAGGTTGAGCGCGGGCACGAAGAACAGCACGGCGACGAGCGGCGCACTCGCGAGCAGCCCGCCGATGCGCGTGATGGACGTGCTGCCGGCCTCGCGCTCGACCAGGCCTGCCGCGAGGAAGAGCGTGGTCTGGATGACGATGTGGTGGGCGATGTAGTAGATCGCGGCCGCCGTGCCCGCCGCCGTGCCGAGTGCGACACCGAGGATCATGTAGCCGATGTGGCTCACGAGAGTGAAGGAGAGGATGCGCTTGATATCCGCTTGGGCGACGGCACCGAGTGCGCCCACGACCATCGTGAGCAGCGCCACGACCATGAGTGCGGGGTTGAGCTCAGGGCCAGGGAAGATGACCGTCTCGACGCGGATGATCGCGTAGACGCCGATCTTCGTGAGCAGCCCTGCGAACGCCGCCGTCACGGGTGCGGGAGCGCTCGGATAGGAGTCGGGCAGCCAGAACGAGAGCGGGAAGACCGCGGCCTTGATGCCGAAGGCGACGAGGAGCATGACGTGCAGCAGCACCTGGACGTCGGCAGGCAGGTCTTGCATGCGGGCGGCGACCTGGGCGAGGTTCACGGTTCCGAGCGCACCGTAGACCATCGCGATCGAGGCCAGGAAGAGCAGGGACGACAGGAGGCTCACGATCACGTACGTCACCCCGGCGCGGATGCGCGCCTCGGTGCCGCCGAGCGTGATGAGCACGTAGCTCGCCACGAGGAGGATCTCGAAGCCCACGTAGAGGTTGAAGAGGTCGCCGGAGACGAACGCGACCATGACGCCCGTCGTGAGGATGAGGTACGTGGGGTTGTAGATCGAGACCGGCGTCTCCTCGTCGCCGTCGGCGATTCCCTGACCGACCGAGAACAGCAGCACCGCGAGCAGCACGAGGGCCGACACGAGCACCATGACGGCCGAGAGGCGATCGACCACGAGGACGATGCCGAACGGCGCCGACCAGCCGCCGAGCTCCATGGCGAGCGGGCCACCGGCGTCGACCGCGATGAGGAGGGCGATGCCCAGGCCGAGCTCGATGACGAGGGCGACGATCGCGACGATGCGCTGCGCCTGAGGCCGGAACCCGAGCGCGAGCGTGACCGCCGCGCCCAGCAGCGGCACGAGGACGACGAGGGGAACGAGCGCGGTCATGCGCGACTCCTCGCATCGTCGGTGGGGAACTCGGTGTCTTCGGCGTCCGGCGCGGTCTCTTCGACCGGCATCTCGACGGCCCCCTCCCGCAGGGCGACGTCATCGGCGTCGTCGGAGACGTCGTCCGCGTTCGCGAGTCGCCACGACCGGTAGATGAGAGCGAGGAGGAACGCGGAGACCGCGAAGGTGATCACGATCGCCGTGAGGATGAGCGCCTGCGGCAGAGGGTCGGTGTAGGCGTCGTCGGCGACGCCCTCCTCGACGATCGGGGCGATGCCCGCCTCCCCCGCCATGATGAGCAGGAGCAGGTTCACGGCGTTGCCCAGCAGGAGGAAGCCCAGCACGACGCGCGTGAGACTGCGCTCGAGCAGCATGTAGACGCCCGCGGCGAAGAGCGCACCCATCGTGATGACGAGGATCAGCGAGATGCTCATGAGCGGCCCTCCTTCGTCGAGTCGGCCTTCGTCGAGTCAGCCAGAGTCGAGTCCGCCAGAGTCGAGTCGACGCGGCGGCCGCTCGCCCGGTCGGACGCGTCGTCGCCCTGGCGGTCGACCTCGGCGCCGAGGCTGCGCAGCACGTCGAGCACGAGCCCGACGACGACGAGGTAGACGCCGATGTCGAAGATCGTCGACGTCACGAAGGAGACCTCGCCCAGGAGCCAGAGCTCCGCCTTCCAGTAGGTCGAGGTGAGGGCATCCGCGCCGAACAGCAGGGGCACGATCGCGGCACCAGCGGCGATGGCGATGCCTGTGCCGAGCACGGCCCCCGCGCCCACGGGCACCGCAGCGGTGAGCTCGTGCCGACCGCCCGCGAGGTAGCGCGCGACGAGAGCGAGCCCCGCGATGAGTCCGCCCGCGAAGCCGCCGCCGGGCAGATTGTGCCCTGTGAAGAGCACGTAGAGAGACAGCACGATGACGGCGTGGAAGATGAGGCGCACGACCACCTCGAGAAGGATCGACCGATGACGCGGGTCGAGCGTCGGCCCCGCGAGGATCCAGGCGTTGCGGCGCTCGCCCGGGATCGACTCGACGCGCGACTGCTGCACGCGAGCACGTGCACGACGGCGCATCGTGACACGCTGCGCCCGCGAGGTGGAGTCGACGCGGCCCCGGATGAAGAGCAGGCTCGCGACGCCGGTCGCCGCCGCGATGACGACGGCGAGCTCCCCCATCGTGTCCCACCCGCGGATGTCGACGAGGGCGACGTTGACGATGTTGCTGCCGCGACCATCGACGAAGGCGAGTTCGGGCCAGGCGAGGGAGATGCGCTCGGTCGTGCGCGCCCCGGCCGCGACGAGGGCGATGAGCACCATGACGATGCCCGCGGCGATCGCGATGACGGCGCGCAGCACTCGATGATGGCTGCCGTGCCGGTCACCGAGCTTGGCCGGGAGGCGGCGCAGCACTAGTACGAACGCGATGAGCGTCACGAGCTCGACCAGAATCTGCGTGATGGCGAGGTCGGGTGCACCCTGCAGCGCGAACAGCGCTGACATCCCGAAGCCCGTGACGCCGACCGTGACGAGCGCGGCGAAGCGCTTCTGCACCTGCGTCGCCGCGATCGCCGCGGCGATCATGACGACGGCGATCGCGAGCTGCGCGGGGTAGTCCCACACCCGCACATCGGTGCGCCAGGTCGAGCCCGCGACGAGGCCCGCGGTCGTGACGGCGATGAAGACGAGCAGGATGACGCCGAGGTAGAACGAGAGGGAGCCGCGCTGGGTGAGACTCGTGATCCGCGCAGAGAAGCGGTCGACGCCCGACATGACGTCCCAGTACGCCTCGCTCGCGCTCAGCCCCGTCGAGAGCCGCTTCTGCGCGGCCGCCACGCGAGTGCGAGCGACGAAGAGCGCGGCCCCCAGCACGATCGTGAGCGCCGAGAGACCGAGAGCGGGCTCGAACCCGTGCCAGAGCGCGAGGGTGTACGGCTTGCCCTCCGGCGCCTCGAACAGGGTGGGATAGCCCGCGAGGGCGCGATCGGCGAGACCCGCGAGCGGCCCGAGGGCGAGCGACGTGATGGCCAGGACGGTGGGGGCGAACAGGAAGCCGCGGCGCACGTGCTCGAGCGAGGTGACGTCGTCGACGCCGGCCTTGCGCGCGAACGCACCCCAGAAGAAGCGCAGGCTGTAGGCCACCGTGAGGACCGAGCCGAGCACGACCCCGACCACGGCAACGACGGCGATCGGGTCGCCGGACTCGACGCCCACGAGGAGCCCGTAGAGCACGGTCTCTTTCGCGACAAAGCCAAAGAGCGGTGGCACGCCCGACATCGAGGCGAGCGAGAGCGCCGCGATCGTCGCGAGGATCGGGGAACGTCGACCGAGACCGGAGAGCTTGCGCAGGTCGCGCGTGCCCGCCTCGTGGTCGATGATGCCCACGATGAGGAAGAGCGCACCCTTGAAGAGGGCGTGGGCCATCAGGAGCGCGAGCGCCGCGAGTGCCGTGTCTCGCGTGCCGTAGCCCGCGACGACCGTGAGGAAGCCCAGCTGACTGACGGTCCCGTAGGCGAGGAGGAGCTTGAGGTCGGTCTGCTTGAGGGCGATGTAGCCGCCGAGCAGCATGGTCGCGACGCCGAGCCCGACCAGTACTTCACGCCACCCCGGCATGTCGAAGAACGCCGGCGCGAAACGGGCGATCAGGTAGATGCCCGCCTTGACCATCGCGGCGGCGTGCAGGTAGGCGCTCACGGGGGTCGGCGCGGCCATCGCTCCGGGCAGCCAGAAGTGCACAGGGACGATCGCGGACTTCGAGAGGGCGCCGACGAGCACGAGGAAGACCGCCGTGGTCGTGAGGGCACCCGCGGGCGAGGAGGAGAGGATCACGTCGAGGGAGGACGATCGCGCCTGCACCGAGAGCAGCACGAGGCCCACGAGCATGACGAGCCCGCCGAGGGTTGTCGTGATGAGAGCCTGCAGAGCGGCACCGCGGCTCGCCCTCCGACCCGTGTAGTGGCCGATGAGCAGGTACGAGAAGACGCTCGTGGCCTCCCAGAAGACGAAGAGCAGGTAGACGTCGTTGGCGGTGACGAGCCCGTACATCGCTCCCGCGAAGGCGAGCAGCACGGCGGCGAAGCGCCCGAGGCCCGGCTCGTCGTCGGCGAAGTACCAGGAGCAGTAGACGAGCACGAGGCTGCCGATGCCCGTGATGACGAGCGCGAGCACCCACGAGAGCGGGTCCATGCTGAGGTCGAGGGTGAGCTGCAGCTGCGTGACCCACGCGAGGCGCTCGATCGGGTACGCCTCCGGGTCGCCGTCGAGGATCGCGGGAGCCTGCAGCAGGGTGTGCACGAAGGCGCCGAAGGAGACGAGTCCGGCGACGAGGAACACCCGGCGGCCGAGGACGCGCACGAGGGCCGGGAGGATGATCGCGGCCACGCCGAACACCGCTAGGACGAGGAGCAAGCGTCCTCCCTCGGTGTCGGTACGGCACGAACGGGATGGGGCGCCGCATCGAGCGGAGCTGTGGGTCTAGCCTATCGAGCCGAAGCCGAGAGAATCCCGCGACGGCGCACGGCGAGCTCGGCGAGCACGGCGGCCATGGCGGCCGGGTCGGCAACGCGGTGCTCGGCGACGGTCGCGGCAGCGCCGACCTTGACGCCGAGGTCGCGCTCGCCGAGCGTGCGCAGAGCATCCTCGTCGGTCACATCGTCTCCCGCGAAGAGCACGGCGTCGACGCCGAGCCTCTCGCGCAGGATGCGCAGACCGTCGCCCTTGGTCGCGTCGCGCACGGCGAACTCGACGACGTTCTTGCCGTCGCGCACCGTGAGGCGGGAGTCGAGAGAGGATGCGCGCTCACGCGCGTCGCGCTGGAGCGCGGCCGCCGCGTCCTGCTCGACGACCCGCGTGTGCACGGCGAACCCCGCGGGCTTGTCCTCGATCCAGGCGCCGTCGACGGCGGCGACGAGCGGGGCGAGCGCAGCACGGAGGGTATCGACTCGCTCGCGATCGGCGGCATCCACCGCGGGCTCCGGCGCGCCGGCGCCGAGCCTCACCTCGAGCCCGTGGGAGCCCACGAGCGGCGTGTCAGGCGGCAGCTGGCCGACGTGGGCGAGGCTCTCGAGCGATCGCCCGGAGACGAGGGCGACGATCGTCTGGGGCAGCGCTCGAAGGGCCTCGAGCGCGACCGCAGCCTCGGGGAGCGCACGCGCCGAGAGCGGGTCGTCGACCTCGGGCGCGAGGGTGCCGTCGAAGTCGAGAGCCACGAGCAGTCGGGGGGCAGCGGCGAGGCGCTCGAGCGCGGCGTCGAGTGCCGGGGCGAGCCGATCGGCCGGGGTCACACCGACCTCGCCGCGTCGGCGCTCTGCCGCAGGGTCGAGAGGAAGGAGTCCGACCACGAGGAGACGTCGTTCTCGCGTACGCGCCGACGGAGCGAGCGCATGCGCGACGCGCGCTCCTTCTTCGGCATGCGCAGCGCCTTCACCATCGACTCCTTGAGCCCGTCGATGTCGTGCGGGTTGATGAGCAGCGCGTTCTTGAGCTCGTCGGCAGCGCCGGCGAACTCGCTCAGCAGCAACACGCCGTCATCGTCGTGCCGACACGCGACGTACTCCTTGGCGACGAGGTTCATGCCGTCGCGCAGGGCCGTCACGAGCATGATGTCGGCGGCGAGGTAGAGCGCGGCCATCTCCTCGCGCGGATACCCGTGGTGCAGGTAGGCGATCGCATTGTGGCTGATAGTCGAGTAGGTGCCGTTGAGGCGGCCGACGGTGAGCTCGATCTCGTCGCGCAGCTGCATGTAGGCGGCGACGCGCTCGCGGCTCGGGCTCGCCACTTGCACGAGCACGGCGTCACCCACGTCGATGTCGCCGTCGCGCAGCAGCTCGCCGTACGCCTTCAAGCGGTGGCGGATGCCCTTCGTGTAGTCGAGCCGGTCGACGCCGAGCATGATCGTGGTGGGGTTGCCGAGCTCCTCGCGAATCTGCCGCGCGCGCTCGATCGTCTCGGGGCGGCGCGCGAGCTCCTCGAAGCTCGCGACGTCGATGGAGATGGGGAACGCCTTCGCGATCGCGACGCGCTCCGGCCCGCCGTCAGGGCTCGGTACGCGGATGCTCGTGCCCTTCGTCGTCGTCGGCCCGTACAGTCGCCGCACCGCGCGCGTGAAGTTGCCCGCGTCGGCGACGCGCTGGAAGCCGATGAGGTCGGCGCCGAGCAGCCCTTCGACGATCTGGCGCCGCCACGGGAGCTGCGCAAAGATGCCGTAGGGCGGGAACGGGATGTGGTTGAAAAAGCCGATGACGAGGTCAGGGCGCTGCGCGCGGAGCATCGCGGGCACGAGCTGCAGCTGGTAGTCCTGCACCCACACGGTCGCGCCCGGCGCGGCGACCTCCGCCGCAGCGTCGGCGAAGCGCTGGTTGACGACCTGGTACGCCTCCCACCACTCGCGGTGGTAGCTCGGCGCGGCGATCACGTCGTGATAGAGCGGCCACAGCGTGTCGTTGCTGAAGCCCTCGTAGTAGCGCTCGACCTCGAGCGCGCTGAGGGGCACGGGCACGAGGTCGATGCCGTCTTCGGTGAAGGGCTCGAGCTCGAGGTCGGGCTTGCCCGCCCAGCCGACCCAGGCGCCCTCGGAGGCGCGCATGACGGGTTCGAGCGCGGTCACGAGCCCGCCGGGCGAGCGCCGCCAGTGGGCGGTGCCGTCGGGCTCGATGACGCGGTCGACGGGAAGTCGGTTGGAGACGACGATGAAGTCGTTCTGGCTGGAGTCGGTCATGGCGCGCGGGCGTCTCCTCAGGGGGATGCGTCGATGGGCGGGGGCCGGCGCTCGAACCGTATCAGCCGAAGGTCAGAGACCTCCCAGAGTCGCGGCGGGCAGCGTGCGCGGTTCTCCCGCGCGTCACCGAGAGTTCACGGGTCGCTCCCGCGTCGCGGCCCGGGTCACGACGTACAGTGACGGTGTGGCTCAGATCGGCATGGGTACGACGAGCGTCCTCCCCCGACGCCTGCGCGAGGCCTTCCGCCTCGCCGCGGAGGCGGGCTTCGACGGCATCGAGGTCATGATCACGAGCGACCGCGGCACGCAGGACCCGTCGCGGCTGGCAGCGCTCAGTGACGAATTCGGGATGCCCGTGCTGAGCATCCACGCACCGGTCCTGCTCTTCAGCAGCCACGTCTTCGGCCGCAACCCGCTCGTCAAGCTGCGCCGCAGCGTCGAGCTCGCCGAGGCCGTCGGCGCGACGACCGTGGTCGTGCACCCTCCCTACCGCTGGCAGCGCCGCAGTGCCGCGCTCTTCGTCGAGACCGTGCGGCGGCTCTCCGAGCGGCACGGCATGCGCATCGCGGTCGAGAACATGTTCCCCGTCACTCGAGGCGGCATCGAGCACGATCCCTTCGCCCCGAGCTGGAACCCCGGCGTGCTCGAGGTCGACGCGCTCACCCTGGACTTCTCGCACGCGGGCATGAGCGGGCGCTCAGCCGCCGACCTCGCGCGCGAATGGGGCTCGCGCCTGCAGCACGTGCACCTGTGCGATGCGGCGTGCACTGCGCCCGGCGGCGCGCTGCTCGACGAGCACCTCGTGCCCGGGCGCGGTGCGCAACCGGTCGCCGAGGTGCTGCAGGGTCTTGCCGAGTCGGGGTTCGCGGGCCACATCATCGCCGAGATCAATACGCGCGCGTGCGGTCGCGATGACGAGCAGCGCGTCGCGTGGCTGCGGGAGACGCTCGAGTTCGCACGCTCGCACTCGCGCGTGCTGCGCTAGCGCTCCCCCGGTTCCCGAGGCCCCTGGCGCTGCCCAGCACCGCTCACGCCATCGACGGCGCGAACCTCCTCAGTACCGCGCGGCGCCGCGCTCGACCCGCGGCCAGGCGGGCGATGATGAGCGAGATCGCCGTGAGGATCACGAGACTCACCGCCGCCGACACTGCTCGGTCGGCCGAGCCGCCCGCGATGATCGCGGTGAGGCCGTCGGTCGCCTGCGAGAGCGGCAGCACGGCGCTCAGGGCGGGGAAGGGCGCCGCGAGCGCCTCGATGGGGATGACGCCGCCCACGACGATGACCTGCACGGCGAGCGCGAGAAGCGACACGACGAGCCCGCCGCGGCCGAGCCACTGGGCGAGGGCAACGTGGAGTGCCGTGAACGCGACCGCGATGAGCGTCATGAGGCCAAGGATGGCGGGCGCGAGCGCCCACGAGACTCCCGCCACGGTGTGCGCGAGCAGGGTGACGAGGCCCGCCTGCGCGAGCGAGAGCCCGGCGAGCAGCAGTAGTCGGCGCCGCAGGAGGGCTCCCGCCCCGAGCGGAGAGCCCACCATCGCCGCACCGCGGGCGGGCAGCGCGAGAGTCACGGCCATGGCGCCGAACCAGAGGCCGAGCGGGCCGAGCACGGCGATGATGAGCCCGCCGACCCCCTCGAGCGCGTTCGCGCGCTCGGCCTCGAGGGTGATCGGCTCGGTCACGGCATCGGGCACGGTCGCGACGTCGTCGGGCACGGATGCTGCGCCCTCGTCGAGGCCGGCCGCGAGCTCCTCCGTCCCGGCCGCGAGCTCGCTCGCGCCGTCGGCGAGCTCGGCGTTGCCTGCGGCGAGCTGCGCAGCACCGTCGGCGAGCGAGAAGGCGCCATCGCGCGACTGACCGAGCCCGGCCGCGAGTTCGCCGAGTCCCGCGGCAAGCCCGCGGGCTCCCTCGCGCAGAGCGGCGCTCTCGCTCGACAGCGCGGCGGCACCGCTCGCGCTGTCGCTCACGCCCGCCTCGATGCCTGCGAGCGCCGGGGTGACCTGCGCGCTCGTGCCTGCGGCGGTCGCGGCGAGTGTCCGCGCGTCGACGAGCACGGCCTGCGCCTCCGCGATCGTCTCTGCGCTCGCACCGGAGGTCTGCGCCTCGTCCAGTGCCGCTTGAGCCTGTACCACGAGAGCGTTCGCGAGACTCGAGACGTTCGCGACGGCACCACTGAGGGCACCGAGCGAGCCCGCGGCCGTGTCGAGCTGGGCGAGCCCGGAGGCCAGGGCGTCCACGCCCTGTGTATACCCGGTGATGCCGGAGGAGAGGGCCGCGGCGCCGTCGGCCGACTCGCGCGCGCCCGCCGTCGCCGAGCCCAGCCCGCTGCCCAGCGCGCTCGCGCCGCTGCCGAGACCGGAGACGCCGTCGCCGATCTCGCGCACGCCGCCCGCGATCTCGCGGGAACCGTCGGCGAGTTCACCCGCACCGTCTGCCGCGGTCTCGAGCGACTCGCCGAGCTCACCGAGACCGCCCGCGAGCTCGTCCAGGTAGAGCGCCGTGATCTCCGAGCCGAACTGCGCGACGAGGCCGCTGCCGATCGCCTGCATGACCGAGCCGGCCAGGTAGCTGTGGGCGTCGTCGGTCTCGACGCGGATCGACGCCGGCTGAGCATCCGTCTCGGAGATCTTCGTGAGCGACGCGGAGAAGTCGGAGGGGATCGTGACGACGGCGTAGACCTCTCCCTCCTCGAGGGCGCGTGCCGCTTCCTCCTGGCCCGTCGGGGTCCAGTCGAAGCCCACCGAGTCGGGGCCGGTCAGCTCGGTCACGAGCTGACGGCCGGCGAGGAACGGCTGCTCCTCGCCGTCGGCGTCGACCATCGTGACGAGCTCGTCGTTGTTGACGATCGCCGCGGGAATGCGGTCGAGCGCCTCCTCGCCGTCGCCGACGGCGGCCAGCGCGAGCCCCACGAGACTGAGCGGCACGAGCACGGCGCCGACGACCATCGCGATGCGGCGCCGCGAGCGCCGGGCGGGCTGGGGTGCGGAGCGGTCGGTCATGAGAGGAGGGCCTCCGGAGTTCGGGCGTCGTGGGCGTCGACGGGCGCGAGGGGTTCGAGAGCGAGCGCCGCGGCGTCCTCGCTCGCGGCGTCGCCCGTCACGATGCGGGCAGGGTGCGGCTCGGAGAGGGCGACGATGAGAGCGTCGACGGCATCGACCGTCGCGCGTGCGAGCCCACCCGCATCGATGAGGTGCACGGTGGCGCGATGCGCCGTCGCGAGTGCGACGAGGGCGAGCGCTCGGCGCTCGGGCGACAACGACACGAGGGTGTCGTCGAGCTCGACGGACGCGAGCGGGGCGGCGGCGCCTCCCAGTCGTCGGGCGGTCGCCGCGACTCCGCGCCACCAGCGCTCGATCTCGCGCTGCCCCGTGCGGCCGGGGTGCGACGCACGATGCTCGGTCGCGAGTTCGCGCACCGTGACGCTCGGGTCGAGTCGATGAGGCTCCAGCTCGAGCAGACTCACGCGCTCGCTCGCCGTCCCCGCCTCGGAGGGCAGGAGGGCGCCCGCGATGCGCGCGCGCCCGCTCGGTGCCGCGAGGTAGCCGGCGAGGGTCGCGAGCACGAGACCGCGCTCGGCGGGCGCCGCATCGACGAGGATGCCCTGCCCCGACTCGACGCGCAGGCTGAGGGTCTTCTCGGTGCCCGCGATCTCGAGCCGGTCGGCCACGACCTCCGCATCGCCCGCCCCGGCCGCCCACTGGACGGTGTCGCGATGGTGCCGCAATCGGGCGCCCTCGACGTCGAGGTCGGGCAGCAGCCGGTCGAGGAAGCGCGGGAACCACCAGCCCGCGCGGCCGAAGAGCGTCATGAGCGCGGGCCCGAGCAGCATGCGCACGACGAACGCGTCGACCGCGATGCCGACGGCGAGCCCGAGGGCGATGGGCTTGATGAGCCCCGCACCCTCGGGCACGAAGGCGGCGAAGACGAAGAACATGATGAGGGCCGCAGCCGTGACGACGCGGGCTCCGGTCGTGAAGCCCTCCTCGATCGCCTCGCGCGGGGTCGCGCCGTGCACGTGCTCTTCGCGCATGCCCGAGACGAGGAACACCTCGTAGTCCATCGCGAGGCCGAATAGCACCGCCATGAGGATGATGGGCATGAAGCTCAGGATGGGGCCGGGCTCGGCGTGCAGCAGCTCGGCGCCCCATCCCCACTGGAAGACGGCGACGGTCACGCCGATCGCGCTGCCGACGGTGAGGAGGAAGCCCAGCGCCGCCTTCACGGGCACCAGCACCGAGCGGAAGACGGCCATGAGCAGCACGATCGAGAGGCCGACGACGATGATGCCGAAGGGCACGAGCGCGCCCGTGAGGCGCGTCGAGATGTCGATGCCGACGGCCGTGACGCCCGTCACGGCGAGCGGGGTGCCGTACTCCTCCTCGATGAGCTGCCCGGTCTCGCGCAGCTCGGCGACGAGAGCCTTCGTCTCCTGCGCGTCAGGAGCGGTCGTGGGGGCGACGCGGAAGATCGCCAGCTCGAGACCCGGCGACGGGATGCCCGGACTCACGCTCGCGACGCCGTCGACCGCCTCGAGGTCGTCCCGAATGCCCTCGAGGTCGCCCATGATGTCGGTGGACTGGGTGATGTCGAGGGTCACGAGGAGGGGGCCTGCGGTACCGGGGCCGAAGGAGTCGGCGATGAGGTCGTAGGCGATGCGCTGCGTCGAACCCTCGGGCTCCTTGCCGCCATCGGGAAGGTTGAGGTCGAGCGAGAACGCCGGGATCGAGATGGTGCCGAGCACGAGCACGACGCCGACCGTGGAGAGGATCGGACGGCGCATGACGCCGCGCACCCACCGGCGCCCCATGGTCGGGCGGCTCGACGACGTGGGGTGTGCGCGCTTCCAGGCGCGCGACCCCTCGCGGGGGACGAGGCGGTCGCCCGCGAGCCCCATGAACGCCGGGAGCAGCGTCGTCGCGGCGAGCATCGCGACGGTCACCGCGACTGCCGCACCGATGCCCATGACGGAGAGGAACGGCACACCGACGACGAGGAGCCCGAGCAGGGCGATGATGACCGTCACGCCCGCGAACACGACGGCACTGCCCGCGGTGCCCACAGCGATGCCGGCCGACTCGAGTGGTCGCTCGCCTCGGGCGAGCTGGGTGCGGTGTCGGGAGAGGATGAAGAGCGAGTAGTCGATGCCGACCGCGAGCCCGATCATGAGGGCGAGCAGGGGCGCGGAGCTCGAAACGGGAACGAAGGCCGCGACGCCGAGAATGCCGCCGAGGGAGATCCCGATGCCGATGAGGGCGGCCGCGAGCGGCATGCCGGCGGCGAGGAGAGACCCGAAGGTCACGACGAGCACGGCCCCCGCGACGAGCACGCCGATGACCTCGATCACGGTGATGCCGACCGTGGTGTTCTGAAAGACCTGGCCGGCGAACTCGACGCGCACATCGCGCGCGTCGGCGGTCGCGGTGATCGCGTCGAGAGTCTCGGTCGAGATCGACTGGGAGGTGCCCTCGAGGCTCGCCTGCACGATCGCGACCGACTCGTCGTCACTCACCTGGTTGCTCGCGAACTCGTCGAACGGGCCGAGGACGGTCTCGACGCCGGGGATCGACTCGAGGTCGGCCATGAGCGCGTCGATCTCGCCTCGGATGTCGGCATCCGTCACGAGGGAGTCGTCCTCGGGCGCGACGACCGCCTGCACGGTGGTGCCGGCGGCTTCGGGGAAGAGCTGGTCAAGCTGATCGAGCGCCTCCTGCGACTCGGTGCCGGGAATCGAGAAGCTCTCGTCGGTCTGGCCGCCGAGGCTCAGGCCCACGCCGAGAGCCGCCGCGAGGGCGATGACCCACACGGTGATGACGAGCGCGGCGCGGCGGTAGGCAAAGCGCCCGAGACGGTAGAGGAGGGTGGCCACGTCAGTCCTTGGGGGTCGGGTCGGCGAGGGAGGCGGGGGCAAGCGACTGCTCGGAGGGCACGAGCAGTTCGTGCAGGATGACCAGGAGTGCGCCGCGCAGGTCGTCGACGTCGATCTCGCCGCTGAGGCCGAGGCGCTCGGCGGCCGCGAGCGTGTAGGCGACTCCGCCGAATGCGACGCCGAAGCGCAGCTTCTCCATGGTCGAGCCGCTCGCGAGCCGGAAGAGTTCGGCGACGCGGCGCATGATCTCGGTCGCGCGGTGCATGACGGGAACGTCATCGAGGGTCGCGCCCTGGTTGATGACGAGGGGAACAACCTCGCGGTGCCGCAGCAGGAGGTCGACGAAGCTCTCGACGAAGTCGGCGTGGCGTAGCCCGCTCGCGGTGTCGATCGAGTCGAGCAGGCGATCGAGGTCATCGACGGCGGGGCTCACGATGTCGGCGAGCAGCAGCTCTTTCGACGCGAAGTGGTAGAGCACGCTCGCCTTCGATGTGCCCGCGAGGTCGGCGATGCGCTGCAGTGAGGTCGCGGCGTACCCGGAGGTCGCGAATTCGGCAAGCGCGATCGCGCGCAGTTCGTCATGGAGAGTCACGGCGGCCACGTTAGTTGACCGATCGGTCAGGATTTGACCAATCGGTCAGATGCCAAGGTTGCGCTGGGCGACTTCCCAGCCCCGCGCAACAGCCTGGACACGAACTGGACGCTGGCGGCATCCGCACCGGGCAGGAACGATAGCGTGGAGCACACACGACGAGGGAAGGTCACCGCATGCGCAAGTACATCCTCAACGGTGCCGTGGTGAGCGCCGTGTTCTCCGCCTGGAATGTCATCTCGACCACTCGGCACGGCCCGCGCGACTGGCGCCTCGCCCTCATGTGGGCCAGTTGGGGCATCAGCGTCGCGATTGCCGTCGGCACCGTGATGGAAGAGAACAAGGCGATCGACGCCCCCGGCATCGACGACTAGAGCGTCGCCAGGCACGAAAAAACCCCGGCAGCTGGCGAGAGCGAACCGGGGTTTTCGTACACCCCCCGGGACTTGAACCCGGAACCCACTGATTAAGAGTCAGTTGCTCTGCCAATTGAGCTAGAGGTGCGTAGGCCTTGACGGCCGAGAGGAAACACTACCACCGCGGCGGGGCAGCCTCCACTCGGGCGGCTTTCAGCGAGCATTCTGCCCGCATTCATACACTGAGACTCTCACCGCGGAGCCGACCTGCGCCGCGCATCCCGAACATATAAGGAGCCCTCATGGCCAGCACGCGACTCGACGCCGGAACTCCCGCCCCCTCCTTCACGCTGCCCGACAAGGACGGCGCACCCGTCTCGCTCGGCGACTACGCCGGCCAGAAGGTCGTGCTCTACTTCTACCCCGCCGCCTCGACGCCCGGCTGCACCACGCAGGCGTGCGACTTCCGCGACAACCTCGCCTCCCTCGCGAGCGCCGGCTACCAGGTGCTCGGCATCTCCAAGGACTCCGGGGATGCTCTGCAGAAGTTCGCCGACGAGCAGAACCTGACCTTCCCGCTCCTGAGCGACCCCGAGCTCGAGGTGCACCACGCCTACGGGGCATACGGCGAGAAGTCGATGTACGGCAAGACCGTGACGGGCGTGATCCGCTCCACCTTCGTCGTCGACGAGCAGGGAACGCTCGAGCACGCCCTCTACAACGTCAAGGCCACCGGCCACGTCGCGAGCCTGCGCAAAAAGCTCGGGCTCGACTGAGGCGCCTGCGCTCGCGCGACGCGCCACTCGGCGCGGGCTCAGTCGCGCCGCGACAGGTACTCGGTGATCGTCGGCGTCAACGCGAGCACGATGCCCACGACCGAGGGGATGATGATCCACGACGCGATGTCGGGCCGCGGCACAAAGCCCTGGAGGCTGCCGACCCCGATCGCGAGCTGCAGGAAGTGGTAGACGAGAATGCTGCCGCGCGTCCACGCCCGGGCGCGCCAGACGCCCGCCGTCATCGCGACGAGCCACACGACCACGAGCGCAGTGAGGCCGACGAGGGCGAGCGCCGTCACCGGGAAGTCGGCCTGCTGCCCGACGAGCTCGACCGTGAGCGCAACCGTCACGACGGCGAGGAAGACCGCCTCGAGCGCCAGGATGGTGACGAGCAGGATGACGAGAGGTGTCCGCCGGGTGTCCGACACGAGAACCGTCCTATACAAAACTATTGATTTGACTCAGGCCCTGTGAGAGCCTATATGCGGTTGATCAGACGCCTACAGTGACGTGGGCGGCATCCATCACTGTCTCACTTGCCCCCTTTTCGTCGGCGAGTTCACGGATGTAGCGCGTCCACAACCTCACTCGACGTGCTACGGCAATGCACAAAAGGAGCACGTCCTATGGATTGGCGCGACAAAGCAGCCTGCCTCACCGCTGACCCGGAGCTCTTCTTCCCGGTCGGCAACACTGGTCCCGCCGTGGACCAGATCGAGAAGGCCAAGACCGTCTGCGGTCGATGCTCGGTGACCGAGACCTGCCTGCAGTACGCGCTCGAGACCAACCAGGACTCCGGCGTGTGGGGCGGCCTCAGCGAAGACGAGCGCCGCGCCCTCAAGCGCCGCGCCGCCCGCGCGCGCCGCGCCTCCTAGCCTTCCCCGCGCCGTCCGGCGTTCAACCGACGCCGCCGCTCCACTCGTCGAACGAGTCCCACCCGCCGCGCGCGGCGAAGACCCGCCCCCCGACGAGCAGAGCCGGTCCGTTGTCTCCCGCCTCGACGACGCGCCCGATCACCCGGAACCCTCCCGGCAGCGACTGGCCAGGGCCCGTCGCGGGCGGGAACGTCGCGAGCAGCGAGTGATCCTCCCCGCCCACGATCACGTACGGCAGCCGGGAAGCATCCACCCCCGCCGCCATGCACACCGCGGCAGCATCGAGGTCGAGGCTCACGCCGCTCGCGCGCGCAATCCGCCGCGCGTCGAGGGCGAGGCCGTCGCTCAGGTCGAGCATCGAGGTGGCTCCCGCGAGCGCGGCGGCGACGCCGTCCGCGATCGGCGGGTGCGGCGTGAGCTGGGCGGCTACGGCGACGGGATGCTCGGAGCGCAGTCGAGCGGCGGCCCGAGCATCCGGCACGCCGTCGTCATCGACCGCGCGCTCGAACAGCAGGGCCAGACCCTCTGCGGCCGCACCGAGCGGGCCGGAGACCGCGACCACGTCGCCCACGCGCGCGCCGTCGCGCCGCACCGGCTCACGCCCTTCGAGGTCGCCGAACGCCGTCACGGCGATCGTGAGGGTGGGTGAGACGCTCAGGTCTCCCCCGACGACTCCGCAGCCCGGAGCGAGCTCGGCGCACGCTTCCCGCAAGCCGTCCGCGAGGGCCTCAAGGTCGCTCACGGGCGTCTCGGCCGGTGCCGCGAGCGCCACGACGAGAGCCGTCGGTCGCGCGCCCATCGCGGCGACGTCGCTCAGGTTCGTCGCCGCGGCCTTGAACCCCAGATCGCGCATGCTCGACCACGCGAGGCGGAAGTCGGGGCCGTGGATCATCATGTCGGTCGTCACGACGTAGAGACCGTCGGGCGCCGCGAGCACGGCTGCGTCGTCGCCCGGGCCCAGCATGGTCGCCTCGCTCGGCGGCAGGCGCGGGATAATGCGGGCGAGGGCATCGAGCTCACCGACGGAGCCGAGAGTGTCGAGGGTGTGCTTCGAGTCGTCTCCGCCGCCCGGTTCTGCGGCTGCCCGGGTGCCCTCGACGCCGGCGCCGTCGCCGTCGGGCCCGCTCGACTCGGCTTCGCTCATGCGCTCAACGGTAGCCTGAACGACGATGAGAACCCGCTCCCCCCTCCTGGCCCTTGCCGTCGCCGCGCTCGCCATCATGCCCCTCGCGGCGTGTGCTCCGACCGTGCCGCTCGAGGCGGCGCCCGAGGCGAACTCCGTGGCGTGCGCCGAGATCTCGGTGCGGCTGCCGCAGACCATCGGCGAGCTCGACCGCCGCAGCACGAACGCGCAGGCCACTGCGGCGTGGGGTGAGCCCACGGCCGTCATCTACCGGTGCGGGCTGCCCGATCTCGGCCCGAGCGACCTGCCGTGCTTCGACGTCGACGGCGTCGACTGGCTGCTCGACGAGAGCGACGCCCCGCAATACGTCTTCACGACCTACGGACGCACGCCCACGACCGAGGTCATCGTCGACATCACCTACATCGCCGGCGCGGACGCCGTGCGCGCCATCAGCGGAGCGGTCGCCGCGACCCCGGCCGAGGCCCGGTGCCTCGCTACGACCGACGTCTTCGGCGGCGGCACGGTCGCACCCGAGACCGAGTAGCGCCCCGCGCATCCCCGCTCACCCCACACGACCCGCGCATGCCCGCTCACCCCACACGACCCGCGCATGCCCGCTCACCCCACACGACCCGCGTGGCCCACGCACCCCGCATGGCCCACGCACCCCGCGCAACCCCGCAGATTCGCCGCAAAACGGGAGTATCGCGCACCGCGAGCGCCCATTCGTGCCAGATCTGGCACGACATAGCGCGCGGGTTCGCCCTCGCGCGCCGCGAGCGCCGCCGCAGATTCGCCACAAAGTGGCCGAATCGCGGGCGACGAGCGCCCTTTTGCGCCAGATCTGGCACCGACGCCCGTGCGCGCGTGCGCGGGCGCGCGAGCGCGCCGCGCGGCTACGCGCGGGGGCCGTCGAGGCCGACGAGCTTGCCGGCGATGCCGCCCGCGGCTCGTAGCGCGGCGCCGCCGCCGAACCCGGCCTGGGGGAAGACTACGCGGCGGTCCCGGGCCTCGGTGAGAGCATCCACGAGGACGGTCGCCGCCGGCTGCTGCGGCGCCCACAGGTACAGCGAGAGCGCGCCGGGGATCGTGTTGACCTCGTTGACGTAGAGCTCGCTGCTCGCCTCGTCGAGCAGCAGGTCGACGCGCACGATGCCGGTGAGCCGCGTGACGTCCGCGACGCGCTCGGCAAGCTCGCGCGCCCGTGTGTGCACGGCCTCGGGCACCTCAGCCGGGAACTCGCGGGGAGCGCTCGTGAGGCCGGCATCGGCGCCCGCGCCGCCTGCAAGGTACTTCTCGGCGTAGCTGTAGAGCGCACTGCCGGCGGGCCCGCGCAGCGGCTTCTCGAGCTGCGTGATCTCCAGGCTCGGGAAGGTGCGGAAGGCGATGTTGAGGTCGATGAGCTCGGGGCGGTAGGGCTCGACCACGGCGCCCGTGCGCAAGTGCACGCTGCTGGCCGCGAGAGCGCGGGCCGCGGCGACATCCTCGGCGATCTCGATGCCGATCGAGGAGCCGCCGAAGCGCGGCTTGACGATGTAGGGGCCCTCGAAGGCGGGCTCGGTGAGCGTCGACACCGCTTCGCGGGGAAGGCTCGGGATGCCCGCGGCCGACATGAGGCCGCCGAACGCGAGCTTGTCCATGCCGACCGCGCCGGCGAACAGCGTGGACCCCGTCGCGGGAATGCCCAGGAGCGAGAACACCGCAGCGGCACCGCCGCCCTCGCCGACGCCGCCGTGCAGGCACAGCAGCGCGGCCTCGAGGTCGAGGCGCTCGGCGCCGAACGTCTTGCGGCGGTACAGCCCGGGGTCGCCCGAGACGCGCGCTTCGAGCGGCGTCGACTCGCGCGGAGCGCCCTCGAGGTAGTCCTTCGCCTCCGTGCCCGCGGGCACGCGGAACCAGTCCCCCGTCGGCGACCAGTAGATCGGCACGACGTCGTGACCGGCAGCGGTCAGAACGCGTTCTGCCTGGAGACCCGTGAGGATCGAGATCTCATGCTCGGGGCTCGGACCGCCGAAGACGACGGCCCAGGGGGCGGTTCCAGCCATGTGCACCTTAATCAGTGGGTTCTGGGATCACGGATAGTGATCGGGCAAGTCGTTCTCATAGAGGATAACGCCCCGCTCCCCCGCGACCGTGACCGCCTCGGCGACCGCGTGCTCGCGCGAGCGCACGGCGTCCGCCCCGAGCGCCTCCGCCGTCGCCGTGCTCGCGTAGCCCGCGAGCAGAGCGGCCCGGTTGGTGCGTGCGACCGCGAACAGTCGCGCTCCGACAGCACCGATCGCGGCGCCGAACGCGTGGTTGCGCTCGGCCTGCACGGGGCCGAGCTCGACCATGCCCGGCGTCACGACGACGAGAGGGCCGCCCCGCTCGGCGGCGAGCGCCGCCGCGCTCTCGAGCGCGCGCAGCGACCCGACGGGGTTCGCGTTGTAGGTGTCGTCGATCACGAGCGCTCCGCTCGGTGACTGCTGCACCTCGGCGCGGTGCTGCGAGCCCGGCAGCGCGCCGAGGCGCGACGCGATGACAGCGCCGGGCACACCCGCGGCGAGGGCGATGCCCGACGCAACCGCGACGTTGACGGCGTGGCCCGTGCTCGCGATGGTCACCGGCACCGGCTCGCCACCCCGGCCGAGAACGATCGTGGCCCCCGCATCGCCCGATGCAGGAGACAGCACCACGTCGGCGTCCGTACCCGGCACGCAGCTGACCGTGACGACCCGCTTGCCGTTCATGCGGTCGGAGGCGGCAAGAGCCGCGAGGCGCGCGTCATCGATCGGCAGCACGACCGTGCGCGCACGATCGGTGATCGTCGACTTCTCCTGCAGAATCGCGTCCGTCGTGCGCATGCGTTGCAGGTGGCCCTCACCGATGACCGTGATGGCCGCGATGTCTGGTGGGAAGTGCTCGCACAGCTCCGCGATCTGGCCGGGAGCATCCATGCCCATCTCCGCAACGAACATCTCGGTGCCCGGCACGAGCTTGTCATTCACCGACCGGGCGAGCCCCAAACGATTGTTGAAGGATGCTGGGCTCGCGACCGTCGTGAACGTGGCGCTCAGCAGGTGGGCCACGTAGTTCTTCGTGCTCGTCTTGCCGTACGACCCGGTGATCGCCACGACCGTCGGCCGCACCTGGGCGAGACGCTTCTTCGCCGCGGCCACGTACCGCTGCGAGGCGGACTTCTCGACGGGCGCCATGATCGCGAGCGCGAGGTCGGTGAGTGGTGCGCTCAGCAGGAGCGTCAGCGCCGGGCCTGCGGGGCCGAGGAGGAGTGTGAGCGCCGCGCCGACCGCAAGGTGCACGACAACCCACACCACGAGCAGTCGCTTCACGCGCGACGTGACCGCGAGAGGCTTCGAGGTGCCCCGGAACCCCAGCCCGAAGGGCAGCAGGCCCAGCAGGACGATGGCGGGGAGCGGGAGCGCCTGCAGGGCGGGAATCGGCACGAGCACCGCCACCGCGATCGCCACGATGACAACGGCCGTCGCGGGGCCGGACCCCGGCTCGCGGCGCAGCCACAGCCAGGCCATGCGCGACACCGAGCCGGGTACGTAGTGCTCCCGCTGGGCGACGCGCACCCAGCGGCCCGCGATGAGGATCGCCGCGAGCGCCCCGAGGACGCTTGCTGTGACCACGAAGGGCAGATAGAGCACTGAGGCGACGATGCCGGCCATCAGCCCTGCTCCGCGGTCTCGGCGATGAGAGCGAGAAGCTCCTCGCGCACGGCCAGTTCGAGGTCGCCCTCGAGCAGGTGGGCGCTACCCGGCACGACGCGGAACGGCGAACCGACGCGCTCGGCAGCCAGCCGCCCAGCCTCCGTCGGCGCCGCCGTGTCGTGCTCGCCCCACACGAAGCGCACGGGTACCGTGCCCGCGGCGAGCTCGTCGAGCTCCTCGTCGTACGACTCGTTGACCACGCGCACCAGGACGCCGCGCAGCACGCCGTCGGCGGCGCGATAGTCGGCGGATCCGCGCTCGTTGCGCAGAGCATCCATGCGCTCGTCGCTCAGCAGACCGCGCCGATTCGCCCAGCGCGCCACGCGGTAGCCCAGCGGCGGTGCGGCCGGTGCCGTTAGCCGCAGCAGCGGCACGCCGGTGAGAATGAGGCCGCGCACGAGCTCGGGGCGGCGAGCGGCCAGACGTGCCGCGACGCGGCCGCCGAACGAGTGCCCGACGATGATCACGGGCGAGTAGGCGGCGACCGCCTCGGCGACGAGTTCGGCGTAATCCTCGCTGCCCCACACCTCGTCGGGCGCCGGAGCCGGGCCGAATCCGGGAAGGTGCAAGCACACCGCGTCGAGGCCCGAGACGATCGTGCCGAAGTCGGTGCCGTCGCGCGCCCAGCCGTGCAAGGCGACGACGGTCGGAGGGGTCGCCCCGTGCTTCTCGGCGAGGACGCGGCCGCCAGCGAGGGTCGTGATCACGAGAGCCAGCCTACCGAGGCGTCACTCACCGCGAGGCTCGACGCGGCCTACCGCCTACTCGCCTTGAGGCTCGTCGGAATCCGTGGCGAGGTGCGGGGCGAGCTCGCGCGGGTCGAGGGTTCCTTCGAGCACGCGCGCGACCTGTGCGACGATCGGCATCGAGACGCCCTTGGTCGATGCCAGTTCGAGAATCGGGCCGACGGAGGAGAGACCCTCCGCTGTCTGGTTCATCTGGGCGATCACTTGCGCGAAGGCGTAGCCCTGACCGAGCAGCCGGCCCGCCGTGTTGTTGCGCGAAAGCGGGGATTCGCACGTCGCGATGAGGTCGCCGAGACCTGCGAGCCCCGTCATGGTCTCTGAGCGGCCGCCGAACGCGACCGCGAAGTCGGTGATCTCGACGAGCCCGCGGGTGATGATCGATGCCTTCGTGTTCTCGCCGTAGCCCACGCCGTCGGCGATGCCCACGGCCACGGCGATGAGGTTCTTGAGCACTCCCCCGAACTCGGTGCCGACGACGTCGGTGTTGACGAAGCAGCGGAAGTACTCGTTCGACGCCACCTGCGCGACGGCGACGGCGGTGTCGCGGTGGGCGCTCGAGACGACGGCCGCGGTCGGCTGGCGCTTCGCGATCTCGAGGGCCAGGTTGGGGCCGCTCACGACGGCGATGCGCTCCTCGTCGATGCGCAGCTCGTCGCGGATCACCTCGCTCATGCGCAGCCCGCTGCCCTTCTCGACCCCCTTCATGAGGCTCACGACGGGCACGTCGGCGGGCACGATGTCGCGAATCGAGGCGAGGTTGGCGCGCAAGCTCTGGCTCGGCACCGAGAGGTACACCTGCTCGGCACCCGCGAGCACGTGCTCGAGCGAGTCGTGGCCGCGCAGATTGCCGGGCAGGTTGATGCCGGGCAGGTAGCCGCTGTTCCGATGCGTCTCAGTGATCTCCTGCGCAACCTCGCGCCGGCGTGCCCACATGACGACGTCGGCACCGCCATCGGCGAGGATCTTCGCGAACGTCGTGCCCCACGAGCCGGCGCCGAGCACGGCGACGCGCGGCGCGTCAGCATCGAGGTTCGGCAGCGGCAATCGCACCGCTTCCGTCAGAGGCGGATGCTCGCGTGACGCGCCCTCGTCACTCAAAGCGGCCCGTCTCGGCCTGGTTGTTCTTCGCGGGATCCCAGCGCTCCGCCGGCGGCTGCTCGTCGCGCAGGTCGCCGAGCAGGTCGGCGATCGCCGTCATGACGCGACGCGTGCCCTCGGCGAGCGTCGCCGAGTCGAGCGGACGCCCCTCGAGGTCGCTCAGGTCGACGGGATCGCCGATCTTGCAGTAGATGGTCTTGCGGGGGAAGAAGCTGATCTTCTTCGAGTAGCGCGCCATGATCTGCTGCGTGCCCCAGTGCGCGGCGGGAATGATCGGCACGCCCGCGGTGAGCGCCATGCGCACCGCGCCGCTCTTGCCCCGCATGGGCCACAGGTCGGGGTCGCGCGTGAGGGTGCCCTCGGGGTAGATGATGATCGCGAGCTCGCGATCGACGAGCTGCTGCGCCGCCTTGAGCGGAGCATCCGGCCGCCCCCGCCCCTCCCGCTCCACCGGAATCTGACCGGACCAGCGCAGGATCGCACCGAGCACGGGAACACGGAAGACGGAGGCTTTCGCGAGAAAGCGCGGAACCCGCCCGAGCTTCCACATGAAGCGGCCCATGATGACGGGGTCGATCTCGCTGTAGTGGTTGGGCGCGAGGATGAAGGCGCCCTGACGGGGAAGCTTGTGGCCGTCGATGACGGGGAACCGCGCCATGAGGGTCAGGAGCGGGAGGCACAGGGCCGCGATCACGTACCAGAGTGCGGTCTTCTCCCGGCGTCGACGGCGCGCGGGGCGGCCGTCGTCGTCGACGGTCGCGGGGGTGGCGTCAGTCACGGGTACAGGCTAGTGCGTGACGAATGCCGGCGCAGGAATGGAGTCGGTCATGACGGTGCGAGCAGCTCAGGAGGGCAGCTCGAAGTCGGCGCCCAGCTGCCGCAGCTTGTCGATGAACAGCTCGTAGCCGCGGCTGATGATGCCCACGTTGCTCACCGTCGACGTGCCCTCCGCCGCGAGCGCGGCGATGAGGTGGCTGAAGCCGCCGCGCAGGTCGGGCACACGCACGTCGGCGCCGTGCAACGGGGTCGGCCCCGTGATGACAGCGGCCTGCTCGAGCGGTCGGCGCGGCACGCGGCGCGTGATGGAGGCGAGCCCCGACTGGTGCACGACGATGTTCGCGCCCATCTCGTTGAGCGCCTCCGTGAAGCCGAAGCGGTTCTCGTACACCGTCTCGTGCACGACCGACTCGCCCTCCGCCTGGGTGAGGGCCACGATGAGCGGCTGCTGCCAGTCCGTCATGAAGCCGGGGTGCACATCCGTCTCGATCATGACGGGCTTGAGCGGGCCTCCAGGGTGCCAGAAGCGGATGCCGTCCTCGAGCACGTCGAATTCGCCGCCGACCTTGCGGTAGACGTTGAGGAAGGTCATGAGCTCTTGCTGCGTCGCACCGCCGACAGTGATGTCGCCGCCCGTCGCGAGCGCCGCCGCCGCCCAGCTCGCGGCCTCGTTGCGGTCGAAGATCGCGGTGTGGTTGTAGCCGCGCAGCGTCTCCACGCCCTCGATGACGATGACGCGGTTGGGCTCGACCGAGATGATCGCGCCCATCTTCTGCAGGATCGCGATGAGGTCCATGATCTCGGGCTCGATCGCGGCGTTCTTGAGCTCGGTCGTGCCCTCCGCCCGCACCGCCGTGAGGAGCACCTGCTCGGTCGCCCCGACGCTCGGGAACGGCAGGTCGATATCGGCGCCGACGAGCTTGTGGGGCGCCGTGAGGTGGATGCCCTGGTACGACTTCTCGACGACCGCCCCGAAGGCGCGCAGGGCGTTGAGGTGGAAGTCGATGGGGCGGTCGCCGATGCGGCAGCCGCCGAGGTCGGGGATGAAGGCCTCGCCGAGCTGGTGCAGGAGGGGGCCGCAGAACAGGATCGGGATGCGGCTCGAGCCGGCGTGCGCGTCGATCTCGGCGAAGTGCGCGCCGACCACGTTGCTCGGGTCGAGCGTGAGCACGCCGGGCGCGGAGGAGTCGATCGCGACCCCGTGCGCCTTGAGCAGCCCGCTCACGACGGCGACGTCGCTGATCTCGGGCACGCCCTTGAGAGTGCTGGGGGTGTCGGCGAGCAGAGAGGCGACCATCGCCTTGGTGACGAGGTTCTTGGCGCCGCGCACTTCCACGCGACCCCGCAGCGGCTTGCCGCCGTGGATGGTGATGCTGTCGGAGACGAGACCGACGCGTGCGGCGGCCTTCTGCGAATCCTGGGTGAGCGAGTTCATGCGCCCTTTCCTGGTGCGTTGTCTCTGCGCCGCCCGCGTCAGCGAGCGGGCAGAGTCGTCGGCCGCCAGCTTTCGCGGCGGGCTTCGAAATCGGTGATCGCCTGCTCGTCGCGCAGCGTGAGCGCGATGTCGTCGAGCCCTTCGAGCAGGCGCCAGCGCGTGTAATCGTCAATCTCGAACGGGGCCGTGATATTCCCCACCGTCACGGTGCGGGCCTCGAGGTCGACCGTCGCCTCCATGCCGGGGCTCGCCTCGAGCTCGGCCCAGAACTGCTCGACCGTCGCCTCGTCGACCTGGCCGGCGAGCAGCCCCTGCTTGCCAGCGTTGCCGCGGAAGATGTCGGCGAACTTGGGGCTGATCACGGCGGCGAAGCCGAAGTCGCGCAGAGCCCACACGGCGTGCTCGCGGCTCGAGCCGGTGCCGAAGTCGGAGCCCGTGATGAGGATGCGAGCGCCGGCGTACTCGGGGCGGTTGAGGATGAACTGCGGGTCCTTCCGCCACTCGTGGAAGAGCCCGTCGTCGTAGCCGGTCTTCGTGACGCGCTTGAGGAAGACGGCGGGGATGATCTGATCGGTGTCGACGTTGGAGCGCCGCAGGGGCACGGCGACGCCGGTGACGGTTGTGACCTTGTCCACTACGCGCTCACCCCCTCGACGCCCGTGTACTCAGTATCGACGGCAATGCCGTCCGCGAGCAGGTCGGCCGGGCTCGAGAGCGTGCCCCGGATGGCCGTGGCCGCCGCGACGAGCGGGCTCACGAGGTGGGTGCGACCGCCCTTGCCCTGCCGACCCTCGAAGTTGCGGTTGCTCGTGGAGGCGCAGCGCTCCCCCGGGGCGAGCTGGTCGGGGTTCATGCCCAGGCACATGGAGCAGCCCGCGAAGCGCCATTCAGCACCGAACTCCTCGACGATCTTGTCGAGCCCTTCGGCCTCCGCTTCGAGACGCACGCGCGCAGAGCCGGGAACGACCATGACGCGAACACCCTCGGCCTTCTTCTGGCCCTTGATGATCGAGGTGAACGCGCGCAGGTCGTCGAGCCGGCTGTTGGTGCAGGAGCCCATGAACACGGCGTCGACGGGAATCTGCTTCATGGGCGTGCCCGCGGCGAGGTCCATGTACTCGAGGGCGCGCTCGGCGGCGGCGCGCTCATTGGGGTCGATGATCGTGCTCGGGTCGGGAACGCTCTCGCTCAGGGAGACTCCCTGGCCGGGGTTCGTGCCCCACGTGACGAAGGGCTCAAGCTCGTTCGCGTCGAGGAAGACTTCGGCGTCGAAAACGGCGTCGTCGTCGGTGCGCAACGTGTTCCAGTACTCGACCGCGGTATCCCAGTCGGCTCCCTCCGGAGCGTGGGGGCGACCCTTGAGGTACGCGTAGGTCGTCTCGTCAGGGGCGACCATGCCCGCCCGGGCGCCTGCCTCGATCGACATGTTGCAGATCGTCATGCGGCCATCCATGGAGAGGGCGCGAATCGCGGACCCGCGGTATTCGAGCACGTAGCCCTGGCCCCCACCCGTGCCGATCTTCGCGATGACGGCGAGGATGATGTCCTTCGCGGTGACGCCCGGCTTGAGCTCGCCCTCGACCGTGATGGCCATGGTCTTGAACGGCTTGAGGGGCAGCGTCTGGGTAGCGAGCACGTGCTCGACCTCGCTCGTGCCGATGCCCATGGCGAGGGCGCCGAACGCGCCGTGCGTGGACGTGTGGCTGTCGCCGCACACGACCGTGATTCCCGGCATCGTGAGGCCCAGCTGCGGGCCGACGACGTGCACGATGCCCTGCTCGACGTCGCCGAGGGAGTGCAGGCGAATCCCGAACTCTTTCGCGTTGGCGCGCAGGGTCTCGATCTGCTTGCGGCTCGTCGGCTCGGCGATGGGCTTGTCGATCGCGAGCGTCGGAGTGTTGTGGTCCTCGGTCGCGATCGTCAGGTCGGGGCGACGCACGGGGCGGCCGGCGAGCCGGAGGCCGTCGAAGGCCTGGGGGCTCGTGACCTCGTGCACGAGGTGCAGGTCGATGTAGAGCAGGTCGGGCTCGCCCTTCGCGCCTTCGGCAACGAGGTGGGAGGCCCAGACTTTCTCGGCGAGTGTGCGGGGACGGTCAGTCGTCGTGCTCACGGAGTCGGTCGTCATGGGTGGTCACCCTTCTAGCAGTTCGAATCGAAGCGGCCGCGTCGAGACTCCGCGGCGAGAATGCGACCTGGGGTGATCAGGACTCGCCGCGGCGACGAAGGAGAAGGAACCGCTCGCGCTGCATGGAGCCAGGTTACCACCGGGGGATGCTCGGCTCAGCGCCCGACCGCGGCACGACGCCTGATGCCCGCGCGCAGGACCGGAACCCAGAGCATCAGGAGCAGCGCGAGGAGCATCACTGCCAGTGCCAGACCATCGGGGTTGCTCGACAGCGATGGCAGGAACGCGATCACTGCGACGACGCCCACGCCCCAGACCACGGCAACGCCGAGGGAGAAGACGATGAACGGTGTGGAGGGCTGGCCCGCGAGCCTCGTGCGTTCCGCTCGCTGGCGCTCGGCCGCCGACCATTGCTGCTGGTAGTCGCGGTGCGGCACGATCGCGCGAACGCCGCGCACGACGCAGATGACGGCGAGCACGAGCGCGAGGGCGGGGACGATCACGACGATGCCGAAGGTGCGCTGACCGGCGAAGGCGAAGCCTGCGGCCTGGCTCGAGTTGAGCATCAGGACGAAGAACCCCAGCGCCGCGACCGCCGCCCACGCCATCGCCCAGACGAACAGCGACGCCGGGGTCGGTGGCGCTGGGGTCGGTGGCGCTGGGGAGGGCGTCGATGACACAGCGATTCCGTTCGTTCGAGGAACCTTCACGGTACCAAGATCGCTCGCTACTTGCCCCACGTGTCGGGCTTGTCCGCCGGATTCGCCACGCAGGGTGAGCGGACGACGATCTGCAGACCCTGCTCCGTGTCACTGGTCGACCACCGGCTCAGCGTCAACTCGTACCCGTCCGCATCAGAGAGCAGTTGCTGGAAGAGGCCTTCCTGGTCCTGGACGCCGGTGAGGTCCTCTTCCACGCTCTCCGACCGCGTCCAGCCCGACGATGCGAGGGAATCCCGTAGCTCGGCGACGATCGCTGCGGAGTCCGCTCCGGGCACGAGCCACACGTTCACGGCGTTGGTGAACAGGCTCGTCGACGACGAGCAGGTCAGGCGATGAGCATCCCGGTCCAGGTCGGTGACGAGCGTTTCGTCGCGCTCGACGAGGGATGACGGCACCACGTCTCGCGCGTCGGAGAGGTGTTGCTCGGCAGTGGACAGCGCGGACGCGTAGTCGACGGGCTCGGAGCCGGGGAAGCCCAGCTGAGAGCATCCGGTGATCAGCACGGCCAGCGCAGAACCCGCGAGCGCACCTCGAACGCGCCGCACCCTGGACGACCGCCCCACGGGATTGCTATTCACTCTCACCCGACCGCGACCGCGTGGAGGCAGACGCCGCACGGCTACCCGCCTCGCCCTCGTCCTCGTCGTCCGCACTGCCGACGATCGCGGTCGGCAGGTAACGGCCCTCTCGGCGGATCTTGAGCAGGCTCGCCACGACCGCCACCGCCATGGCGGCGACGATGACGATGAGCGACGTCCAGGTGTCGATCTCGGGCACGGGCACGTTCTCGCCGCCGTTGATGAAGGGCAGCTCGTTCTCGTGGAGAGCGTGCAGCACGAGCTTGACGCCGATGAAGGCGAGGATGAACGCGATGCCGTACTTGAGGTATTCGAGCTTGTCGACGAGGTGCCCGAGCAGGAAGTACAGCTGCCGCAGGCCCATGAGGGCGAGAACATTGGCGGTGAAGACGATGAATGGGTTGGTCGTGATGCCGAAGATCGCGGGAATCGAGTCGATCGCGAAGATGACGTCGGTGATGCCGATGGCGACGAGCACGATGAGGAGAGGCGTGAACATGCGTCGACCGTCTATGCGGGTGCGCACCTTCATACCGTCGTAGTCCTCGCTGATCGCGATGCGACGGCGCAGAAAGGCGATGAGCTTGCTCTCGCGCTGCTCGTCATCGTCGCGGCCGCTGAAGGCCTGTTGCGCCGCCGTGACCAGTAGGAAGGCTCCGAAGATGTAGAAGATCCAGCTGAAGTTCGCGATGAGGGCAGCACCGAGCAGGATGAACACGCCGCGGAACACGAGCGCCAGGATGATGCCGATCATGAGCACGCGCTGCTGCAGGAGCCTCGGCACCCGGAACTGACTCATGATGAGCACGAAGACGAAGAGATTGTCGACCGAGAGGCTCTTCTCGGTGAAGAATCCTGCGATGAACTCGCTGCCCGCATCGGCCCCGGAGACCAGGAAGAGGAGGAACCCGAAGAGCAGGGCGAGCCCCACATAGAAAGCGGTCCACAGGCCGGACTCCTTTGGAGTGGGCACGTGGGGCCGCTTGATGATGAGGGCGAGGTCGGCGATAAGGATCACGCTCAGCACGATGAAGGAGGCGATCTCGAACCAGGCGGGAATCACGTAGTCGCTCATGGCGGCCTTTCGAGGGAGGGGTCAGGGAAACTCGACGGTCTCTCCCCCACCGCAGTCCGGTGGCGCCGCGCCCGGACCGGACTGCAGAGTCGGGTCGTGATGACGATCGCGGCGAATCGGGATACTCCCCCTCGCGCGTGACAGCCTAGCGAATCCCGGCGGCTCCGACCGCCGAGCCGCCGAACGCCCTACGTCGGCGCACTGAGAATGGCCCTCGCGACTGGCCGAGGCCGCGTTCGGTTCAGGGGGCGGGCTTGTTCTCGTGGTCTATCCCGTGGTGTTCCTTGCCTCTCTCGAAGTTCAGGAGCCGCAACGCGTTGGCGACGACGATGAGGGTAGAGCCTTCGTGAATGAGCACAACGGCCCCGATGTTCAGGCCGACGAAGGTCGCGACGATGAGGAACGCGACGATTGCCAAGCTGACGATGAGGTTCTGTCGGATGATGCGGCTGGTGGCGCGGCTGAGCCGCACCGCAAAGGGCACGCGCCCAAGGTCGTCGCTCATCAGAGCGATGTCGCAGGTCTCCAAGGCGACCGTTGACCCGGCGGCGCCCATGGCGATGCCGACGTCGGCACGTGCCATGGCGGGGGCGTCATTGACGCCGTCGCCGATCATCGCGATGGGGCGGTGGGTCGCGGCGAGGCGAGTGATCTCGGTGACCTTGTCTTCGGGAAGCAGTTCTCCGATCGCGGTGTCGACGCCGACCTGTCGGCCGATGGCGTCAGCGACGCGCTGGTTGTCCCCGGAGATCATGACGAGCTGCTTGATGTTTGCGTCGCGGAGGGCGCTCAGTACCTGGGCGGATTCCTCACGTGAGGCATCCATCACGCCGACGATGCCGAGGAACCGGTCGCCACGGCGCACGATCACCAGGGTCTGGCCCGAGTCCCGCACTCGCCTGTACTCATCTGCCAGAGGAGCAGGCAGGGTGATCTTCTGCTCGTCGAACATGCGAAGGTTGCCGACTTCGACGGAGTCACCGCCGATCGTGGCGCGGATGCCGCGGCCGGTCACAGACTCGAGGTCTGTTGCCGTGACCGGTTCGCTCTCCGTCACGCGTGGTGTCAGATCGCGAACGATCGCGGCGGCGAGGGGGTGGTCGCTGAGGGCCTCGACGGCGATCAGTCCGACGATCAGCTCGGCCTCAGATATGCCCTCGGCAGGGACTACCGTCGTGACTCGCGGCATGCCCCAGGTCAGTGTGCCTGTCTTGTCGAAGGCGATCGCCTTGACCTTTCCCAGCGTCTCGAGCGGCGCGCCGCCTTTCACGAGCAGGCCGGCTCTCGCTGCGCGTGCCACCCCCGCGAGGACGGCTGCAGGTGTCGCGATCGCGAGAGCGCAGGGGCTCGCTGCGACCAGCACGGTCATCGCGAGGTAGAACGCATCCTGGAAAGGCTGGGCGAATACCAGCATCGCCACCAGCAGAGTCGCGGCGACACCGACGATCACGGCGGGGACATACCAGCGCTGGAAGCGGTCGATGAACTTCTGCGTGGGCGACGCAGCCTGGTCGGCGGTGCGGACGAGCTCCACCACTCTGCTCAGGGTCGAGTCCGCCGAGGTCGCGGTCACCACGATCTCCAAGACCCCCGATCCGTTGACGGTGCCTGCGAATACCCTGTTGGCGGCGGGGAGTGTGTCGACGGTACGCAGTGCCCGCTCCCGGTCCGGGACGGGTTCCTTTTCGACCGGGATCGACTCCCCGGTCACCGCGGACTGGTCGACGGCGGATTGTCCTGTGGAGACGAAGCCGTCTGAAGGTATACGGGAGTTCGGGCGCACAACGATCACGTCGCCCACGACGATCTCCTCCACGGGAACCTCCACGGGCTCCTCGCCGTCGCGGCGGACCAGGGCGCTACGGGGTGCCAACTCCGCGAGCGATTCGATCGACTTGCTGGCGCGGCTGAGTGCGTACTCCTCGAGCGCGTGGCCGAGGCTGAACAGGAACAGCAACACTGCGCCTTCCGCCCATCGACCGATCAGGGCCGCGCCCACTGCCGCGACGAGCATGAGGAAGTCGACCTCGAACTTCCCACGCAGTGTCGACGAGATTGCCGTGCGAATCGTGAAGTAGCCACCGAAGAAGTAGGTGGCGAGGAAGAACGCCAGAGGCCATCCGACCATCGGTAACCCGAGCGCGATCTCCGCGACCATCCCTGCGGCGTAGGTGACGCCGGCGGCGATGGCGAACCAGAGCTCCCAACGGGCAGACCCGTGCTCGTGATCTTGAGAAGTCGCGGTAGGAGCGGTGGCGGTCGAAGAAGCACTCATGGGCCGACCATACATCATAACCTTGTGATATATTGATGATGTGAATGATAATCGTGATCAGTGGCGAGAATCATGAACATGATCAGTCCGATGCCACGTCAGGGCCTTGGCCCTCTCTCCGAGACGGATGCCGAACGGCTCGCAGAGATCATGCAGGCACTGGCATCGCCGGTTCGTTTGCGCATCCTGAGCGTTCTCCGCTCCCGATCGAGCACGGTGACCGAGCTCGGCGAAAGGCTGGCGATCGGTCAGACCACAGTGTCGAACCATCTGCGTCTGCTTCGGCATCTGAGCTTGGTCACCGGGACGCGTCACGGCCGTCACATCCACTACTCGTTGTTCGACGCGCATGTCAGCGATTTGCTGGATGAGGCGATCGGTCATCTTCAGCATGTGCCGCGCAGAGGTTGAGCAGCGGGGTGTAGCGAGAGTGATTCGGCCTGGGTTTGGTGCCGTCCTGTAATCCAGGATGGAACCTGATGCCGAAGAAGTTTGAACCAGAGATGAACTCGCGCGCCTTGCGGATGGTCGCCGAGGCGCTGCCTGACCATCCGAGCAAGACCGAGGCGGCGAAGCACGTGGGCGGGTTGCTTGGGATCAGCCCCGAGACGCTGCGAACCTGGGCTCGCCGCGAGGAGATCGACGCGGGCCATGCCCCGGGAATCACCTCGGGGGCCGAACTCGAGATTCGACGCCTGAAACGCGAGACCGCGGCGCTGCGAAAAGCCAACGAGATCCTCAAGGCCGCCAGCGTGTTTTTCGCCAAGGAGCTCGACCACCCCACGACGAGATGATCGCCTTCATTGACCAGATGAAGGATCGCTTCGGGGTTGAGCTCCTCTGCCGGGTGTTGCGTCCGGCAGTGAGTGGGTTCCTCTCCGCCCGCGGCTTTCGCGCCGCGAAAGCACGCATGCCCTCGGCGCGTCAGTTGCGAGAGGAGCTTCTCGTGCCGGAAGTTGCCCGGCTGCATGCGGAGAACTACGGCGTCTATGGGCGCCGGAAGATGCATGCGCTGATGCGCCGGCAGGGTTGGCAAGTGGGCCGGGATCAGACCGCACGGCTCACGAAACTGGCCGGAGCGGAGGGCGTGCGACGGTCGAAGAGGACATTCACCACGAAGTCGGATCCCACGACGGTGAAGCCCGGTGAGCTGGTGTACCGGCAGTTCACCGCGCTGGCCCCGCGCAGGCTCTGGGCGGCCGACGTGACGTATGTCGCCACGTGGAGCGGGTTCGCCTGTGTCGCGTTCGTCGCTGACGTGTTCTCCCGCCGCATCGTGGGCTGGCGGGTCGCCTCGACTCTGAAGGCCGACGTGCTGCCGCTGCAAGCGCTCGATATGGCCGCCTGGGATGCCGGAGGCGACCTGGCCGGGCTCGTGCATCACGCCGATCACGGGTCGAACTATCTGGCCGCGGTCTTTACGGAACGGATCGTCGAACTCGGCGCGAAGCCGTCCCCGGGAAGCGTCGGCGACAGCTACGACTGTCAGGCTGTTCTTGCCGGTGCGAGCCTTGTTCCGGAAGTCCTGCTCGTGAGGGTCTGGCCCTTGCCTATGACTGACCCGCACGGTGTCTTGGCGTTGATCTGTCGACCGTCCGGCCGGGCATGCAGCAAGCGCTGCCGCCGGACGGGCGTGACCTAATAGGAGCCTGGAGCATGCTTTCGACAGCGTCCCCGTGACAGTCCTGTCCACCCGCCGGCGACAGCGTGAAATCAACGCTAACGGGCAAGGGGGCAGCACACCATGACCACACTCGAACCGGTCAGATCCGGGCACGTCGTCGGCGGCGTCGACACCCACAAGCACATCCACGTCGCGGCCGTGATGGACACCATCGGTGGGATCCTGGCGACGCTGACGGTCACGACCGACACCGGCGGGTTCAAGCAATGGCTGAACTGGTCGTCCGGCTTCGGGAAGGTTCTCGCGTTCGGGGTCGAGGGCACCGGCTCCTACGGAGCCACGGTGACGTCGTTCCTTCGGCGCCACGGCCATACGGTGGTCGAGGCGGGTCGCCCCGACCGCCGCTCACGACGAGCGAACGGCAAGTCCGACACCCTCGACGCAGAAAACGCAGCCAGATCTGTGCTCGCCGGATTCGCCACCACGACGCCAAAGACTGCCAATGGCGCGGTCGAGATGATCCGTCAGCTCAAGACTGTCCATGATTCCGCGGTCAGCGACCGGACGGCGGCGATGGTCACGATGAAAGCGATGCTGGTGCATGGCTCAGATGAACTGCGTCGTGAGACGAACCGCAAGTCCCAGGTCATGGTCGCGCGCCACCTGGCCGCGCTTCGCCCACGAGCCTTGGAGAGCCCCGACGACGCGTTGCTCCACTCACTGCGATCCCTCGCCCGCCGCTGGCAGCAGCTTGACGCAGAGGCGAAGGAGACCTCAGCCATGATCGAGCAACTCGTCACGAACTCAGCACCACAGTTGCTCGAGCAGTTCGGCGTCGGCGTCGACACCGCCGCGGAGATCTTGATCGTTGCTGGCGATAACCTGGAACGAATCCGTTCAGAGGCTGCCTTCGCCAAGCTCGCCGGCATCAGCCCAGTCCCCACAGGTTCGGGCATGACCAGTGGGCGCCGCCGGATCAATCACGGCGGCCACCGTCAGCTCAACGCTGCGATCTATCGGACCGTCATCGTGCGCATGCGCTTCCACGAGCCGACGATCGCCTACGTGGCGCGCCGGACGGCCGAAGGCAAAAGCAAACGCGACATCATCCGATGCCTCAAGCGATACGTCATCCGGGAGGTCTATCACCACGTCAGGGCCAACCCTCGAACGGGCGAGATCGCGAGTTGACAACTATAGAAGCGTCAACGCGCTGGCCGAAGCGGTGAACGGACTGTTCAAGACCGAGCTGATTCGCCGCCGCGGGCCGTGGCGCACCGTCGAGCAAGTCGAACTGACGACATTGGAGTGGGTGTGGTGGTGGCACAACGCCCGCCTCCACGGCGAGCTCGACTACCGAACCCCGGCCGAGATCGAGCAGGCCTACTACGCTGACCCAGAATCACCCCTGCCGGCGACCGCCGGACAGGAAACCGGATAGGCACTAAACCCAGGCCGAATCATCCACGGGCTCCACGCCACCACCATCACCCCCGACGGCGAGGTCATCGCTGAGCACATCATTAACCTGAACAAGGGCCAACAAGCTAAAGAATGAAAAACGGGCGAACCCCGAAAATGGGCGTTCGCGCGTCCACGATGTCGTGAGACATCACAGTGGTGACCCCAGCGGGATTCGAACCCGCGTTACCGCCGTGAGAGGGCGGCGTACTAGGCCGCTATACGATGGGGCCGTCACGCAACCAGTCGAGTATGCCATAGGGCGAACACCCCGACCAAACCGGTGCCGCGACCGCTATGCGAGCACTCGAAGCGAGCCCTCCTGCATGTGGATGTCGACGGGCAACGGCGCGATCCTCTCCCCGTCGGCGTAGGCCACGACACCCGCCGCCTCGATGCGCACCTCGCGCGCGCGGTGCACGACGACGCGGCTGTCGGTCACGTGGGTTCCGGCGAAGACGCGGGGGTAGATGCGCAGGAAGGCGAGCCGCCCGAGGGGCCGCACGAGCACGACGTCGAAGAGCCCGTCGTCGAGGGAGGCGTCGGGGGCGACCTTCATGCCGCCGCCGAAGGACAGGTTGTTGGCGACGGCGACGAGCAGCGCACGCTCGACGTGCTCGACGCCGTCGAGCGTGAGCCGGTACTCGATCGGGCGCAGCCGTGCGAGCTCGATGAGCAGCGCGATCGTGTACCGGCTGCGGCCGCGCGGCCAGCGCATGCGGTTGGCGCGTTCGTTGACGAGGGCGTCGAACCCGGCCGCGAGGATGCACGCGAACCGCGCCCGGCCGCCGTCGAACGCGATGCGACCAGCGTCGATGACGCGCGGCGGCCGATGCAGCGCCGCGGTGAGCGCCGTGATCGCCGCCTCGGTGTCTCCGATCGGGATGCTCAGCCCCCGCGCCATGTCATTGCCGGTGCCGCTCGGCACGATCCCGAGGGGTATGCGCGTGCCCTCGAGCGCCGTGACGCCGAGGTTCACCATGCCGTCGCCGCCGACGACGACGAGAGCATCGGGCTTCTCGCGCAGCGCCGCGCGCGTCGCGTCGAGCAGTTGCGCGAAGTCGGGCTCGGTGAGGCTCGTGACCTCGTGGCCGAGGCCGCGGAGCGTCGTGACGAGGGCCGGCCCGACCTCGCTGCCGAGGCCGAAGGATGCTGCCGGGTTGATGGCGACGACCACGCGACGCGACGACGATGTCATCCGCTGATTATGGCGCGAAACCGCATCACGATCCGCCGGACGGCCGCCGGCGGACCGACGCGTCAGCCTCGCCGCAGCAGTTGTGCGTTGAGCGCGACGACGATCGTCGACACGCTCATGAGCACGGCGCCGAGCGCGGGCGAGGGCAGGAAGCCGACGCCCGCGAGCACTCCTGCCGCGAGCGGAATGCCGACGACGTTGTAGCCGGCCGCCCACACGAGGTTCTGCTGCATCTTCGCGTAGGTGCGGCGACTGAGCTGGATCGCCTGGTCGACGCCGCGCGGGTCACTCGAGGCGAGCACGATGCCTGCCGACTCGATGGCGACGTCCGTTCCCGCTCCGATCGCCACGCCCACATCGGCGCGAGCCAGTGCGGGGGCGTCGTTGACGCCGTCGCCGACCATCATGACGCTCGTGCCGCCACGCTGCAGCTCGGCCACGACGTCGGACTTCTGGCCGGGCAGCACCTCGGCGTGCACCTCGTCGATGCCGAGCTCGCGGCCGACCCACTCGGCGACGGGCTGCGCGTCGCCCGTGAGCAGCGCGACCCGCACGCCGCGCTTCTGCAGAGCCGCGACGGCGTCGCGCGATTCGGGACGGATCACGTCGGCGATCGCGAAGAGCGCGAGTACGGCATCCCCCTCGAGAAGATAGACGACCGTCTGCCCGGCCTCGCCCGCCTCGCGGGCCGCGGCGACGAGAGTGCTCGGCACCTCGATGCTCTGCTCGGTCACCCAGCGACCGCTCGCGACCGAGTACTCCGTGTCGCCGACGCGCGCGGTCACGCCCCTGCCGGAGACCGCGGTGAACTGCGCGCTGCGGCGCTTCTTCAGGTCGCGATCGGCGGCTTCGGCGATGATCGCGCGGGCGATGGGATGCTCGCTCTTCGCCTCGACGGCGGCGGCGAGCGTCACAGCCTCGTCCTCGTCGACTCCGTCGCCGACGACGACCGTCTCGACGCCCTGACGGCCCTCGGTGAGGGTGCCCGTCTTGTCGAACAGCACGACGTCGATCGTGCGCGCGGTCTCGAGTGCGGGGCGCGAACGGATGAGCAGGCCCTGCTTCGCACCGCGCGACGTCGAGATCTGGGCGACGAGCGGGATGGCGAGACCGAGGGCGTGCGGGCACGCGATGACGAGCACGGTCACGACGCGCGCGAGCACGAAGTCGGGCTCGCCCGGGCGCACCACGGTCCACACGATGGCCGTGACGATCGCGGCGGCGAGGGCGAGGTAGAACAGCAGGGCGGCGGCCCGATCAGCGAGCAGCTGGGTGCCCGACTTCGAGCTCTGAGCGTCGGCGACGAGCTTCATGACGCCCGCGAGCGCAGTGTCCTCCCCCGTCTTGGTGACCTCGACGGTGATCGAGCCGCCCCCGACGACGGATCCGGCGACGACCGTGTCGCCCTTCCCCTTGCCGATCGGCTCGGACTCGCCCGTGAGCAGCGACTCGTCGACGTCGCTCTCACCGTCGACGACGGTGCCGTCGGCGGGGATCGCCGACCCGGGGCGCACGATGACACGGTCACCGACAGCGAGCTCGGAGGCCGCGACCGTGCGCGTCTCGTCGCCGCCGTCGCCCACCACGAGCTCGGCCTCATCGGGAATGAGCGCGGCGAGCTCGCCGAGAGCGTTCTGCGCTCCCATGACCGCCGACATCTCGAGCCAGTGGCCGAGCAGCATGATCGTGATGAGGGTCGCGAGCTCCCACCAGAAGTCCATGCCGTCGAGACCCAGGGTGACGGCAGCGCTGTAGCCGAAGGCGACGACGATCGCGAGCGAGATGAGGGTCATCATGCCGGGCTGCTTTTGCCGCAGCTCGACCCAGGCGCCGCGCAGGAAGACCCAGCCACCGTAGAAGAAGAGGAACGCGCCGAGCCCGGCGGAGATGAACTCGCTGCCCGGGAACCGCGGGCCGTCGAGGCCGAGGAGGTTCTGCAGCCCGGGCGAGAAGACGAGGATCGGGACGGTGAGCGCGAGGCTCAGCCAGAACTTGCGCTGAAATTGCGCGGGGTCGTGCCCCGTGTGGTCGCCGTCGGCCCCGTGGCCGTGCGGCGCATCCTTCGTCGCGGTGGTCTCGTGACGCGTGTGCGTCTCGTGGTCGTGCGCCATGCTTACTCCCCCCGGTTGTTCTTGAGCTCGAAGACGGCGAGCAGCTCGGCCATCGCCTTCTCGCGCTCCTCGCCGCCCGCGTCGAACATGTCGGTCACGTGCGTGCGCAGGTGGTTCTCGACGAGGAGCTTGTTGAGGCTGCGCAGGCTCTTCTGCACGGCGAGGGACTGCGTGATGATGTCGACGCAGTAGTCCTCGTTCTCGATCATCTTCTCGATGCCGCGCAACTGACCCTGCAGGATGCGCGAACGGTGCAGGGCCCTCTTCTTGATGTCCTCGATCACGAGGGCGACCATACCCCCCTGGGGTATCGCCCGTCAAGGGCCGGCCCACCCCCGGTGAGTACAGTGTGCCCATGATCCTCACCAAGCGCGAGCACGCGTGTCTCGTCATCGAGCACGAGGGCGCGAGCCTTGTCATCGACCCGGGGAGCTTCACCGCCCCCTTCACCGCCGAGAATCTCGCCGCGATCGTCGTCACCCACGAGCACGCCGACCACGTCGCGACCGAGCACCTCGACCGCCTGCTGGCTGCCGCACCCGGGGCCGTGGAGCTCTTCGCGCCCGCGGGAGTCGCGGCCGAGCATCCGGGATACGACTGGACCATCGTCGTGGCGGGCGACGTGCGCGCGGCCGGCCCCTTCGCCCTCGCGTTCTCGGGCGGGCGCCACGCGACGATCCATCGCAGCATTCCGATCGTCGACAACCTCGGCGTGTTCGTGAACGAGACCCTCTACTACCCCGGCGACTCCTACACCGTGCCCGAGCGGCCCGTCGACGTGCTCGCCGTGCCCTCGAGCGCGCCGTGGCTCAAGATCGGCGAGGTCATGGACTACCTCGACGTCGTGCGGCCACGTCGCTCCTTCCCGACCCACGAACGGGTCAACTCTGAGATCGGGCAGAGGATGGCGAACGCCCGCATTCAGCACGTGACCGAGCTGCACGGCGGCACCTTCGTGGCCCTCGAGGCGGGAGACTCGCTCGACCTCGACTAGCGGCTCGACCTACCAGCCCTGCCCGATACCGAGGGCGGGGAGCCGGTGCAGGCCGAACTCGTGCTTGAGGGCGCTGCGGGCGGCGTACGCGCCGCTGAGGCCGTGCACCCCCGGCCCGGGCGGGGTCGCCGACGAGCAGAGATAGAGGCCGGGGACGGGGGTTCGCCACGGCTCGGGCGAGAGCGACGGGCGGGCGATGAGCTGCCGCAGCGTTGCGGCGCCGGCCGCGATGTCGCCGCCGATGTAGTTGGGGTTCTCGATCTCCATCTGGGCCGCCGTGGCGCTCGTGGAGGCGAGGATCAGGTCGCGGAAGCCCGGGGCCCAACGCTCGATCTGGCGCGTGATCGCCTCCGTCTGGTCCACGGTCGACCCGCTCGGCACGTGCGTATAGGCCCACAGCACGTGGTGCCCGGCGGGTGCGCGGGAGTCGTCGACGATCGACGGTTGAGACACGAGCACGTACGGGTCGTCGGAGTGGCGCCCGCGCGCGACGGTCGCCTCGGAGGCGGCGATCGCCTGCCGCGCTCCCCCGAGGTGCAGCGTCGGCGTCTTTTGGAGTTCGGGGTCGGACCACGGTACGGGGCCGCTCAGCGCGAAATCGACCTTCGCGATGCCGGGGCCGTACCGGTAGTCGAGCAGCGTACGCCGGTAGCGGTCGGGCAGCGCGTCCCCCGCCAGACGCTCAAGCGCGCGCGGGGTCACGTCGAGCAGCACGACGTCGGAGGGCGGCAGCTCGGCGAGCGAGGTAATCTCGACGCCGGCCTCGATCGTGCCGCCGTGGGCGAGCAGGTCGTCGACGAGTGCGTCGGTGATCGCCTGACTGCCGCCCACCGGTATCGGCCAGCCTCCAGCGTGGCCGGCGGTCGCGAGAGAGAGGGCCGTGCCGGCGGTGCCGAGCGAGGGCATGGGCTGCACCGAGTGCGCCGCGACGCCGGTGAGGAGGGCGGGCGCCGCGTCGTCCCGCCACCGCAGATTCCACGCCGCACCGCCCTGCTCGAGGGAGCGCAGCCCGAACAGGGCCGCCGCGATCGGATGGTCGGGCACGCGCACGAGGCTCGAGCCCGTGAACTGGGCGACGTGGGCCGCGCGGTCCACGAGGGGCGCGAAGAACCGTTTCCACGCCGGGCCGTCGACACCGAGGCTGTGGGCGGTGCGATCGAGGCTGCGGTAGGCGATCGCCGCCGGGCGACCATCAAGAGGATGCCCGTACGAGCGCTCGGGAGTGCGCAGCTCGACGCGCCTGTCGAGCTGGAAGCGTCGGAAGAAGCCAGACGACACCGCGAGGGGGTGGACTGCCGACCCGACATCGTGCCGGTAGCCCGGCAGCGTCAGCTCGGCGGTGCGCGCCCCACCGCCGACATGAGCCGATCGCTCGAAGACCGTGGTGCGGATGCCCGCCCTGGCCAAGATCACGGCCGCCGCCAGACCGTTCGGGCCCGAGCCGACGATCGACGCGGCGTGAGGTGCCATGTCTCGAACCTAGGGCGTGGGCGCGGGCTCCGTCGACTCGCTCACAGCAGATGCGCGGCCTCGGCGGTCGTCTGCGGCGGGGAGGGAGCCCGCGCCCGTGAGGACGAGGCCGCGGCGTACCGCGGGGGCGCGCAGCAGCGCGATGTGCCGCGCACCGACCTCGAATAGCAGCGCGAGCGGCGGGATCGCACGAGGGATGCGCCACGGCGCGACCGCGGCCACGAACGTCAGGAGCGCGCGGGCGAGGGCGAGCAGACGGACGGTGTTCGAGCCGCCGTCGATCACTCTGAGGCGCACGTGTCGAGCGTACGCGCCCTGGTCCCGAAGCAAGCGTTGCGAAAGCTGTGGGCAACCAGCCCGGCAGCGTCGGTGAGTAAGAGAAGGATGGCTGAGTGAGAATTGTCTATGCGGATGAGTCGGCCCACCTCAACCTGCTGTACGTCATCGGCGCGCTTGTCGCTGACGACGACGCCGTAGGCCACCTGCAGTCGAGCCTCGACCGCATCGGTCAGATCGTTGCGCACGAAGTCGAAGGCTTCGACCCGACAACGGAGTTTCACGCATATGACATGTTTCATGGCGAGAGAGCTTGGGACTCCGTCCCTGTTGGCCTCCGCGTGAAGGCAAGCGTTCTCACGGCGAAGGCGATTGCTCGCTCGGGCGCGACGTTCATCTTGCGCGGGCTCGACATGCCCCGCCTGGAGCAGCGCTACCGCTACCCCTTCCCGCCTCACGAGTTGGCTTTCGCCCAAGCACTCGAGACCGCCGACGAACATCTGGCCCGTCTGGGCGAACGGGCGATCGTCGTTGCTGATGAGCACCACACCGCCGAGGATGGACGCAGACGTTTTCGTCGGATGCGGGCGGACACGCTCGCCGGATATTCGGGTCGGCGGATCACGAATCTCGTCGACACGGTGTACTTTGGGCCGTCGCATCACAGCAGACTTCTGCAGGCCGCTGATGTCGCGACGTACTTCATGTGCCGACGGCATTGGAAGCCCATTCGGGAAGAGGACGCCCGGGCTCGACCTCACATCGCCAAGATTGTGAATCTGATCTGGTCATGTACGGCGCGCGACTATGTCTGGCCGAACTCCTAAGGCCCGACAACACGAAACCCCGCTCAAGGCGGGGTTTCGGCAGGTGCGGGAGACCACTAAGGCGTCCTGCAGTGACATTCTATCAGCGAACCACTGACGGCCGCCATGTCGCGGGCCAAGTGGACTTGTCGACCACTCTTCGAGAGTCTCATTATGTGACGGGCTGCGAATCAACCATGGCTTCGATGCTCTTCTTCTCGAAGTAGCGGAACTTCTGGATCGCGTCCGTCATGTTGCCGACATCGATGACGCCGATCTCCGTCAGCTTGCGATAGCTCTCGAGGCTCAGACCTGTCGATCTCACGAACAGGTCAGTGTCGAGCGACTCAATCACATGAGCGAGCCGCTCCTCCCGGAAGTCGGTCAAGTACATGAAGATGAGCACCTTCGCCGAGACCTTCTTGAGCTTCTCGCGAATGTTCTTCCGCTTCTCCGCGATCTCCTTCTTGGGCTTCCTCTGCTCGGCTGCGCCGCCACCCTCGCGCTTCACCGTACCGAGCTTCTTCGACGCTGTGACGATTCTCTCCGCCTCTTCGCGGATGCTGCGGAAGTCTTCGATCTGCTCGAGTTCGGCGATCAGGTCGGCGTCGTTGAGAAGGCGATCCATGGTCACGCCGTTGAGGTTGTACAGATCGACCGAGCGCCACCGTCGTGCGAGCGAGTTGGCGCCGATGCCGCCGTGCGCCCAGTCGAGGATCGCCGTGACATCCAGCCGCTCCATGCGGCCCCCGTCGACTGCGAAGATGGGGAGGAAGTTGATGAGCTCCCCCAGCACCGACGCCTGGGTCTCCTTGCGGTCGGGCGAGTTGTTGGCCAGCTCGGTGCCGTACAGCGCAACCAGGCTCAGTGCGCGATTGGGATCGAACTCAAACACGTAGGCGACGTGCTTCTTGATTTGCCCGTCGACCTTCCACGGCGACTGAACACGAAACGCGGCCTGGAAGTAGGATTCGGGCGCCTTGAGGGAGCGCAGCATGAAGATGGAGGCCCATTCGGGCACGGTCACGCCGGTCATCAGCTTTCCGCAGGAGAGCGTGATGGATCCCGACTTGGCTGTCTCATCCGCGCGACGAATCGCTTCCCGGGCCGGTTCGAGGGCGGCCGCGCCGATCTTGGCCTTCGTGCCAGCTGCCACGTAGATCTCGAAGGAGCTGAAGAACGGGTCCGCTCGCAAGATCGTGGCCATGGCTTCGCATGATGCGACGTCCTGCATGAACCACACCGAGTGTCGCACGGCGTCGGTGAACCTCGCCGACTCGTACGGACTAGGTTCAACCGGTCGTTGCAACACCAGGTTGTTGAATTGAGCGTATCTGCTCCTCGAACACCTCGGCTGGCGTCTTCCAGTCGAGGCTTTTGCGGGGCCTGTTGTTGAGCGCGAGAGCGACGG
>Ga0316203_1000279_pt1 | contig 74487 bp, 89 predicted proteins | sample 6monrhotite_MG_FD_204940 | JGI IMG/M metagenome (GOLD analysis project Ga0316203, IMG submission 204940) | Microbial mat bacterial communities from mineral coupon in-situ incubated in ocean water Damariscotta River, Maine, United States -... | ecosystem: Environmental > Aquatic > Marine >... | reverse complement strand
GTGATCCTCAATTTCTTTGATATGGTCGAGAAAATTTGATGTCATAGCCAGAATACTCCATTTTCCCGCTATAAGAATCTATCTTCCTTAACCTTTCATTAGCAATCTATGATTCTGCCCTGACCTTGAAGAAGTTGAATATGGAATTGCAGATCGTTTCCGGTTATAATCATATGCAAGGGGGAAACATGGGGTTTTTATAACCCACCAGTTACGAAGGACCCCCCCGGATGGCAATTGAAAACACGGCACAATTTTCTGTTGGTCAATTGATCCAGCACCGCCTGTTTGAATATCGAGGTGTTATTATCGATATTGACCCGGCGTTTCACGGCAGTGAAACCTGGTATCGGACAAACGCCCTTAGTCAACCGGCCAAGGATCGCCCCTGGTATCATGTGTTGGTTGATGGCGGTGAACTCAGGACCTATGTCGCCGAGCGTAACTTGGAGCCAGATTTAGTCGGTGGCCCGATCAACCATCCGGAAATCGCAAACCATTTCAAGAAGTTGGCCGATGTTGGATACATTCCCCGCCGCCGGAAAAATTAGCTATTTCGCCAAGGCCTCTTTTAATTCCCTTAGGTGATCGCCATAGGCGCGCGCTTTACCCAATGACGTCGTGTAAATTGGTCGGCGAACCTGCCAATTTGACGCGGTTAGGACGGTTTGGTCATTTTCATAAAACCGCAAACAGGCGTCGTCCCATTCAAGCCCTAAAAATTCAATCATCCGCCTACTTTCACGGTCCTGATCTGCGATAACGTCTTCGTACTGGACGTCCAATGTGGGGAGGCTGAGGGTGGAACGCCAATGTTTCATCATCCTGTCCTCGACACCGATGTAACGAGCAATATCGGTCAGATCCGTTGACCATGGATGATCGCTGACAAAATTCTGGGCATAACAGGATAGCCCCACGTCCATGGGGTCACGTTGACAGTGAATGATACGGGCGTTGGGAAACAGGATTTGTATCAGTCCGAGGTGAAAAAAATTGAAAGGTGATTTATCAATCGTCCGCTGAATTTTATCCGCCTTGGGCGCGAGTTTGTCTAAAACGTGCTGGCTGAGCTCGGCTATCCGTGCGGCGTCCAGGTTCGGAACACTGTCTGGATAGCCGTCCAAAAGGTCGCCGATCACCCCCAGTTCGCCGACGGAACTGACGCGTTCATGACTGGAAACAATTTGTTCGATCAATGTCGTGCCGGATCGGGGCATACCGCAGATGAACACGGGCATTTGTGACGGATCACCATATTGTTTTAGTCGGGCGAGCACCTCAGGTGAAAAAACGTCAATAACCTTTGAGATTTTACGGTCAAGGTCATCGCCATCAAAGCCGATCTCATTGCGTTCAAATAGGTCTTTGCGCAAGCCGTTTCCGGCGTTCAACTGAGCGATGGCTGTATCTGTATCGGCCTTTTGGTCGGCGAGATCAGCGAGCGCAAAATGAAGACTTATTTTCTGTTGCAGATGTGTTGACGGTGCGTGCAAAAGAGTAGTGATGCTCTCAATTTCGTCTTCACTCAGGGGGGTACCGGATGACGCGAGGTTATAGTAGGCATCGGCCTGCGATGGTGTGATCTCGATCGCCCTGCGAAACGCGGCAATTGCGGCATCACATTTGCCCTGCGCCAACAGAACCACACCCATTCCGTTTTGTGCTTCTGCGCGGTCGGGGTTGGTCGTCAAAATATCTTGATACGTCGATATCGCCTCATCGCTGTGGCCCGATTTATGCTGTACCGCCGCCAAGTTTAATCCGGCTTCACGGTGGGCAGGTTGGATCGTGTGGGCTTTATTAAATGCCGCCTGAGCGCGTTCAAATTCGCCGTTTGCAGACAAAGCATTGCCTTGGGCATTCAAGGCCTCCACATAGTCGGGGCTCAGGTTTAAGGCACCTTGAGCTTGATTGAGGGCTTCGTCTATTTGTCCTAATCTCAACAAAGCGACACTCAGGTTCGCCCGTGCTGTAGGGTTGTTTGGAACCTGTTGAATAGCCTTGGCATAAACCTCAACGCCACTGATATAATCGCCGCTGCGGACATGTAAGTTGCCAAGATTGATCATTGCCTCAGGGTAATCGGGGTTAAGGCGTAATGCCTTTTTACAGGCCGCTTTTGCTTCGTCGATCCGACCCTGCATTTCCAACGCGACGGCAAGGTTGCTATGCGATTCAGCGTTGCGCGGTTGCAGGTGGATGACATGACGGCAGGCCGCTTCAGCTTCCGGGTAGCGCCCCAACATATTCATAATCGCCCCGCAGTTGGCATGAATTTCCGGGTTGTCATCGTTGCGGGTGATCGCTTCTAAAATATTCTCTCCGGCGTCTTGCAATCGCCCTTGGCGATATCGGACCAGGGCCAGAAGATGGTACGGTTCGCTCTCCAGCGGTGCACCGGCAATGGCATCGAGACAAAGTTCTGCCGCTTCGTCCAGTTTTCCGGTGGAATATAGTTCGCTTGCGTTATCTAACTGATCAGCCGTCGTGACGTTTGGCGAAATGCCGCTTTGGCTCTCGCTTGATTTTTGCTGTTGTTTGCGTTGGCGTCGTCGTTCTTGTCTATTCACGGACCGCTCCCTTGCCGAATATATCGGGATTTGAAAGGACACGGCGGGCGGCGTCAACAACGTTTGTGACGTGGCGGGAAATCAGCGTTGTTTAGACACCGCTTTCAAACTAAAACGAGAATACTAGCGACCCATTTGGACAGGAACCTCAAATGCCCGAAACATCCCGCGAAATCTCCGCTGCAGCCCGTGAAACCGCAAAGTGGCTGCTTGATATCAAGGCTGTCAATTTCCGCCCACAAGATCCCTATATTTTCACTGCCGGTTGGGCCAGTCCGGTTTACATCGATTGCCGTTGGGTCATATCTTTCATTGATGCCCGTCGGCGGATGATCGAAATGGGTGTTGAGATGCTTAAGAATGAGGGGGCGTTAGACGGTGTCGCCCAGGTCGCTGGCGGCGAAACCGCAGGCATCCCCTACGCCGCCTGGATTTCTGAAGCGACCTCGATACCGATGTTATATATTCGCAAAAAACCAAAGGGTTTTGGCCGTGATGCCCAGATTGAAGGTAATATGCCCGAAGGGTCGAAAGTCCTTCTGGTCGAAGACCTGGCGTCGGACGGTGGATCAAAGGTCAATTTTGTCAATGCGATTCGAGCCGCCGGGGCTGAGGTCTCTGACATCTTTGTCGTCTTTTTTTACGACATTTTTCCAGGAGCTCTTAAAACCCTCGATGATGCCGACGTCAAACTTCATTATCTTTGCACGTGGCATGACGTCTTGCGCGTCGCTGCTGATGGGCAGTATTTTGCCCCTGACGCGATTTCGGAAGTACAGAAGTTCCTGAATGATCCGGTAAGCTGGTCGGCGGCTCACGGCGGGCGAAGCGAAATTTAATCTGATTAGGTTGGCGGCCTGAAGTGTTCTATGCGCCGATTAATCGATTAATCGGCGAAAAACCCCATAGAGGGTCGGCTGTTGTTACATTACACTTTGCGTCCAACCAGGGAGGGCAGTCCATGTCAGGTCTAATTGGTCACCTGATCGATAACTATCAGGCCCATATGGTGCGTCAGAAAAACCGGGCGTTTTTGGAGGGGGTTATGGCGGCGTGCGCATTGGTGGCAACAGCTGACGGTCAGATTTCGTTTGGCGAACGGGTTCGCGTTGACCAGATTATGCAAAATCTGAAAGAACTGGCAGTGTTCGACCCTCATGAAGGTGTCAACATCTTCAATGAATTTACCGATTTGATTCTGGAACATCCGGCGACTGGGCACGAAACAGCGTTTCTGGCCATGGAAAAAATCGCCAAGGAGGCGGAAGAAAACGGTAACCTTATGGTGCGGGTCTGCCTAGCAATATGCCAAGCCGACGGCGGTGACCAAATTGCTGATCAGATCGAGATCGTGACGCTGTGCTCACGCCTCGGTCTCGATCTGTCTGATTGTGGCCTGTATATCGATAAATCAACCGATGAATTGCTGAAAAGCTAGCCTGCCCACTTGACGCGGGTCACGCTGCCTTGTGGGTCAGTGGTTGCTCTATCTGAATGTCATCAGGGAACGGCCTTCCCTGCCCGGTTTCCAGGTATTCTTTAAGGCTCAACAAGAATGACGCCCATTTCATCGAACAATGATAGTGAAACGGGCTTTCTTCGGCCCAATTCCGGTGGGCGAAATAGATGGCGGTGTGTCCTTCTTCACCGGTTTCCACGCGAAATTCGATGGTTGTCTCCAACCATTCCGGCGGGCCGCTGATGCAACGCCAAATCACCTCGGTTCGGGACAAGCCTTCGACCTTCATGTCGAACCCTTCACCATTAAAGCGAAATTCAATGACCCCACCGCGTTGAGGGTCGCCGGTTGTCTCGGTTGTCCACCAGTTTTTCAGCCCGTCCAACGTCGTCAATGCTGCGATGACCGCTCCGACGTCGGTCGGCCCACCGATTTTATGCGTAATATTAGCCATATATCTTATCCTTCCTTGATTGAATGAGGTGATGGGATTGTATTTTAGGGTGTTGAGGCATCATTTGAATAAAAATTAGAAACTATTTTTACCTATACATATAATTGAAACTAAATGATTTAATTGGTGGACAATCAAATTAGTAATATATATTTTCCACATATGGAAAATGAAAATCATATGGACGCAATTTTTTTTGCGTTGTCGGATTCGAAGCGGCGATCAATCCTTACTGACCTTTCCGAAGACTCAAAAACCGTAGGCCAGCTCGCGCAGAATTTCGATTTGACCATGGGTGCCGTCTCCAAAAACATCAAAATTCTTCAAGACGCGGAATTGATCTATAAAAGTAAGCGTGGCCGGCACGTTTATTGTCATATGAATTTTGATATTTGGCGCAAGGTGGCAAAGTTTATCGCCATGCACTCGAAATTTTGGGAACGCCGCCTGGATGAACTGGACTCCTACATCAATACCGTATCTCAAGGTGCGGACAAGTAATGGGCGTCAATGTCGATGATCTGGTCATCAAACGGGTTTTTTCTTGCCCGAAACGAACATTGTTTGACGCCTGGTCACAACCCTCAATCATGTCAAAATGGCTGTTTGCCCGGCGCGAGGATTTTTGTGAAAGCACGGTAAGCAACAGTTTCACCGTCGGCGGCAGCTATTCGATTATTATGCACATGCCGTCAGCGGATGTGCGTCTCTATGGAGAGTATTCCGAGATCAACCGGTACAACCGGATCGCCTTCACCTGGTCCTCCCCAGTCATCACCAATTCCCGCGTCGTTTTGGATTTCAAAGAGCTGTCGCCCAATCGCACAGAATTGACCCTCACCCACGCCCTATTCCCCTCAGAAGAAATCCGTACCCAGCACGGTGAAGGCTGGCGTGCCTGTTTCGATAATTTTGAAAGTCGTGTTCTTTCGGGGTAAGTGGCGTATCGCGGCGACGGTCGTTATAGACTGGTGAGTTTTCCAGATACTGCGCTTTCCAATGACTGAATTATTTCCTGCCACAATCCTGGTTTTCCGTTAAGCTGGCTCTTCATCTGTCAGGAGATCACATGCGTAAAATTTGTTTAGGTTTGCTCTGTCTTGCGATCTCCGGGTGGCTTGGTGTTACAACGGGGCAGGCCGCCAAAGGCGAATTGATTATTGGGATTTCCCAATATCCATCGACCTTTCATCCCAACATTGATTCATCGGCGGCTAAATCCTATGTGCAATCGATGACGGCGCGACCGTTTACGGCCTTCGACAAGGACTGGAAACTGGTTTGCATGTTATGCGTGACGCTACCGACCATTGAGAACGGTCTGGCTGTGGTTGAGCGTGGGCCGAAGCAACGCAAGGGCATCGCTGTGACCTATCAAATACAGCCGAAAGCGACCTGGGGCGATGGCACGCCGGTGACAACCAGAGACGTGGTTTTTACCTGGGAGATTGGACGGCACCCGAAGTCTGGCTTCGGCAATATCGAATTGTACCGTAGCATCTATAAAGTCGATTCGATTGATGACAAAACCTTCACCCTGCATTTCGATAAATTGAGCTTTGACTATAATGCAATCAACGACTTCTTGCTTGTCCCTAAACATTTAGATCAGCTTAATTTTGCCGACCCGGCAACCTATAAGAATCGTACAGCGTTCGATACCGACACCCTGAACGAAGGCCTGTATTTTGGCCCCTATGTGATTTCCGAGGTGGTTTCCGGCTCGCATGTTGTCTTGGAGCCCAATGCCACCTGGTACGGTAAAAAACCTCAATTCAAACGTATTGTTGTTCGAACCATCGCCAATACGGCGGCGTTGGAAGCCAATTTGTTGTCTGGTGGCATCGATATGATTGCCGGTGAATTGGGTTTAAACATCGATCAGGCGATTGCCTTTGGTCGACGTCATGGCAACACGTTTAATGTGCAATCCAAGTCCGGTTTGTTTTACGAGCATGTTGATCTCAATCTCGATAACCCGATCCTGCAAGACATCCGGGTGCGGCGCGCCCTAGTGCATGCGATTGACCGCAAGGCGATCAGTGATCGCTTGTTCGCTGGACGCCAGCCGGTCGCCAACAGTAGCGTCAGTCCGCTCGATTGGGTTTATGCCGATGACCTGCGGTCCTACGCCTTTGATCTAAAAAAGGCGGCGCAACTTTTGAATGAAGCCGGTTGGAACAAGCACAAACAAGGCATACGCTATAACAGCAAGGGCGAAAAACTGTCGTTACAAATCATGACCACGGCGGGCAACCGCACACGCGAACTTGTTGAGCAGGTCTTGCAAAGCCAATGGAAAGCTTCTGGAATTGAAGTCACGATCAAGAACGAACCGGCACGGGTGTTTTTTGGTCAAACCGTAACCGAACGCAAGTTCCCGGCGATGGCGATGTTTGCCTGGATCAGTGCGCCGGAAAACGTTCCACGCACAACCCTTCATTCTTCGAACATTCCAACGCAGGCAAACAATTTTTCCGGTCAGAATTTCACCGGATTTAGAAATGCCGAAATGGATCGTTTATTGGAAAAAATTGAAGTCGAACTGGACCGAAGCAAGCGGAAACAACTGTGGCACCGACTACAGGAAATCTATATTGCCGAGGTGCCGGTTATTCCACTCTATTTCCGGGCGCAAACGTTCGTGTTACCGAAGTGGCTTAAAGGGGTCGAGCCGACCGGGCATATGGACCTGACGACCTTATGGATTGAAAACTGGGGCAGACAAAGATGAGTGACGTGGTTGTTTACGGGGCAGATTACAGCGTCTATACCCGCATCGTTCGTTTGGCGTTGGCCGAAAAGCGGGTCGATTACCGCTTTGAAGAAATTGATGTTTTCGCTGAAAGCGGACTCTCAGCAGATTACCGTCGCCGCCATCCCTTCGGCAAAATACCGGCGTTTGAGCATGACGGATTTCAGTTGTTCGAGACCGGCGCGATCACCCGTTACATCGATGAAGTATTCGACGGTCCATCATTGATGCCGACCGACCTTCATCTCTGGGCGCGCACCAATCAGATCATCAGTATTCTTGACAACTATGCCTACCGCACAATGGTCTGGGACATTTTTGTTGAGCGGGTTCGAGTGCCACAAAAAGGCGGCGTTTCTGATGAGGGAAAAATTTCCAAGGCGCTACTGCGCGCCGCCGACTGTCTCGATACGATTGAAAGTTTGATGGAAGACGGCAGTTATTTTGTTGGCAATTTTCCAAACCTAGCCGATCTCTACGGGGCACCAATGATTGCCTTGCTCAGACAAGTTCCACAAGGCAATACATTGCTACTGAGAAGTGTGCGCTGGATCGAATGGTGGAACCGGATCAACGACCGCCCTGGCATGATCGCTACCCGCTCGCCTCAGGAAACAGAAGTATCTGTAATTGAATGAGCCGGTTTCTACTTTCCCGTTTTCTGCAATCAATGACCGTCCTGACGGTTATGTCGTTTGTGATCTACGGGTTGATGGGGTTAATGCCCGGTGACCCAATCGACTTGATGGTTTCTTCCGACCCCAACATGACGGCGGAGGGGGCCGCCCATCTTCGTGACTTATACGGTGTTGATAAACCGATCCTTGCGCGCTACGGAAACTGGCTAAGTGCGGCCCTGACAGGTGATCTTGGCTATTCCCGTCTGCATTCCAGACCGGTAATGGAGGTAATGTTACCGGCTTTAAAGAACACGGTCGTCTTGCTGGGCCTGAGTTTTATTCTGGCCCTGGCGATTGCCCTTCCTGCGGGCATTGTTGCCGCCACCCGACCTTATTCAAAACTCGATTACGGGATCAATCTGTTGGCTTTTGCCGGTATTTCCGTGCCACCATTTTGGCTGGCTTTGCTGTTGATAATTGTGTTTGCGGTAATCCTTGGCGTGCTTCCCGCAGGTGGTCTCGGCGTTCATACCGGTGCCAGCGACCTCTGGGAAAACCTGCGTTATTTGGTCCTGCCTGTTGCCAGCCTGACCATCGCAAGTGTTGGTGGACATACCCGTTACATGCGGGCGGCGATGATCGAAACCCTTCGTCAAGATTACGTCCGCACGGCACGAGCCAAAGGATTGTCAAAAAGACGTGTTGTTATCGCCCACGCCCTCAGAAATGCAATGATCCCCGTTGTCACCGTAATTGCGCTTGATTTCGGCTATCTGTTTTCCGGCGCGCTGATCACCGAAACCGTTTTTGCTTACCCTGGAATGGGTAAGCTGATCTTTGACGCGATTATGGGCAATGATTTCAACCTCGCCCTTCTGACCTTATTGCTTGCTACATTTTTAACTCTACTTGGCAATTTCCTGGCTGACGCCGCGTACGTCTGGCTTGATCCTCGCCTGTCTTTTCGCGAGGCAGATTAATGATGGCGAAAGGCGCCAGCCAGTCTCCGTTATCGCTGATATGGCAGCGGTTCCGTAAACATCGACTGGCGATGATAAGTGGGCTGACCCTAATCGTTCTGGCACTTGCCGCCATCGGTGCACCGTTGGCAGAGGCTTTGCTTAACGTTGACGCCCGTACTGTTGATTTGTTCGCCCGTTTCGAGCCACCTTCCCTTGCCCACCCATTGGGAACAGACGAACTTGGTCGCGATCTGCTGTTACGTCTGCTTTATGGCGGGCAGATTTCACTGTTTGTCGGCCTGACGGCGGCGGTAATTGCCGCCGGCATTGGATCGTTCATTGGCCTTCTTGCCGGATATTATGGGGGGCGGTTTGACGCGTTCTTAATGCGTTTTACCGATGGGGTGATCGCGCTGCCGGTGTTGCCTTTGCTGATTGTCCTCGCCGCACTGGACCTGTCGAAGGTCGGGTTGTCCGATGAATTGTTAGGGTCGGAAAGCCTTAGCCTCTACCGCATCATTGTGATTGTCGTTCTCGTCGGTTGGACCACGGTCGCCCGATTGGTCAGGTCCAGCGCCCTAACGTTGCGGGAACGGGAGTATGTCAAAGCAGCTGAGGCCCAGGGGGCTTCGGCGTGGCGGATTATGACGGTCCATATTCTGCCTAACCTTGCTTCGCCAATTATTGTAGCGGCTACTCTGTCGGCGGGTAATATTATTTTATTGGAATCCGTCCTCAGTTTTCTCGGGCTCGGAATCCAACCGCCGATCCCTAGCTGGGGCAACTTGTTGACCAATGCCCAGGAGCTGATCTGGGATGCGCCAGCGCTGGCGTTTTATCCGGGCGTGCTGATCTTTATCACTGTCATCGCCTTCAATTTTCTTGGCGATGGCCTTCAGGATGCCCTTGACCCACGCGCCCTAAACCCGCGTCGAGGGCGCTGACTTTTTAAACCCTCTGGTCTCAAAATATCACGCCGTGTCGTGTTTTTATGGCGTGATCGTTGATTAGGTGGCTTTTTCGCATTCGAATACAGACACATGAAGCCGCCCGTCTTCCAAATTTTTGGAGATGTTGGGTAAGGCTTCTTTGGCGATAGGGCCTAACACCAGATGTAGGCCGAGCGGCGACTGGCCATTTATTTGAATTTTGGCGACACCTGCCGTGATGAACGCTAGGGCGGTGGTCGTCCAATCATGGATATGGGTGATATTGAAACCGGCTAATGTTAGGCATTCAGTGAGGTCGTTTTTACTTATCAGAAAGCTCGATGATTGGTCTGCGGCCCAAGGAAGTGGAAAAATTAGGTTTTGTAAATCGGAACCGGCCAGCACATCGTATATTAGAAAAGGCGCCCCCGGCTTTAATACGCGCCATATTTCGCCATAAAAGGCCGCTTTGTCAGCGATATTCATGCCGACGTGAACGGTCCATGCTGCATCAAACGCGTTGTCGTTGAAGCGAGTTAAATCCGTCACATTGCCGACGTGTAATTCGACCAACGTGTCGAGGCCGACGGCGGCGGTCAACTGATTGCCAACGGTGCAGAACTCGCGGCTAAGATCGACCCCTGTGACGTTGCAACCCTTTGACTGGGCAAGGCGTCGGGCCGGGCCACCAAGACCGCAACCGGCGTCAAGAACACTGGCCCCAACCTTAACATCCAGCATCTCAATCAAGGCATTGGTTGCGGCAGGCCCTCTCAAGTGAAATTCGTCAACGGCCGCCAAATCATCAAGCGTCACCGTCGCCAGCGATTTGCCTTCTTTTTGCAGGCCGACGCCGATTCGGTCGAGTAATCCGGGGCGCTCATAGAGACGGTATGTCAATGAGACATCAATAGCGGCACAGGCATGTGGTCAAGAAGGTGATCCGTCACGCCACCAAGAATCAGTTCTTTCCAGCGCGCATGTCCGTAGGCACCACATATTATCAAATCGGCACTCATATCAGCAGCACGCGAGAGCAGCAATTCGCCGAGTTTGACGTCCGGATTGGTAATATGGGCGGCTTCCGCCTTGACACCATGACGAATGAGGTGGGCGGTAATCTGGGCGCCCGGCTCAACTCCGTGACGGATCTCACCTTCGGGATTGGCGACCATGACGGTGACATGATTTGCTGCTTTCAAAAACGGCATCGCGTCATGAACCGCCCGAGAGGCCCTCGAACTGCCGTCCCAGGCAACAAGAATACGCTTACCCATGCCCTCGCCACGGTAGGTGTAGGGAATCATCAACACCGGGCGACCAGCCGATAAGATGACTTGATCGGGCATATCTCGTCCGCCGAGAAACATATCATCTTCAGGGTTTTGTTGACTTAGGACGAGCAGATCAACTGAACAGGCCTGGCGGGTAAGCACGGCGTCAACCGCGCCTTCAATACAACGCCACGAAACGTCGATGCCTTTTTGTCTTGCAGCATTTAAAAATGTTTCGTGGGCTTCTTCTGCGGCCTCTTGCAACGCGCTTGCCTGAGCTTTAAGCACGTCTTCAGAAATTTGCACTTCCGCATAGGCCGGAATCATCGGTCTCGATAATACATAAACGCCGCGCAAATGTGCATCGTGTTGGCTGGCAAGCTCAATCGCCGCATTCACACGCTGGGTATTTCCGGTAGCAGCGTCAACGTGCACAAGAATTTCTTTGATCGACATAACTGAGCTCCAGACCAATGGGGGAATTGCAGATACGATATGACTCTAATTTGTAGACCCTCGCATTGATCTTGGTCAAATTCATGTGGTGTGAAAGTCGCTGAATAACCTGTGTGTAACGATTTAATAACGTTGATGAACCGTGTAACCTTCTGATTTATAATTGCTATTTGTAAATTCCGCTCGTCCACAGGCAAGGTATGTGATCTTGGCTTTTACATTTCCCATCTGAAAGCGTTAATTTTGTTAAAGCAAGTGTGGGGTTGCCTAATTACGCACAAAATGTGGGGATTTTTGATTTATTGTTGGGCGCTAATGAACTAGGTTCCGGATTATATATGCTTAGTTGTATATATGGGTGGGGCCGATTCCCTCATCTATGAATGTCTTCCACTTTTGATATTGAGAAAACATATGAGTGCTCTCGCCAATTCCGCCGCCGCCCGTGACATTGCTTATCATGTTCACGGGTATACAAACTTGAAAGCCCACCAGGAGAAAGGGCCTCAAATCATTGAGTCCGGTTCTGGGGTCCGAATTTTTGATGATAATGGCAAGTCGTACATTGAAGGACTTGCGGGCCTTTGGTGTGCATCGCTAGGGTTCAATGAAGAGCGTTTGGTTGAAGCAGCGGTCAAGGAAATGCGTCGTCTGCCCTATTATCACGGTTTTGCTGGGAAAACTCCTGACGTGACCATCGATTTGGCGGAAAAGCTGGTTAAACTTGCACCGGTTCCAATGTCCAAGGTGTTGTTTGCCAATTCAGGATCAGAAGCGACGGATTTGGCCGTCAAGCTGATCTGGTATTACCATAACGCCATCGGCAAACCGCAGAAAATGAAAATTATTTCCCGTATTAGGGCCTATCACGGTGTCACCGTTTGTTCGGCCAGCCTGACCGGCCTGCCCCATCTTCACAAGGAATTCGATCTGCCAATTGAGCGGATCATGCATACCAGTTGCCCACACTATTATCATTTTGGTCAGGACGGCGAGACGGAGGAAGCGTTCGCATCTCGATGTGCCGACGAACTGGAGCAAATGATTATTGACGAAGGCCCGGATACCGTCGCCGCATTTTTTGCTGAGCCTGTGATGGGGGCAGGTGGTGTTATCATACCTCCAAAAACGTATTTTGAAAAAATTCAAGCCGTCCTCAAACGTTATGATATTTTGTTCGTCGCCGATGAAGTGATCTGTGGGTTCGGTCGGACTGGTAATATGTGGGGGTGCCAAACCTTTGATTTGGAACCTGACATCATCACCTCCGCCAAGGCATTGTCAGCGGCCTATATGCCCATATCGGCCGTCTTAATTAATGAAAAGGTCTATCAAGCCTTAGTCACCCAAAGCGAAAAATTGGGACTGTTCGGGCATGGGGGCACCTATGCAGGTCACCCTGTTTCGGCGGCTGTCGCCCTTGAAACACTCAACATTTACGAAGAGCGCAATATCGTCGGTCACGTCCAGTCAATCAGCAGCGGTTTTCAAGCCGGACTGCAGAAATTTTCTGATCATCCTTTGGTTGGTGAAGTCCGTGGCATCGGCCTATTAGGTGCCGTCGAGTTCATTAAAGACAAGGCGAACAAGGCCTCGTACGCTCCGGCGTCTGGTGTCGGTGCTTATTGCGCCGCACGGGCAGAAGAGCATGGTCTGATCATTCGCGCCATGGGCGACAATATCGGCTTTTGTCCACCCCTGATTATAACACCTGAAGAAATCGATGAAATGTTGGCCTGTTTCAGTAAGGCCCTTGAGGATACCCAAGCCTGGGTCTCCAGCACTAACCCGGAATAAATATTATGAATTACGAAGATTTTTTTAAGGCGCGTGTTTCCGACCTGAAAGACGAAGGACGTTATCGTGTTTTTGCCGATTTGGAACGCAAGGCGGGTGATTTCCCAGCCGCGTTTAACCACTGTGAAGACGGTGCTGTGCGTGATGTCACGGTATGGTGTTCCAATGATTATCTGGGAATGGGGCAAAATCCGGAAGTTTTGAACGCCATGCGCGATGCCGTGTCTCGTTGCGGTGCTGGTGCTGGGGGGACGCGCAACATCGCAGGTACAAACCACGAACATATCTTGTTGGAACGCGAACTTGCTGATCTTCATGGCACCGAATCAGCCTTGATTTTCGGTTCTGGCTGGACAGCCAACATGACCGCCTTAAGCACGTTCGGCACGTTGATCCCTGATCTTGTGATTCTTTCTGATTTTCACAATCATAACTCGATGATCGAAGGAATCCGCCACGGCAAATGTGAGCGGGTCATCTTTGCCCATAATGATCTGGAAGACCTGGAAGCCAAACTTGCGGCCTACCCGATTGACCGACCAAAACTGTTGGCATTTGAATCTCTATATTCAATGGACGGTGACATTGCACCGATCCAAGAGATTTGTGATTTGGCTGAGAAATACGGAGCGATGACCTTCATCGACGAAGTTCACGCTGTTGGACTTTATGGCAAGCGTGGCGGCGGCGTATCTGAACGGGACGGACAGATGCATCGCCTAGACGTCATCCAAGGGACATTAGCAAAGGCGTTTGGTGTTGTTGGCGGGTATATCGCCGGATCTGCCATGATGTGTGACTTTATTCGAAGTTACGGTGCCGGCTTTATTTTTTCCACGTCCATGCCGCCTGCCGTTGCGGCTGCGGCGCGCACCAGCGTCGCCTATTTGAAGCAGCACAATGAATTAAGGGACCGTCACCAGGAGCGGGCGGCGACGCTTAAGCGACGGTTCAATGAAATTTCCGTTCCCGTCATGCCGTCAGACAGCCATATTGTTCCCCTATTAGTTGGGGATGCGGTCCGCTGTAAGGAGGCCAGTGATCTGTTGATGGAACGCCATGGGATATATGTTCAGCCGATCAACTACCCTACGGTTGCACGCGGTACTGAACGGTTAAGGTTTACGCCGACTCCGCTGCATTCTGATGCCGATATGGATCATTTGGTGCAGGCTGTCCAGGATATCTGGAATGACCTTGGGTTAAGAAAAAACCTTTAATGGCAATCGAGTAATAATTATTTTGAACTCAACCCTAGACAGGTAAATGGCATCGGCTTATCTTTAAGGCATGTATTCTGATAGCACCCTGACTCCGAAAGAAGCTGTGCGGTTGTGCGCGCTAGGCACTTTGTCTAGCAAGCCCATGTCCTACAGCGCTTTGGCGAGGTCTATTCGACATTTTATTGATCGCGTTCAAGGGCCTTCTTTGGACGTTCTTGGGGTTTCAATTGAACTGCTGAAGTACGAAGGATTGGTTGATGTCCTCGACAGCGATGGAGATGACGACGTAATCCGCGTAACCGACAAGGGGACGGCTGAGCTTCATTCCTTGTTGACGGCGAACATTCGGGCTACAGATTCAGATTTGAACAAGCTTATTGAAGCCCTTAAATTTCGCTTTCTCCATCTTTTGGATGCTGATGAGCAACAGTTGCAAACTGATCTGTTGGTTGAACGCACAGAAGTCGAGTTGGCTCGCCATTTGGACTTGCGCCAACATTTTGTCGCTGATTCCGGTTTTCTGCTGCAATGGCTGGACCGTGATATTACCGAACTTGAGGCTCGTCTAAACTGGCTCGAACAGTTCCGAGATAAGTTGGTCTCGTCCTAAGACGTAAAATTCATGTCGGCAGGTGATCTGAAATGGAATTTCGTGTCAATCTGCGGCGGAATTGCGAATGGTCGTCTTACTGAAGATTTGATCAAGCCCCTCGAGCATTTTCTCTCCCGTCTTGCCGCCATCGCCTGTCATTCTTTGAGAGATCACAAGGTTTAGCGAGTCAATATAGACGCCTATCGACTCCACTAATTTTGGATTGTTGGTATCGGCGTGTTCAATTTGACGGCACAATTTATGGCCGATGAGCGTCATCATATCGAAGCCAAAGCTTCCCCCCTGCCCTTTGATATCATGAGATACCTGATAAATACTTTTCAGTAGGGGGCGAATGTCGCTTTGGTCCGAACGTTTCAGTTCCTCATAGGCTGCGCCAATCTTTTCAAGATCTTGAACGACCCAATCAAGGTATTGATCAGCCATATCAGCAATAGCGGCCTCAGCACGTTTCAACGCGTCGGCATCAATCGCACGTGGGCCTCCGGCTTTGACCTTGGATCTTAAACGATTAGGTGGATTGATGATTTCTGGCTTGTTACCCATTGGCTAGTTGCCGACCCTCATCGCCAAAATATTGATATAAGATTAAACACTAGACCGGACCTCATTCACACCTTTTTCCTAGGCCCAACAGGCCCAATAGGCCCTTAAATTTGATATTTAATGTGTTCGTCTGATCAATTCATATATGTTAATTTATAAAACATAAACAGGGTTAATTAAATTAACCCTAAAACCCTAAGCTCGTTCGCCAGTTCCGCAGGAAGCGCGCCACCTGTCTCGTATACAGATGGTAGATCCGCCGGCGAATCCGCTGTCGGAAAATAGCGCCAGCCCTGAAATGGTCGAAAACTTCTCGGATGGACACGAACCAGTTCAGGGTCAAGAATGATAGCACACGCAGTTTTTCCGTCTTCACGCGTGACTTGTTCTAGAGCGGTGATGCGTTGGCGGACCTGAACGACACGGCGAATAACCCAGTAAAGTGAACCGCCGTCGAGCACCTCTTGTGCACGTCTCGGTGTGTTTCGGGTAATATGACGTAGGTGCGGATTTTCCAGTCCAGAGTGGCGCATGTCTTCCAATCGGGCCGCTTGTAGCTCAGCCAATTGCTCAACGTCGTCAATGCCAACGCATAATTTGATCAAATTGACACTCATGCCGCCGCTCCCAGTGCCTTCGCCACCTTTGACATGGGCGCACGGCCAATTACGCCTGAAATGAACCGTGACGCGTCTAGTAATTTCTTCATGTCGATATCAGTTCTAATGCCCAACCCGTCAAGTAAATACAAAGCATCTTCGGTCGCCACATTACCTGACGCGCCATTGGCATAAGGGCATCCGCCTAATCCGGCGATGGAGCTGTCAATCGTCTGTATTCCCTGCTCCAGCACGGCATAGATATTGGCGATAGCCTGTCCGTAGGTGTCATGAAAATGAACAGCCAGTTTATCCAAAGGAATGTCATCACCAACCGCATCAATCAAATCCCGCGCGGCACCGGGTGTTCCCGTACCGATCGTATCGCCCAACGAGATTTCATAACACCCAAGATCATATAGCATCTTGGAGACGCGTTTTACCGCGTAGGGTGAAACAGCGCCTTCATACGGGCAACCCAGAACGCATGAGACATACCCACGGACAGGTAATTTGAGCGCCTGCGCCTCTTCGAGTACGGGGAGAAAGCGCTCAATACTGTCATCAATGGAGCAATTAATATTTTTTAGGGAAAAACTCTCAGATGCTGCCGCAAATATAGACACTTCGTCGACACCTGCAGAAACCGCGCTCTCTAATCCCTTTATGTTCGGTGTCAAAGCAGTATAAGTCACGTTTTTTTGGCGGGAAATAGCGCGAAATACAGCAGCAGAATCCGCCATTTGAGGCACCCATTTCGCAGATACAAAACTGCCAGATTCAATCATGCTCAAACCGCTTTCGCCAAGCAGTTCGATTAGTTTTACCTTGTCCGCCGTGGACACGGTAATTGCTTCATTCTGCAATCCATCTCTCGGACCGACTTCAACAATTTTCACCTGTGCGGGAAACGCCATAAAATAAAATCTCGACTGTTGGGCCTGCTGCCCTATGCCCTATAGAATAATGGTGAAATTCAGAATCAGAAAGGCCGGATTTTTAACGATAATCAGTCGGTCATGGTGAGCAATTCATGACCTTCGTCGACTTGGTCGCCGACCTGGCATAACACTTTTTCAATCATGCCATCCCGGGGCGCTTTAACGGCATGTTCCATTTTCATTGCTTCAACAACGACAAGAACGTCGCCTTTTACAACGTCCTGTCCTGCTTTGGCCTTCAGCCAAGTGATTTTACCGGGCATTGGTGCAGCGAACGTTCCCGCCATCTGTTCATGTTCTGCCGCAGCAAGGATCGGATCAAACAGCGATAATTCAACGGACGGGCCGAGACCAAACACCGTGTACGTCGCGTTTACCGCGACAACCCGGGAGCCCGCAATTTGCGCCATTGTTTCTTCGTCGACAGGAACGTCGTTCACCGTTAGTGCATATCCGTCCGGGCGATGAACGATAGAAACATGAAAAGACGCGTCTTCGTGAATTGTCGTCTGAAACAAAAGATCCTGGTGTCCCTGATCATTCATCCTCCAGCAATCGGGTTGATTCCAAGGAGACCAGGGATCATTTGATTTTTTAGCACGTGCAATCGCTTTCTCTTCCCGCGCCCTGACGACGTGTAAACTGGCAGAAACGACCGCCGCCGTACAAATAGGAGCAGTAAGAAAGCTATTATTGGGCAACTCATCAACAAAGGCTGTCGTCATACTGGCATCTCTGAATATTTGATGATCGACCAGCATCGCCAGAAAATGTGAATTGTTTCCCGGTCCAACAATTTCAAGGCGGTCAAGCGCTTGACGCAGTCGCAGTCGGGCTTGCTCACGCGATGTTCCGTAACAAATAATTTTAGCGATCATCGGGTCATAGAAGGGCGAAATAACATCCCCCTGCTCAACCCCCGTATCAATACGCAATCCTTCAATATCTTGCGGCCAGTGTAAGTGGTGAAGGGTACCCGGTGCGGGCATAAATCCATTTGCGGGATCTTCCGCATAAAGCCGGGCTTCGATCGCATGCCCAGCCTGATGGATTTCATTCTGCATAAGCGGCAACGGCTCGTCATTGGCGACACGAAGCTGCCATTCGACCAAATCAGTGTCGCAGATCAGTTCGGTGACGGGGTGTTCTACCTGTAGACGCGTATTCATTTCCATGAAATAGAAATGCCCATCTTCAGCCAACAAAAATTCGACCGTTCCCGCCCCTTCATAATTCACCGCTTTTGCCGCCCGCACCGCTGCGCCACCCATTGCCTTTCGAACATCATCAGACAATCCAGGGGCCGGCGCTTCTTCAATGATTTTTTGATGCCGGCGCTGCAACGAACAATCACGCTCAAACAAGTGGACGCAGTCGCCATGACGGTCGGCAAAGACCTGAACCTCAACATGCCGGGTTCGGGTCAGGTATTTTTCAATCAACAATCGGCCATCACCAAAGGCGTTTTCCGCTTCCCGTTTGGCGCTGGCAATGCCTTCTTGCAGGTCGTTCTCGCTGTTAATAATCCGCATGCCTTTCCCACCGCCACCAAGGGCTGCTTTGAGAAGCACAGGGTAACCAATGCGGTCAGATTCATTTGCAAACAGCGCTAGTGATTGGTCGTCTCCGTAATAGCCGGGAACTACAGGCACGTCGGCTTTTTCCATAATCGCCTTGGCGTTGTCCTTGGCCCCCATATCCTTGATTGCTTGGCTCGGCGGCCCGACGAATACGGCTCCTTCCCCCCGGACTGCATCGGCAAATTCGCAATTCTCAGAAAAAAATCCATAACCCGGATGAACGGCATCGGCGTTGGTGTGCCTGAGTGCAGTGAGCAAGGCTTCGGTATTCAGATAACTCTCAGTGGCGGCGGCGGGGCCTAGGCGGACGGTCTCGTCTGCTTGGCGAACATGTAAGGCATTTGCGTCAGCATCGGAATAAACGGCGACGGTACGGATCCCGAGGCGCTTCGCCGTTCGCATAATACGACAAGCGATTTCCCCACGATTGGCGATCAGGAGTTTTTTAAACACCTTGCCCTACTCCCCAACCAACCAAGATGGATTTCGCTTAGTCAGGAACGCGTTTAGTCCTTCCATACCTTCGTCAGATGCCCGAACCTTCGCAATACGTTCAGCCGTATCGATTTTTAACGTCTCATCGATTGGCCGGTTAACCGTAGCGGCGATTAGGGCTTTTGCTTCTTGCATGGCATTCGGTCCGTTTTTTAGCAGCGCCTCGATCATTTCGGTTATAGCGTCATCCAACTGATCAGGGTCCACCACTCTGTGAAGCAGGCCGATCCGTTGCGCTTCCGTCGCGTCAAATTGCTCGCCGGTGACCATATATCGACCGGCCTGACGTTCTCCGATAGCGCGAATAACATAAGGCCCAATGGTCGCAGGTATCAGGCCTAACTTGACCTCGGAAAGGGAAAATTTAGCGCTTGATGACCCAATAGCGACGTCACATGCCGCGACCAGCCCGACACCGCCGCCCATGGCCGCACCCTGAACACGGGCCAACACCGGTTTCGGGCAACAGGCAATAACGGCAAGCAGCTCCGCAACGGCGCGCGCATCGGTTAAGTTTTCGACATCTGAATAGTCGGCCATGCGCCGCATCCAACCAATGTCCGCACCGGCAGAAAAGCTTTTTCCCTGTCCGCACAAAACGACCAGTCGAACGTTTGGATCGTTGGCAATCGCGTTAAACGTCATCACCAGCTCACCGATCAAATGATCATCGAAAGCATTGTGAATTTCGGGGCGGTTTAAGGAGATGGTGGCGACCCCGCGACCATCGATTGAGCTGAGAATAACGGGCGTGTCGTTCATTGTCGGTTACATCCTGAATATGCCAAAGCTTGTTTTCTCAATTGGCGCGTTAAGAGCTGCCGATAAACCAAGGCCGAGAACCATGCGCGTGTCTTTGGGGTCAATCACACCGTCATCCCAAAGCCGGGCACTTGCATAATAAGGGTGCCCCTGATGCTCGTACTGCTCTCGGATAGGGTTTTTGAAGGCCTCTTCGTCTTCAGCGCTCCAACGCTCGTCACGGGCTTCCATGCCATCGCGCTTGACGGTCGCCAATACGCTGGCGGCCTGTTCGCCGCCCATCACGGATATGCGCGCATTTGGCCACATCCATAAGAACCGCGGCGAATATCCCCGCCCACACATGGAATAGTTTCCAGCACCAAAGCTACCGCCGATCAGGACAGTGAATTTGGGTACATTTGTCGAGGCGACGGCCATCACCATCTTGGCACCGTCTTTGGCAATGCCACCGGCTTCGTACTTTGAGCCGACCATGAATCCAGAGATGTTTTGCAGAAACACCAATGGAATTCCGCGCTGGGAGCATATTTCGATAAAATGCGCGCCCTTTTGGGCAGATTCAGAAAACAAAATGCCGTTATTGGCGATGATCCCGACCGGATAACCAAATATATGGGCAAAACCGCAGACCAGAGTCGTTCCGTAATGGGACTTAAATTCATCAAATTCCGAACCGTCAACGATGCGGGCAATAACCTCGCGGACGTCGTACGGTTTGCGCAAATCAGAAGGAACGACCCCGTAAATTTCTTCAGGACAATAAAGCGGTTCACAGGTTTCGCGAACCTCAAGATCGACTTTTTTGACACGGTTGAGGTTGCCGACGATACGTCTGGCCATTGCCAGAGCATGGCTGTCGTCGTCTGCCATGTGATCGGTGACACCCGACACCTTGCAATGCACATCCGCCCCGCCAAGGTCTTCCGCCGATACGATCTCACCAGTTGCGGCTTTGACCAACGGTGGGCCGCCAAGGAAGATCGTCCCCTGATTTCTGACGATAATGCTTTCATCGCACATGGCGGGAACATACGCGCCACCGGCGGTGCACGACCCCATAACCACGGCTATTTGAGGGATGCCAGCGCCGCTCATGCGGGCTTGATTATAAAAGATGCGGCCAAAATGTTCTTTGTCAGGAAACACGCCGTCCTGTCTTGGAAGATAAGCCCCACCTGAATCCACCAGATAGATGCAGGGCAAATTGTTTTCCATGGCGATTTCTTGCGCGCGCAGGTGCTTTTTCACCGTTATCGGAAGATAGGTTCCGCCTTTTACCGTCGCATCATTGGCGATTATGACGACTTCACGACCCGATACCCGGCCAATTCCAGTAATTACGCCACCGGCCGATATCGACCCTTCTTCATACAACGCCCAACCGGCCAATTGAGAAAATTCGAGAAATGGGGAGCCTGGGTCAAGCAATTGACGTATTCGTTCACGGGGCAGAAGTTTGCCACGGTCGGTGTGCTTTTTGCATGCCCGCGCCCCACCGCCGTTTTTGATAACGCCAACGGTGTTTTTCAGGTCATCAACAATTGTACGCATGCTGTCGGCATTCGCATCAAATTCAGATGATCCGGGGCGGAGGGTTGGTTTAAGGATGGTCATGGTTTCAGCTTATTATTGACTGGAATAATCAATGATCGGGCCACCAGACGCTTTCCAACTCTTGAAGCCGCCCGCAAAATGGCGGACGTTGTCGAACCCCATCTCAACCAACGACTTGGTCGCCAATGCCGAACGCCATGCTGATTGGCAATAGAGAACGTAGGTTTTGTCTTCGTTGCCAAATACTTCTTTATGGTAAGGGCTGTCCGGGTCAAACCAAAATTCAAGCATGCCACGCGGTGCATGCTCAGCGCCAGAAATTGTACCTTCGCGTTCTAATTCTCTGACGTCTCGAATATCAACAAAAACAAAGTCATCATTGTCATGAAGTGCGATCGCGTCTTCTGCTGACAGAGTCTGAATAACGTCGTTGGCTTCGGCGACAAGATCCAAGATATGCTTAATTTTAGCCATTAATTAATTCCAATATGTAATTGAGTGCTACCAGCCGCCGGACTTGAGCCAACGCCTGATCATCCAAAGCCGGTCTGAACCCCAGATCGGCTCTCCATCGATAATAAAAAACGGAACCCCGCAAACGCCAGCGTCAGTTGCTGCTTGGGTTTCATCACGTAACCGTTGTTTAACGTTATCAGAAACGATTGCCTCAAGAAGTTCCTGGCGGTTAATGCCCAAGGACTCGGCTATATCGGCGACAACTTCTTGGGTGGTAATATCTCGGCCTTCGCCGAAGTACTTGCCAAAGCAGGCGGCAGCAAATTTCTTAGCCACGACTTCGTCTTCATCTCTGATCCAATAATAGGCACGAGCGGCGGCCACGGTTGCGATCGGAAAGGTTTCAGGCAATGTCCAAGGAACGTCCATGAACCGCGACAACCGCTCCCAATCGTGTTTAACGTAGTCGCTTTTCAATGGTTGGTGAGCGAGCGGAGAATTTCCGGTCACTTTCATCGTCGCCCCCAATAGAATTGGTTGCCAATCCACCTCTCGATCAAATGAGCTGGCGATGCCGTCGATTTTCAAGGCGGCGAAATAGGCGTAAGGTGACGAAAAATCGAAATAGAATTTTATTGGATCAACCACGCTTACTCTCCTTATATAGCCCGGCTGATGACCAGTCGTTGGACATCGCTAGTGCCTTCATAGATTTGACAAACCCGCACATCGCGGTAAATGCGTTCAACGGGGAAATCTTCCACATAACCGTAACCCCCTAACGTCTGGATAGCATCAGAACAGACCCGTTCGGCCATCTCTGATGCAAATAACTTGGCCATGGACGCCTCTTTCAGGCAGGGGGCACCAGCGTCACGAAGTTGGGCCGCGTTCACATACATCAAGCGTGCGGCTTCAATTTGTGTTGCCATATCAGCCAATCGAAAGGCCACTGCCTGATGTTCAATAATGCGTTTGCCAAATGCGGTTCGTTCCTTGGCATAGTCCAAGGCGACTTCGTAGGCGGCTCTGGCCATGCCCGTGGCCTGGGCAGCAATGCCAATCCGCCCGCCTTCCAGATTGGCAAGTGCAATGCGGTAGCCCTGCCCTTCCTCGCCCAGTAAATGCTCAGGCGTTAGACGCATATCCATAAACGTTATTTGGGCGGTGTCAGACGCACGCTGGCCGAGTTTTTTTTCGATCCCAGAAACCTCATACCCCGGAGTATCGGTCGGAACGATAAACGCGGAAATACCTTTATTTCCCATTTCCGCGTCGGTTACAGCGAAGACGATCACCAGATCCGCCTCCCGCCCTGAGGTGATAAACTGCTTGGTTCCGTTGAGAACAAAGTGATTGCCGTCACGGACTGCTTTTGTCCGTTGGTTGCTGGCGTCCGATCCCGCGTGGGGTTCCGTCAACGCGAACGCGCCAAGCATCTTGCCACTGGCTAATGGTCTAACAAAGCGTTGTTTTTGATCATCGCTGCCATACTCGACAATTGGGCGCTGACCGACACCGTTATGTACACCAACGATGGTTGAGGCGGCACCGTCACCCGCAGCAATTTCTTCCAATGCCAATGCGAAGGCCACATGACCAACATCCGCCCCACCCCATTGTTCAGGGGTTAGCATACCCAGAAGACCAAGTTCGCCCATCTCCTTAAGTTGCTCTTTCGGAAATGTCGCATTGCGATCACGTTCTGCAGCACCAGGCATGAGGCGTTCGGTCGCAAATTTTCGTGCCATGTCGCGAATTAGAATTTGTTCTTCAGTAAATTTCATCAGGCGATCTTCAAGCGGCTAACGGTTGCGGATACGGGTTTTTGAAATTAAATGCGAACGCCGATGGACCATTACTGCGCAAAGAATCGAGGCGTAGTTTTGCCTCTTCGATCGTTGGAATGGTCGCGGCATCAATCCACCACAATACGTGATAGGCGTCACGAATATGCTCGAACCACTGTTTGCGTCTGGTCATGATGTTGGTGTGTGCGGATTGATAAACGTAATCAAACAGTGATTGTTGATCCCGCCATACCGACATATTCACCAACATACGAGGGTCGTCAAAGGCGTTGATCGATGTGGCGTCGCCGTCTTCGTCCTGCAAACGCCAAACAAATCCAGGCGAGCCTTCGGCAAGTTGATTGATTTCGTCAAGTTTGGCGACAAAGTCGGCCATGCCTTCGGAGTCCATATCGTATTTTGCATGGGCAATATTCAGTTGGGCCAGATGGAATAATGTCATTGTGGCATCCTTACCAAGGGCGTGTCGTACCGTCGTAATTGAAAAAGCAGCCGGTCGAAGACATTGATAGGTCTTCGATGACACGGCGCATTCCGCTCACACTTTCCTCGACGGTGATATCCGCCCCGTCTCCCCCCATATCAGTTTTCACCCAACCGGGGTGTATCAGGCCGACCGAAATGGACTTATCTTTCAGATCAATAGACAGACTTTTCATAACCGCATTCACCGCCGCTTTTGATGACCGGTAAATATAGTCCCCGCCAGACGTGTTGTTTGTCATGCCACCCATGTTTGAAGAAATGGTTATAATCTTTCCCTGGGTTGCCGCAACGTTTCTAGAGAAGGCTGCGCTGACTAATAACGGCGTCATGGCATTAATTTCCATAACGTTATGCCATTGGCTGAGATCGATCTCTGCCGGACCGCATCCCCGAGGGCCAAATATCCCGGCATTGTTGATTAGAATATCAATCGGCGTTTCTGCCAGATCGTCTGCCAGCCGCGCCAATTGAGCGCCACTGGTGACTTCCAGGCCATGAACGTGAATATCGCCCGGGATTGACGCCAATTCGCCGACACCTATGGGGTTACGACAGGTGGCAATCACCGTGTAGCCCGCCGCCGCGTATTGACGGGTGAATTCAAGACCTAGGCCTCGGTTAGCCCCTGTGATAAAAACTGTCGGCATTATGGTTTCTGCTTTCGTGCTGTAACTTCAATTTCTACTTTCATACGCGGATCGATCAGCCCGGCAATGACGGCGGTCGCGGCTGGGCGAATATTGCCGAACACCTCTCCCAGGACCTCGGAAATCGCAGCCCAATCATTTATATTGGGCAGGTAATAACGGGCGCGGACGACGTCGTTGAGTGATGATCCGGCCTCATTTAACACCCCATCAATGGTCCGTAATGTTTGCCGGGTCTGTTCAGCCGGATCGTCAGAAATTTCGCCAGTGGCGTAGTCAAATCCGGTTGTGCCGGAAACAAAAACATCGTCACCGTCAACAACCGCGCGCGAATAACCGAATTTCCGCTCGAATTCAGAACCCGACGAAATTAACTGGCGCGCCATCAATTCAACATCTCAATCGCAACGGCGGTCGCTTCCCCACCACCAATGCATAGTGAGGCGACCCCCTTTTTAAGGTCGTTTCTTCTGAGCGCATTCATCAATGTAACAATAATGCGGGCACCTGACGCGCCGACCGGATGCCCTAGTGCGCAGGCACCACCATAAATGTTGATGTGATCATGAGGAATATCAAGATCCCGCATGGCCGCCATAGTGACGACGGCAAAGGCTTCGTTGACTTCAAATAAATCGACATCGTTGCGCTGCCAACCCGCTTTTGCCAACACTTTTTCAATCGAACCGATTGGTGCGGTGGTAAACCATGCGGGTTCTTGTGCGTGGGTCGCATGAGCGTGGATCATCGCCAGAGGGGTCAGGCCGCGCGTCTCGGCTTCCGACCGACGCATTAATACGAGGGCGGCACCGCCGTCTGATATTGAGCTCGAATTTGCTGCTGTCACCGTGCCACCCTTACGAAATGCAGGGCGCAAAGTCGGTATTTTCTCGACATCGGCATTCAGCGGCTGTTCGTCATCGCTAATCGTTACCTCGCCCCGGCGCGTGGACAGTGTTACAGGCTCGATTTCAGTGGAAAAGGTGCCGTCTTCGACCGCGTTCTTTGCCCGCCGCAGGGATTCAATCGCGAACGCGTCCTGGTCTTCGCGGGTAAATTGGTAGTGTTGAGCCGTATCCTCGGCAAATTCGCCCATCAACTTCCCTTCTTCATACGCATCTTCCAGACCATCGATAAACATGTGATCTTGAAGCTGGTCACCGTGCCCCAGGCGATAACCGGTACGGGCATTTGCCGCAATATAGGGCGAATTGGTCATACTCTCCATGCCGCCAGAGATCATAATGTCATGCGATCCAGCTAAGATGTTATCGTGGGCCATCATCGTTGCTTTCATCGCTGATCCGCACATTTTGGAAATTGTTGTTGCTCCTGCCGACCATGGAATACCGGCATTATGGGCGGCTTGGCGACAAGGGGCTTGTCTGACGCCAGCAAACAGGCACAAACCCATAATTAAGTCTTCGACATCGTCAGGCTGAATACCAGCCCGCTCGATTGCAGCTTTAATGGCAACGCCGCCAAGTACCGGTGCGGTTGCGCCTTTCAGCACGCCTTGAAATCCACCCATAGGGGTTCTTGCTGCGCCTACAATTACAATAGGGTCTTCTAAAGGCATAATTTAGCTCCTATTTCTTCTAATTTGTTTCTATTTAGAATTCACAAAATTATGTTTAATAACAGTGTATTATGAATGTTATCTAAAGTATAAAAAAATGTTTTTTCCAATTGGAAGCAAGATCATCATCGCATAAACAGCAACCGTAAGACGCGCCATGTGCCCCCAGCGTTTGTCGATACAGTTATAAGCGCACCGCCAAACAGAGACCGCCGACCAAAATGCGTACGGAACGGATATCAGGACAACGAGCGCCGCGCCAGATGTTAACCCGGTCATCCCGGCATCCAGGGAGTCAGATGACACCACGAAGCCAAAAACCATCGCGATCAGCATTAAACCGAACGCTCCCCCCAACATCGCCCCGTGACCAAAGAAAAACCATCCCCAGAAGACCCGCCACAGAGGCTCGGTTCCTTTCCAGCATCGTATCCACACGGGAGCAGGATCAGGCGCTGGGCCCACACCATGCAAATCAACAAATACTGGTCCGGCGGCAGACACGCTTAGCTTGTCTCCTCAAACAGTTGCCGACCAATTAACCATCGGCGAATTTCAGATGTTCCCGCGCCTATTTCATAAAGTTTAGCATCTCGAAGCAAGCGACCCGTAGGTGAGTCATTCATATACCCCATTCCACCCAGGCATTGAATAGCTTCCAGGGCCATCCATGTCGCTTTTTCGGCAGCATACAAAATGACGCCTGCCGCGTCTTTTCTGGCTGTTTCTCCCCGGTCGCAGGCTTTCGCAACAGTATACACATACGCTTTAACGGCATTCATGGTCGTGTACATATCGGCAAGTTTGCCCTGCATTAATTGAAAGTTACCAATCGGTTCACCAAACTGCTTGCGATCATGAATATACGGAAGCACGATATCCATACATGATTGCATAATACCCGTTGGCCCGGCGGCGAGCACAGCACGTTCGTAATCGAGGCCGCTCATCAGCACGTTAACCCCCTTTCCGACCGTACCCAGAACGTTTTCTTCCGGAATTTCGCAATTCTCAAACACCAGTTCGCAGGTGTTTGAACCCCGCATTCCCAGCTTGTCCAGTTTCTGGCTGGTAGAAAAACCAGTAAATTCCTTTTCGACCAAAAAGGCAGTAATTCCCTTAGGTCCTCCGTCGGGGTCGGTTTTGGCGTAAACGACAAGGGTATCGGCGTCCGGGCCGTTGGTGATCCACATTTTTGTGCCGTTCAAGACGTAACGGTCCGCTTTTTTATCGGCGCGTAACTTCATCGATACGACATCAGAACCGGCGTTGGGCTCGCTCATCGCCAAGGCTCCAACGTGTTCACCGGAAATCAACTTTGGTAGGTAGCGTTGTTTTTGCTCGGTATTACCATTACGCCGAATCTGATTCACACAAAGATTAGAATGGGCCCCGTAAGACAAACCAACGGAGGCTGATGCCCGGCTGATTTCTTCCATCGCCACAACATGCTCCAAATACCCCATACCTGCCCCGCCGTATTGCTCCTCTACCGTCACACCGAGGACGCCAAGGTCTCCCATTTTGCGCCAAAGATCGGCCGGAAACTCGTTGCTTTCATCAATTTCGGCCGCGCGGGGCGCTATGTGGTCGGCGGCAAAGGTTCGAACTGAATCGCGCATCATGTCCGCAGTTTCACCGAGGTCAAAGTTAAGTGAAGGATATTCGTTGGCAATCATTTGGTCAGTCCGTTTTGAAATAAAGAAGGTGTATCTTCGGCTTTCGGCTTCGTCGCCTAATCTATCACGTCAGGCCTCCCGACCTAATCTATCACGTCAGGCCTCCCGACGATTCTCATAATGGTTTGTTGCATTAGGGCGCAGGGCGTTTCCTCGCCGTCTTTGATAGCGATCACTTCACCGGTGGTTACAGTCAGGGTTTTCCCAGGGCGTATAACTTGGCCGCGGGCAATCATAAGATCACCTTCCGCTGGAGCCATTAAATTAATTTTAAATTCGACGGTCAGGACGCCGTCGCCCGGTTCATACAATGAGAACGCCGCATAGCCACCAGCAGTGTCGACGATGGCTGAGACCACACCAGCATGGATGAACCCGTGCTGTTGGGTCAATTTTGCGTCGAATGGCAGTCTGATTTCGGAAAACCCTGGTCGAACATCGCCCAGCTCAGCACCAAAGGTTTTCATCAACCCCTGACGCGCAAAACTTGCTCGTATCCGATCCGCAAATTGTGGATCTCGGGCGATAAATTCAGTCATGACCATCCTGTGCGTCAATACGCGCCTTACCATTGGCGAGGATGTGATCGGGAAAGATTACCGATTTTCGAGTGTCTGTATCCATGTGAACGGCAGTCAAATCTGTGGTCGCGGTAAGTTCATCGGTTTCGCCGTTGATCATGTCATGGTGAAATTTGATAACTTTACCGGCCAATTCGACCAAACGGGTCCGAATGCTAATAATATCCCCTGCGGTCATCTCACTGGTATAGGTGATGTGTTGGTCGACTGCGGCCATTCCTTTTTGGTTTTCACGCAAATAAGAGGGCGTTATCCCGAGACTGGCAAAGAAATTCCAAGTCGCTTCATCAAACTTACCCACATACCATTGAACATTCATATGCCCCATATGGTCGCACTGGGCGGGATAGACGGTCCCCCGATAGGTGACTTCCCGATCTTTCATGGTCCTCCCCCGACAAAAAATTGGAGCCTAAAGGTAGTTGACGTTAACGTTAACGTCAACTTAATCTGCCGTGTATCTTTTCCCTCAGCCCCTTATCGAATACGATAACATGCCTGCGACCCGGCACGACAATGCATGATGAGATCGACCTCTCGCAATGCTTCAAAAAGTTATGGCAATAAGGACTTCACATAAATGAAAATTACCATTCTGGACGACTATTTTGACACCCTGCGAACGCTTGAGTGTTTCAAGAAACTTGCAGGACATGACGTTACTGTTTGGAACGATCACGTTCAGGATGTCGATCAACTGGCAGACCGGTTGAAGGATACTGAAATTCTGGTCCTTATCCGGGAGCGGACACATATTCGCACTGCCCTGCTTGATCGGTTGCCAAATCTCAGGTTAATTAGTCAGCGGAGTGTTTATCCGCATATCGATGTCGATGCTTGCACACGGCTTGGTATTTTACTGTGTTCAGGCCAGCATGCTGGTACACCGTCCTATGCGACTGCTGAGATGACATGGGGGCTGATCCTCGCCTCCATGCGCCAAATCCCTCAACAACTTGCATCAATGAGGGCTGGCAACTGGCAAGCGGGGCTTGGTCATACGTTACGTGGTAAGACATTGGGAATTTTTGGATATGGCCGCATTGGCCGTGCGGTCGCTGACTACGGCAAGGCTTTTGCAATGAATGTTCAAGTTTGGGCCAGTGAGGGCTCCCGTGCGCGGGCGCGTGACGATGGCTTCTCAGTGCCGGACAGCAGAGCTGAGTTTTTCGCTTCAAGTGATGTGATCACACTTCATATGCGGCTTTATCCATCGACACGAGGAAACATCACGGCGAATGACCTCGCGCAAATGATGCCGACGGCGTTATTGGTCAATACCAGTCGCGCTCCGTTGATTGAGCCTGACGCCCTGGTAAACGCCTTACGGCTCGGTCGACCAGGAATGGCTGCAGTCGATGTATACGAGGAAGAGCCCGTTGTGGACCCGAACCACCCTCTTTTGCAAATGGACAACGTGATCTGCACGCCACATATCGGATACGTTACCGCTGATGAATATGAGCAGCAATTCACCGACATCTTCGACCAAGTCGTTGCCTACGACGCCGGCGCGCCGATAAACATCATCAATGATGAGGTCTTGGGCAGCACCCGGCAACAGACCACGCGACAGATTTAATCATCTTGCTCACCTCAACGGCTTAAGGCATAAGCCAATTTGGTCAGTGTCCATAGGGACGACCCGATCGAGGGAGTTTGAAAATGTTCAAGGTCGTCGCTAATTGCTGGGCGCTGTTTCTTGGGTTGGCTCTGATCATGCTCGGCAACGGGCTGCAGGGGACATTGCTTGGCCTGCGCGCGTCGATCGAAGGGTTCGGAATATCGACGACGGGCTTGGTAATGTCAGGCTATTTTATCGGCCTGGTTAGTGGCTCGACTGTTGTTCCAAAAATTGTCCATCGTGTCGGTCACGTCAGAACATTCGGTGCGCTGGCCTCATTGGCATCGACCTCAATTCTCGTTCATTTGGTGTTTGTTGACCCTTGGGTATGGTGGGCGATGCGGTTAACCACAGGATTTGCCTACGCAGGGCTGTATATTGTGGCTGAAAGTTGGTTGAATGACGCCGCCGAAAACGAGACCCGCGGCCAACTGCTTAGTTTTTACATGCTGATATCATTGGGCGGTATGGCGGGTGGGCAATTTTTGCTCAACATCGCAAATCCCGAGGGCTTTAATCTATTTGTTCTGATTTCTGTTTTGGTCAGCGTTGCCGTTATTCCGATCCTCGTTTCGGTCAGCCCCGCACCGGCCTATGAGATAACGGAATCGGCCAGTGTCATGCAAATGTTTCAGGTCTCGCCACTTGGTTTGGTCGGCATGTTTGCCTCCGGTATCGCGATGGGCAGTGTTTTTGGCATCGGTGCCGTTTATGCGTCCACGATCGGGTTGAATGTCAAAGAAGTTTCATTTTTCATGGCCAGCTTAATTATCGGCGGCATTGTCTTGCAATATCCCATTGGCTGGCTGTCTGACGTCGTAGGACGACGAAAAATCATTATTCTGACGTGTCTGGCTGGCGCGGTGGCGTCCCTCTGGATCTCAACGTTAACAGTTGATGGTCGGTTGATTTATGCGGAAATCGCTCTGGTTGGTGGCTTGTGTTTGCCGCTCTACTCCCTATGCGCTGCGCATACCAATGATTACCTGAACCCCAGTCAAATGGTCGCGGCAAGTGGTACGTTAGTGCTGGTCAACGGATTGGGGGCGGCCATTGGCTCACCGGTAACAGCATTTGCGATGGAGACCGTTGGTCCGCAGGGGTTTTTCCAGGTGATCGGTGCGTCATTAGCCTTGATTTGCTGTTTCGCGCTATGGCGTACGACGCAGCGACAGCCGATTGCCCGGGAAGACCAAGGTGATTTTGTGTCGATGGCACCGTCGCCAACCAGCGCTGCTTTTAATCCAGAACTTGAACTTGAAGAAATTTCAGCGGCGACTGACGTCGATAAACAAGCTGTTCATGACAGTTTTGAAGAACTGGTCGAAGATTTGAGCGCGCAAGAGGAACAATCTTAGTTCCCGACCTTAAACGGCGCTACCAACCCCTCAAGGGTCGACATCAGCGAGAGTGGGGTCAGTTTTCCGGTACCCGGGGTGTCTTTCGACGGTACGCCTGCGATGGAAATCTCGAAATGAGTGGAATCAGCATCGACCGTAACAACATGGCAATTTCGGTCAACGTTGGGATCAACCCAAATTTCATATTGCGTGCGTTCCGGCCCAATTCCAGCAAAGGCGAGTGCAACGGTAATGTTAACGTTGGCAGGAAATAACGAGGCCGCGTCAGCAACAGTGCCCTTGAATAGACATTTCGCTTCCGTCAAATTGTCCAAATCCATCCCTTGCTCAACGACAAATTTTGCCGTGCGTAAAGACTTCGGCGGCTTGGTTGTTCGCATAACCACGGAATGAATGGTGCCATAAGATGCGGCACGAACAGCGTCCAAGCCGACAATAGCCCCAGACGGGACGATGATCCGCCCCCCACTCTGGCGCGCCAGGTCAAATAGGTCTGGACGGGGCAATAACGAGGTGACGCTAAGCGGCACAAAAATACGGCCTTTGGCGAGGGCTGATTCCGCAATTTGCGCAAAACATGACGGTGGAGCACATTCGACAATAACGTCTGCGACATCCGCGAGTTCATTTAGGTCCATCACGAGTGGCGGCGAAGAAAAATCTGCGACGCGTTGTTTTGCGTGACCCTGGTTTTTTGCAGAAACTGCCGCAAGCGTTAGTCCCGGAACCCCACGATCAAGCCATTTTGCCGTTGGTAACCCGACAGCACCAAGGCCACCTATCGCAATCCTTAATGGTGAAGCTGTAGGGCGGTCAGGATTGAGAGACATTTTTACACCATATAATTAGAGCAGAGTTACCTTTTGACGAAGCAAATCTTCGCACTCTTGTTCCCGACGAACAAGTTCTTCAAGAATTTCGTCAATATCTTCTTGCTGACGCCGTAGAGCGCGTTGGCGCTCTCTGATTTTTTCCAAAAAATGGGTGAGTTGAGCCGTCTCTGTCGAATCCGCATCATAAAGGTCGATAATCCCACTGATTTCTTCAAGCGAAAACCCTAGGCGTTTGCCACGCATAATCAGGCGCAATCGGATACGGTCCCGGGGGCTGTAGATTCTTCGTTGCCCCTGACGTTCCGGCGAAATCAGACCCTTGTCTTCATAAAACCGAATAGTTCGAGTGGTAACGTCGAACTCGCGGGCCAGTTCCGAGATTGAGTAAGATTTTGCCATTACGCGAGAGTAATTATCGTTTACGTAAACGTAAAGGGGGTGCCCAGGTGAAAAGGCCAGAATTGTCGAGCGTGAGTTCAACGTCTTTGTATTCAACCCACGCGATGCTTGTTCGGCTTCGTGTAAAAACCTGTTCCAGCAGCGGCGCGATTTGGTTACTGTCACCGCAAATTTGGTGGGTGCCTGAAATATTTTGTTTTAAGAAAATGGAACTGGTGAGACCTTAGATTATGGAACAGCTCGAAAAGATATTTAAAAACAGAGCGATATACATTTTCGTATGGGTGATCACCGTATTCGTCACGTTAGTCCCCGTGATCACGGCGACAATGCCACCCGGCTCCGACCTTTCCGTGCATCTGGCGCGGGTCTATGCAATCCACCAGTGGAGCCAAGACGCTGACTTACAGCGGTTTTATGATATCCATTGGGAAGTTCTGCCCAATCTGGCATTCGATCTTATTGTCCTACCCCTTCTACGGGCGATGTCCCCCTATATGGCTGGTAAGACCTTTGTCATTCTCAGCGTATTGCTGATGTTTGGCGGTGTCGCTTTGATCCGCAGGCACTATTATGGTCGCGTTGGATATCTGCCCCTACTGACAGGTCTTTTTATCTACAATGCACCGGTCGCAATTGGATTGACGAATTTCTATTTCGGTGTTGGCTTCGCTCTGATCGGGTTTGCTCTCTGGTTGGTGTCTGAGCCATGGCGATGGTGGACGCGACTTGCTGCGATGGCGGTCTTTTCGTTGGCGCTATTCTTTACCCACCTGTTGGTCCTTTGTCTGTTTGGCCTGACGATCCTGCTGCATCGTTTGCAACAGTTCTATCACACCCGAAAAATTAACCTGGAAACGGACGGTGTCATGGCTGGGCAGTTTGTGCTGCCTGCTATTTTACTGTTCTTCATTCACCCACCGACGCATGGCACCGAAACTGTATTTGGGCCATTGATGACCAGGGTTGAAGCCATCATTTCCCCGGTTTTATATTTCAATGATTTCGATGTCGCTGTTGGCGTTAGCTTAATCGTCATCATCGTTTGGTTGGTGCTTAGCAAACGCTTAACGATCATCACGCCGATGAAATTCACCATGCTGTTTCTGACCGTTTTGAGCATACTTATGCCAGAAGCAATTCTGGGAATTTGGTTGGTCCACGTCCGGCTGCCGATCCTTGCAAGTTTGTTGTGCCTTGCCACAATGGACGTGAAAATACCGGAACGAGGGCTGCGCTATTTATTGGTTGGCGCACTGATCTTGTTTACCGTGCTACGGTTAGACAAAGTCAATCATTCGATCACGACTTGTGACCTCAAAAAAATTGAATTCAAAGAGGCACTGTCATCAATTCCTCGCGGTGCAAAAATTCTGCCGGTTATCGAAGATGGTGCGAGAACGGGTGATTGTCTGGCTGGGAATTATTGGCATATGCCGGCCCTTGCGGTGATCGAAAGGTCAGCATATTACCCGATGATGTTTGTGACCAAATGGCCGTTGAACATAACACCCGCGCTCCAGCAATTTTCCCAGAAAAAACCCCGCCCCGCGTCTCCACAGGTATTGTTTGGGGATTTACCAGCGATCGGCGAAGCCAAGTGGAATAAGGTCGTTGCAGAAAAATGGCGAAGCGAATTTGAGTATTTGATTTGGCTGCACCCGGGCGTAAGCCCCTCAAAATTGCCCGACAATCTTCAGCCAATTCAGCACGGGTCATTTTTTACATTTTACAAAATTCAAAAATAACTCTCTTTGGTTGAGTAATGCGATCCATTTACACTCGATAATCCACGATCAATCACAATTGTCTTCATCATTGGTGGGTGTTAATACGATCACGGAGTCACCGTAACGAGAAAAACGGTCGGGTGATGGTCAAGAATGATATAAGCTAATTCAAATGGGGAGAGTCGAACATTTGATGTTCAATTTAGGTTGACTTAATGAAGGCACCGATTTCAGAGAACGAGCCCGAGCGATTGGCTGCATTACGGGGTTACGACATCCTCGACACACCACCGGAAGAGATGTTTGACCGGGTTACGCGGATCGCTGCCGCATATTTTAACGTGCCTACCGCGTTGATTTCCTTGCTTGATGAAACTCGGCAATGGTTCAAGTCACGCCATGGCCTTGATGCCGAAGAAACATCACGAGACATCGCGTTTTGCGCCCATGCTATTTTGGCGGATGACATTTTGGTCGTTGACGACGCGTCTAAAGATCGACGTTTCTTGGATAACCCGCTCGTGACGGGACCACCTAATGTCCGTTTTTATGCCGGCGCCCCCTTAACGACCCAAAACGGGCTTAAACTCGGTACTCTCTGTGTGATCGATTATGCGCCGCAGAAACTAACCAAAGCACAGGAACAGGTTTTGGCGGATTTAGCGCAAGTTGTCGTCGATCAATTAGAGTTGCGCATGGCCTCAAAAAAAGCAAACGAAGAGACCGCGTTGAGGAGGCGACTTGAGGAGGAGCGTCGCGAAAGTGAAGCCCGTTACCGGGACATGACCGAAGCTGGGTCCGATTGGGTTTGGGAAATGGGCGCAGATCTTCGGTTCTCTTATTTCTCTGATAGTTTCCTCGATATTGCCGGTGTCGAGCCTAACGCGTTGATCGGAAAATCCCGGCGCGATCTTGCGGCGGTTGATGAAGATCCGGACAAGTGGGACCGGCATATCGACGATCTGGAACATTTCCGCCCTTTCCGTGATTTCCAGTACGAGATTGTCCGTCCAGACGGCACGACCCAATACATAAAGGTTAACGGCAAACCAGTTTTCGATAAATCGGGGAATTTCTCGGGGTATCGTGGAACCGGAACTAATGTCACCTCTCAGGTTGAGGCTGAAAACGCGTTGAAGGAAAGCGAAGAAAAGTTGGCTGTTCTTCTTAATCTCGTCCCCGCCGCAATTAATGTTAAGGACCTCAACGGCAGGTATCTTTTACTTAACCGTGAACATCAGGAAGCCTATGGCATTGACGCTGAAAGTTCTATCGGAAAGACATCGCATGTCGTCTCGCAAGAACACGGTCAAAAAATACGGGAGATGGAGCGCAGGCTTCTCGCATCCGAGCAGCCCCTTATCGAATTTGAGCATAGTATGACCGACGCGCGAGGAAACGTTCGAGACATGTTAGTGCGAAAGGCACCTTTGAAAGGTCCATCGAACGAGACAACCGGTATTATTACCGTTTCCCACGACATCACCGAACGCAAGCAGGCGGAAGGGGAAATCCGCAAACTCAACGAACACTTGGAACAAAGGGTCGAAGCGCGAACACAAGAACTGCTGAAAAACCAGGCCCTGTTCAAAGCCGTCGTCAGCAATTCTCCAACCAAAATTCATATCAAGGATGTTGAAGGGCGCTATATCCTGATTAACCAAGAGGCCGAGAAATTATTTGGCGTTAGCGATGAAGAAGGACGGGGAAAGACGTCCTACGATCTGTTTCCAGAAGAAGTGGCAGGAGCCTTTGTTGCCCACGATCAGTCTGTTATTACCACTGGAGAGCCGACGGAAGCCGAAGAGCAATTTGTTCTTGAAGACGGCATACACACATTTTTGACGATCAAGTTTCCGATTTACAATCAAGATGGAATTTCTGGCGTCGGTGCAATCGGCACAGACATCACCGAAATCAAGCAAACCCAGGAAGCCTTGATTTTAGCCAAGGAAGAAGCGGAGTCTGCCAATAAATATAAATCGGAATTTCTGGCCGCGATGAGTCACGATTTACGAACGCCGTTAAATGCTATTATCGGATTCGCTGAAATCATCCATGATCAGTATTTCGGATCGGTCAGTGGAAAATATCAGGAATATGCCCAAGATATCCATTCCAGCGGTGATCTATTATTGTCGCTGGTTAACGATATCCTTGATCTTTCCGCCCTGGAATCCGGCAAGATAATATTGGCAAAAGAGACCATAACGGTCACCGATATTATTACCGAGTGCGAGACCATTATCAAAAAAAAGGCGCAGTCCTTCGGTATAGATTTGGAGACCATGGTTTCGCGAAACCTCCCCCCGCTATCTGCTGACAGGCGGGCGGTTATGCAAATCCTTCTCAATCTGTTGTCCAATGCCGTCAAGTTCACGCCTGAGGGTGGCAAAATCACACTTCAGGCGACTGCCACCAAAGAACACCTTTGCCTCGAAGTCATCGATACCGGCGTTGGTATTCCAAGTGACAGGATCGCTACGGTTACTGACCCCTTCGTCAAGGGGGAGACCGACCCTCATAAAGCTCAGGAAAGTACCGGCCTCGGGTTGGCCATCGTCAAATCACTGACCACTCTTCACGACGGGCAACTGGATATAAAAAGCAGCGTTGACGAAGGAACGACCGTAATCGTCAAGTTGCCTCTCTGACGTGTTTGTTAGGAAGGCTAACCAAATTTACATTAGAGCAATATTAAGGCGGCCAGTCCAAGAAAGGTGAAAAAACCAACGACGTCGGTAATGGTCGTCAGGAATACACCTGAGGCGACGGCTGGGTCGACATTCAGGCGGTCCAGAACAATCGGAATGGCTGTACCGGCGACCCCGGCGACAATCATGTTGATGATCATCGCCAATCCAATGACCAGCCCCATAACCGGATTGCCAAACCACCCCCAGGTTACACCACCTGCCAAGAGTGCAAAAATAAATCCGTTAAAAACACCAACCATCAACTCTTTACCAATTAATCGTGAAGCATTGGTCGCTGTGATTTCTTTCATGGCGATTGCGCGGACGGCAACGGTGAGGGTTTGTGTTCCGGCATTGCCCCCCATTGAGGCGACGATTGGCATCAGAACAGCGAGTGCGACAACCTGTTCAATGGTTGCGTCAAAAAGACTAATAACGACTGACGCAAGAATTGCCGTCAAAAGATTGACCACCAGCCAAGAGAACCTTGAACGCGCGGTGTCAATGACGGCGTCATATAAATCGTGCTCACGCACGCCGCCCATTCTCATGATGTCTTCTTCGTGTTCTTCGTCGATAACGTCAACAATATCATCAATGGTTATTGCGCCGACTAACCGGCCTGTATCATCGACGACAGGCGCCGAAACCAGATCACGTTGGCGAAACAGAAAGGCAACGTCTTCTTGGTCGGCGTTGGCAGGAACTGTTTTAAGTTCGGTCTCCATAACGTCTTCAATCTTAACGGGACGTTTGGTTCTCAGGATTTTATCGAGCGCGACTTTACCAACAGGTCGGTGTAACGGATCGACCACATATATTACGTAAAACTGATCGGGAAGCGGGTTAGTATCCGAGTCGGCATTTCGGCGCATGAAGTCTATGGTGTCGCCAATGCTCCAAAACGTTGGCACGGTTACCAGTTCGCGCTGCATAAGCCGTCCGGCACTGTCTTCTGGATAGGATAAACCTTCTCGCAGAATGGCCCGATCGCCTTCTGGAATTGCGTCTAGAACCCGTTTTTGGTCATGCTCATCAAGCTCTTCAAGAACTTCAACCGCATCGTCAGAATCAAGCTCAGACATTGCCGCCGCAACGTCGTCAATGCCAAGCAATTCCATAACATCGTCGCGGACGGCATCATCAAGCTCAGGCAGGATTTCAGCGTCAAATTCGCGGCGAATCACCTCAACCAGTTGTGCACGCTTATCATCATCAACGCGCTCAAGAAGATCAGCAATATCGGTATAGTGGAGATTAGCGGTTAGCGCGTGAACACGCGTCATATCACCGAGATCGAGGGCGCGGACCACGTCTTCCTCGATGCCAGATTCCAGATCGGCAATCAGGCTGTCGTTGGCGACGTCGAGTGTCGACAGTTCGGCGTCCAAATCACTCACCTTGATCACCCTTTTCTGAACAATGGAAGCCAACGAACAGGCTGCCGCCCCAAACTCAAATATCGAGCATAGTCATAAGGGAGTCTGCGGCAATACCCAAGAAATAACCTAACAATTTGGATCGTGATCAGGTCAATCCACTAGAGCGAATAAACTTGAGCAGCTGCACGGAGAGCGACGACCCTCCCGTCAGTAACGTTGTGTTTTTGGGCGTCGTCATTTGTTCGATATGACTGGCGGAGAGTGCCGACAAAACGGCAATCTGGGTATGGGCCAAGCAGGAAAAACTGCTTAACGCTGCTGCTAATTCTAAGCCGTTTGCCTCTTCCAGGTCCATGGCGGTGATGACCAAGTCGGGTTTCAGATACAGGGCAAAGTCAATCGTCTGAACGATATTTTCAGCGTTGGTGATCCTGAATCCAAATGACGCGAGCTCTCGACTGATAACTTGTCGTCGCAGTCCTTTTGGCAATACGAAAATGATGTGGCCTTTGACCCTTTTGCCACGTTGTCCTTCGCCACACCCAGGAAGCGGTAGTCCTTCAAGAATATTTGACACCTGCTTTTCATTAAGTTGGCCGCGTTTTATCGACACGAACCGAATGGCGTTAACAAAATCCCGGCAATCATCCACGGCTATTCGGGCCTGTTGATCGGCGAGATTAATGTAGTCTTCAAAAGCGTGGGCAATGTGGACAACGACCGGGAAACCAGCCCCCCCTGCGGCGCCTTTAATCGAATGAATGATTCTTTCAATATCCATGACGTGGTGGTCATGATTGCCGACCCGGTCCGAAATTTGATTGATGAAATGATCAACAGTATCGAGACGGTGGGAACAATCTTCGAGGAAGACACTTCCAAGATCGGCGATAATCATCTCCAGGTCGGCATCGCTGGTCATGTCTCATTAATCCTTCGTTCTGTGTCGATCAGGCATTTGAATGTGTTGTAATTCAAAAAATACTATCACGGATAGCGCCAGAAGGGGGAGCCTTTGATGCCAGAAACTTTCCCCGTCAATGAGTGATGATCATCACTGTGAGATACCTGATCGTCGATTAACTTTGTCTAACCTTGAAAAGGCAAACCTTTGGAAACAAAGGGACGCAAAACAATCCGGCCTAAAGCTTCGGCGATGGCAGCGGCGTTACAGAAAGGAAGAAGCACCATGTTTTCTACTATTTATTCTCCGATCGTCAGTCTCTGGAAAATGTGGGCCGGATCTTTCTCCCAAATTCCCTATGGTGACCCCTATATTGCCGGAATCACGGCTTTGTTGGTTTTAGTCGTTATTGCCAAGATCGTTTTAACACTAAAACAACGGTGCGCGGTCAACAGCGATTCTTTTGAAGTTCAGCAAATGAAAACCTACCGTCGGGCAATGAATTTGCGCTAACCGATAGAATTCAACTCACCATCATAATGTCGTGAAAATAAATGAGGCCCGCAGTCGGTTCTGCGGGCCTCAAGTCATTTGGTGCGGTCGAGAAGACTCGAACTTCCACGGGATTATCTCCCACAGCGACCTCAACGCTGCGCGTCTACCAGTTCCGCCACGACCGCGATTTCGTTGCAGCAAGAAGATGTCTTGCACTGGCATAGCGCGGATATAGCGAATGCGAGCCTTGCGATCAAGTGCGAGATGAGCGAATTTGCAGGACTAAGGAATATATCTCTGAAATCAAAGCAGGCGTCGTTGGTCATATGCCCTCAGAACCTCAAATCGAATGGCGGATTAGCGACAGTTTTGTCGAATATGCCGATGCTATTGAATTTATGGAACAGCGGGTTCAGGACATTCGCAATAATGATCAACCGGAAACCGTTTGGCTGCTTGAACACCCTGCCCTTTACACCGCCGGCACCAGCGCCAACCCCGTGGACTTGGTCGATCCTGACCGGTTCCCAGTGTTTACAACAGGGCGCGGCGGCCAATACACCTACCACGGGCCCGGCCAACGCGTTGCTTATGTGATGCTGGACCTGAAAAAACGCGGAAACGATGTGCGCAAATTTGTTTTTGACCTGGAGGAATGGCTAATTCGCACCCTGTCTTACTTTAATGTCATCGGCGAGCGGCGTCAGGGCCGCGTCGGAATTTGGGTAAGGCGTGGTGCGCCAGGCACAGCGGAGGCACGTGAAGACAAAATTGCGGCAATTGGCGTACGGGTACGTAAGTGGATAACCTACCACGGCGTTGCCATCAATGTTGACCCGACGTTAGATCATTTTGAAGGGATCGTCCCGTGTGGCATTTCAGAACATGGCGTTACCACGCTGTGGGATCTCGGCATAACCGCCAGCATTACCGAAGTTGACCACATCTTACGCAATGCGTTCGAAGATGTGTTCGATGTATCGACGACGTTAGGATAGGGGGCGGCTATGGCATCGTTCTTCTCTAAACTGTTTGGTGGTTCCTCGAGCGCCGATAACAAAGCTCCAGTGCGGGGTGAACCTATCGCCTACGAAGGTCTGACCCTTTGCCCGCCCCGGTTCCTGATGACGGTCAGTGGCGTCTCGCTGGTGTGATCACAAAGAATACCGATGACGGTACCCTCGAACGCAACTATCTACGGGCTGACGTGTTTTCGTCCAAGGAGGAAGCAGACGAATTTTCTATTCGTAAAGGAAAACAGATCATCGACGAACAGGGCGAACGCTTGTTTGCTGATGGTCAAATTGATGGGCGGGTCTAGAACCGGGCGTCGGGTAATCGACGGCGGGATTTCAAAGTATTCTTGATCGCGAGAGTTTATGCGCCATCCAGATGTATAAGACGCCAGCGAGCAAACCAAACAAATGACTTTCGAAGGAAATGTACCTGTTCAGCGGTAGTATCCCCCAAAGAAGCCCACCATATAGCGTTAATGTGACAACCGCGAAAACGATAGACTTAGCGCTGCGTTCGATGACTGCACGGGCCAACAGCGCGCCAAAATAGCCAAACACCAATCCACTTGCACCGACGTGATATGAATTTCGCGCAAATAACCATACAAGTATTCCGGATATTAATATGATCGCCCCGGTGATTACCCAAAATCGCTTGTTGTCCGCCGCTAACGTCAGCCCGCCTAAGATGATAAGCGGCACAGTATTGGATACCGTGTGCCAGAGGCCTGCGTGAATAAATGGGGCCAGCAGGATGCCAATGAGGCCGTTGGCGCTGCGTGGCAGAATTCCGAATGCCGCTAATTGGTGGCCCAGAAGAAAATTGATAACCTCGACACCCCAAATTACTGCGGTCAGCACAAGAACTGGAGTCAGTGTTTTCAGGAGAGGTTTCATCTTGCCATCCTGGTTGTCTTCCTGCCGCTAACAAACAGACATCGTTGAATGTTTTGAATCTGGGGTTTGGGGTGCGACACTGCTCCCTTATTCATGATTGATCGACGACGTCGCGCCCTTTTTTAACGCCCTTCGATTTAGCAGTGTTTCAACACAGGCCTGTGCGGCTTCCGCTCCTTTTTTTGTGAAGTGTTGTTTGAAAAAATCTATGTGGTCGCCGGTTTCATGAAAATTCAACGGTGATAACACCATCGTCAGAATAGGAATAGCCGTCTGTAATTGCACGGTCATCAGACCACTGGCAACCGCATTAGCGACAAATTCATGACTGTAAATTCCGCCGTTTACAACCAAGCCGGCGCCAACAATCGCCTCGTAGGCCCCAGACAAGGCCAATGATTTGGCCTGCAAGGGGATTTCATAACTGCCAGGAACGTGGAAGATTTCAACATTTTCCTGACGTCCGCCACACCTAACAAAGGTTTCAATAAATGAACGTTGTCCACGATCAACAATATCCCTGTGCCAGCCCGCCTGAATGAAAGCAACCCGACTGGCGGCGATAATGTCAGAGGAGGATTGACCGTCGATTTTTGATTGTTGAGAAATGCTTTTACTCATACGCTGATCTTTCTATCCAAAGAGCTAAAGATCGGGGCGCAAACGACAACGGGCCATGAATGAGGACATCGTCCGCAATCAACAGGCTCCAAACGTTCTCTCTCTTCCGGACTATCACCGTCGGCTCCGGAGTCTCACCGGATCTGCTGTCCCTACCTGTATCGGATAGGCGCTCGCGGGCTTATATAGATATAACTACATTTACCGCCGGTGGGGATTTTCACCCCGCCCCGAGAACAATAAAATCACATCACAGTGTAAGAGCCTAATTAAGCCAGTGTAAACCCTCAATTAAATCGGTAGATCAATGACCTGTAGTTAAGGGCACATGACGCTATTTATGTCGTAACACCTGAAATACCGCTCGTTCGGGTGGGGTAGACGGCGTGATCATGACGTTTGATACCACGGCCATTGGCGGTCCTTGCCAACAAAGGTCAAGCATCTGATCAACATTTTCCGGTTGCCCCGAAAACAGCGCTTCGACGCTGCCATCAGCACGATTTTTGACCCACCCTGACAGATTTAGGCGTGTCGCCTGTTGCTCAGTCCAGCCGCGAAACCAAACACCTTGCACCCGGCCTGTAATTAATACCCGGACTGACGTGATCCTCATCGTTCAGTCCATTAACTCCCCTATGATCAGGGACCCGGCGACGGTCCACATGATCAACCATACGATCGTGTCTAAGACGCGCGCGCCAAATGCGGTACGGAAAAACGGCGCGACCTGACGGGCAGCGATGGCAAGTCCATAGAACCACAGCAAAGAGGCCAAAATCGCCCCGGCGGCAAAAAACAGTCTCGGTGTGGCCTCATATTGAGCGGCGATTCCCCCGACTAAAACGACAGTATCAAGATAGACGTGTGGGTTCAGGTAGGTCAGGGCCAAAGTTGTGAGGATGATCCGCTTCAAATTGCCATTTAATTTTCCTGCGTCGTTTTCGTCGAAATTCAAGTTTGGTCGAAACACCGCGTAGGCGGATTTGGCACCATAGAAACCGAGAAACGCCGCGCCACCCCAGGCCGCTATTTGCCGAAGCACGGGATCTTGAGCGATCAGCGTGCCTACTCCTGCCGAGCCGACGGCGATCAATACCGCGTCAGAGACAAAGCAGATGGTGGCAACGAGGAAAACACGCTCTCCCCTCACACCTTGTTGGATGACATAGGCGTTCTGACCCCCAATCGCGATGATTAAGCTGCCGCCGAGAGCGAGTCCTTGAAGTGCTGCTAACCACATGCCTGATTATTCAAACTGAAGTATAATCTGGTCAACCATCAGGCTGTCCCCCGGATCCGCCTTGATCTCAGCGATCACACCGTCTTTTTCGGCACGCAGGACGTTTTCCATTTTCATGGCTTCAACGACAGCCAGTTCTTCGCCTGACTTGACTTCATCCCCCACACTGACGGCGACCGAAACCAACAAGCCTGGCATCGGTGATAACAGTAAGTTCGATGTGTCGGCAGGGATTTTGACCAACATCAAATCATTCAATTTAGAAACCTGCGGGCGAAGCACCAATATGTCGGCTTCAGATCCGCCGTGGGTCAGGCGATAATGGATACCGACGCGCTCTACCTGGATACAAACGCTAACATCATCAATTTGTGCCTTGAACAGCGGCTCGCCCAAATGCCAGTTGGTCACAACCCGACATTCACTGCCGTCAATAAGCAGATCAAATCCGGTATCCGCCGGAGTTACCCGAACAGAATGGTTCGTATCGTGTAGGACGACCGTCCAGTCATCGCAGACTTTACGCTCATGCCCAGACGTTTGCCCGTCGATCATCGATGCCCGCTCTTGATAGGCGCGGTGGACAGCGGCCGAAACTGCCAGCAAAATTTTTGGATCTTCCGGGACAAGATCCTTGGCATGAAAACCATCGGGATATTCATCGGCGATAAAATTGGTCGTTAAATTACCTTTAAGGAATCGAGGGTGCGCGGTAAGGGCGGCCAGGAAGGCGATGTTATGGCGAACCCCGCGAATATAATAGGCGTCCAAGGCTTTGCCTAGGTTAGTGATCGCGGTGTTTCGATCTTCTCCATACGTAATCAACTTGGAAATCATCGGGTCATAATAAATAGAAATCTCACCGCCTTCGAAAACGCCGGTGTCAACACGCACCGTGTCTGACTCCTCAGGCGGAACATATTTGACTAGACGACCCGTCGAAGGCAGAAAATTGCGGAACGGGTCTTCGGCATAGACCCGGGCTTCAATCGCCCAACCGGTCAATTTCACGTCTTCTTGTGTGAACGACAACGGCTCTCCGGCGGCAATACGGATCATCAATTCAACAAGGTCATGGCCGGTGATATATTCCGTTACCGGGTGCTCGACCTGAAGGCGGGTGTTCATTTCCAAAAAATAGAAATTTCTATTCTTGTCGACGATGAATTCAACGGTTCCTGCGGTAATGTAATCAACAGCGGATGCCAGGTCGACGGCCTGCTCTCCCATGGCGCGACGGGTTTTTTCATCTAAAAAAGGAGACGGTGCTTCTTCGATGACTTTCTGGTGGCGGCGTTGGATAGAACATTCCCGTTCTCCCAAATAAATCGTATTACCATGACTATCGGCAATTATCTGAATTTCGATATGGTGCGGCTCTTCGATGAATTTCTCGATAAACACCCGATCATCGCCGAAACTGGATTTGGCTTCATTGGTCGCCCTCAATAGCCCCTCGCGACATTCCTCGTCATTCCAGGCCACACGCATACCTTTACCGCCACCACCGGCTGACGCCTTCAGCATGACCGGATATCCGATGTCGGTGGCAATTTTTACGGCATCTTCCGGGTCACGCACAGCTTCCGTGTGCCCGGGTACAGTGTTCACACCGGCTTTCAGAGCGAGCTTTTTTGACTCGATTTTATCACCCATAGCCATCATTGCCATCGGTTTCGGGCCGATAAAAGTTACACCTACCTTCTCAAGAGCAGACGGGAAGTCTTTGTTTTCAGATAAAAAACCATAACCAGGATGGACCGCATCAGCACCTGTTTGACGTATGGCATCAAGTATGTTTTCAATAACAAGGTAGCTCTCGGCCGACGGAGCCGGGCCAATCAGTACCGCCTCGTCAGCCATTTCAACATGAAGTGCATCACGATCCGCCTCGGAATAAACGGCGACTGTGGCAATCCCCATTTTGCGCGCTGTTTTGATGACCCGGCAGGCAATTTCCCCACGGTTCGCAATTAATATTTTTTTGAACATGCCTCAGCCTCAATACCCACTTTTAATACCATCAATCACCATGCCTGGAAAATACTTCAAACAGGCCCATTACAAAGGCTGCATGAATAGCCAGCGCACTGCCCCACCCGACCATTGCAATTACCCACTTGGTTGGGTCGCCCCCCTGCCACGACGTTACGAGGAAGAAAGCGACGATAACGATAAAGTAGCCAACAAGATGAAGGCCAAATATAATTAACCGCCGCCGTGCGCCTATTGCACCATCGTTCGTTTGTTCCGTTTGTGTCATTTACAAAGGTATATTCCCGTGTTTTTTCCACGGGTTTTCCAGTTCCTTATCACGCAACATACGAAGACTTCGCGCAATTCTACGTCGGCTATCATGCGGCATAATTACATCATCTATGAACCCTCGGTGACCTGCGATAAACGGGTTGGCGAAGCGTTTGCGGTATTCTTCCGTGCGTTCTACGATTTTTTTCTCATCACCAATGTCGCCTCTGAAAATAATCTCCACGGCGCCTTTTGGTCCCATCACCGCGATCTCGGCCGATGGCCATGCAAAATTGACATCGCCGCGCAGATGCTTCGAGCTCATCACATCATAGGCCCCGCCATAGGCTTTGCGGGTGATCACGGTTACTTTGGGAACCGTCGCTTCGGCGTAGGCATATAACAGTTTCGCACCGTGTTTGATGATGCCACCGTATTCTTGCGATGTGCCTGGCAAAAAACCCGGAACGTCAACGAGGGTAATAATTGGAATATTAAAACAATCACAAAACCGAACAAACCGCGCCGCCTTGATCGACGAAGATATGTCCAGGCACCCGGCCAACACCATGGGTTGATTAGCAACGATGCCGACACTTGAGCCCTCAATGCGCCCAAACCCGGTCAGAATATTGCCGGCGAAACCGGGCTGTAATTCAAAAAAATCCCCCTCATCAACCAACTTGCTGATTAGTTCCATCATATCATAGGGTTTATTGGGATTATCTGGAATCAGCGTATCCAAAGACATTTCAACCCGGTCGTGGGGGTCAGGCGTGGGACGAACCGGAGGTTTTTCACGGTTGTTAGCAGGTAGAAAATCGATAAAGCGCCGCAGGTACAGTAAGGCTTCAACATCGTTCTCGAATGCCTTGTCAGCCACACCAGACGTGCTGGTATGGGTGAGCGCACCACCGAGTTCCTCAAGCGTAACTTCCTCATGCGTCACTGTTTTCACCACATCGGGGCCGGTGACAAACATGTAACTTGAATCTTTCACCATGAAGATGAAGTCAGTCATCGCTGGCGAATAGACGGCTCCACCAGCGCACGGTCCCATAATCATTGAAATCTGAGGAATAACGCCCGACGCGGTCACATTTCGTTGAAAGACTTCGGCATAACCGGCGAGTGAGGCCACGCCTTCTTGAATACGTGCGCCACCAGAATCGTTAAGACCAATGACGGGCGCACCAACCTTCATTGCTTGATCCATAATTTTACAGATTTTTTCGGCATGGGACTCAGACAATGAGCCGCCGAACACAGTGAAGTCTTGAGAAAACACAAAAACCAGCCGACCATTGACTGAGCCGTATCCGGTAACCACGCCGTCGCCAGGGGTCAGCGTCTCTTCCATGGCAAAATCCGTGCAGCGATGTTCGACGAACATGTCCCATTCCTCGAAAGAATCAGGATCAAGGAACAGTTCAATTCGCTCGCGTGCGGTTAGTTTGCCTTTCTTATGCTGGCTATCAATGCGGTGCTGACCGCCGCCCAACAGGGCACGTTGGCGTTTTTCTTCCAGTTGATGGATTATTTCAGTCATGGAGCCCTCAACGGCTAAAAAATTTCAACGGACGACGTTGGTCGCCGACAACCTAAAAGAATGCCGATCCGTCCTCCAGTAAAACGTAGTATACAGAGTAGTATACATAAAAGTGTCATCGCTCTACAGCGCGGACTAAACTGAAATATAGGTTTGCATTTTCCAGGTCTAGTTTGTGATACTTCTTGCGATTAGCGGCTTCAAAATCCTCACCCCAGAGTTCGTTTTGCCACGTTTCGTCCAGCTGTGCGGCGTCGAATGCGGTCTGCCAATCGATATGCCCGGATGATACGGCAAGCCCCAATATTAACGATCCTGTCAATTGGGTGACCTCGGCCAGGGCCGTCAGTTCGAATTCATCATGACTTTCGGTCGCAGTACGTAGCGCGCTCATGGTTTCTTTAGTCTGTTCGATATGAACGATGCCTGAGGTTGTGCGCAAAAGCGCTCCGTAAGTTATTTCTGCCCAGGTTAGTAATGGGTTCCAGCGCTCGTTTTGTCTTGCAACCAAATCATCAGGCCCCTCCGCGCGGTAACAGAGCAAGTCATTACCGCCGTAGTCCGTCATCTGCCCAATGACCACGTCACGATTGGGACGTACTTTGTCAATTGATGTGCAGGCAAGACGCATCATCGGCATGGTGTCGGGTATGATCTTCTTCCCCTGCGCATCCCATTCGCCCGCAATCACACGTGCAAGATCGCTGGTCGGCAGAATTAAAGCATCTCCTAACGGTGTATTGACTGTATGATCGTCTAGAAAGACAGCGAACCCGCCAGCACTAGGCTCAATTCGGACCGTTTCGTAGAACCGCTTAGCCGGTTTGTTCAGCATACCAAAAAAACTGATTTTAGTTTTTCGTGCCGAACAGGCTTTTCAGGCCCGACCCGATGCCATCACCGAGAGTCTTAATTGCCCCACCGCCCGCATTATTCGTGGTCGGTGCTGGCGCTGATTTTGCCCCAGAAGTTGTCGGCGCTTCGGCTTTCTTGACCTTTCCTGGCACAACCTTCTTGCCGGCGAGCGCGGGAACACAGTAGTCGTTCTGGTCAACGGCTGACCCCGTTGCAGCGCTAACGGCTTTTTCCGCCAAAACGGAAAGTCCCATTGTCGCGATAGCCGCGCCCGTACGGACGGCACCAGCAGCAACGTTTCCGGCGGCCGCAGCGGCGTCGATGGTCCAGTCAGGTTTAGCGAGCGTGCCGTGGACATCAACAGGAACCATTGCGACAGAGGCCAAATTTGGTTTTTTGCTCCGCGGATCAATCCTTAATTTCGGCTGCTCCGTCTTAAGGTTGACCGCGCCCGTACCAATAACCGAAAACCCACCGGTCTCGATAACGATCGCACGGGCATTGGCCATTCCGGATTTGACATCAAAATGGACAACGCCACAGCGCAAGGTCTTGTCATCTTTACTGTTGAACGCGTTTAACAAGTCCGTCGAAACAATGTTCAGCGCCCCGCTTTTCAGACGACCGTTCTCGGTTACAACTCTGACCTTACCATTCAAACCGGCCATCAGTTTTCGCACCGAATTTCCGCGCCCTGAGACATCGATAGTGACGTCGACCTTGCCGTCAGCAATATCGTTCAAATTTTGCGACGCCAAGGCCTGCCCATAATCAAGCTGTGCAACATTAAGGCGGGCTTTTAGCACTGGTATTTTGGCCGCGCCGTCAACCTGTACATCACCGGTTATTTTGCCGCCAAATACAGTTGCCCCTGGCTTCACACGCAGTTTACCGCTTTGTAGCGACAGGTCGATTGATGTGTCAGAAATATTCAAGCCTTGGACGGTAATTTTTTTTCCGATGATACTCAGTTTCACATTCGCAGCTTTCAAGCCCTCCAGCGGCAGCGGATCGTTAGGAAAAATCCGGCCATCGTTACCTTTGACTGGTTGTGAGGTTTTGGCAGCCTCTGATTTCGGAAGAAATTCATCCAGATTGATCAAATTAGAGCTTAGTTTCCCACTTACTGACGGGATCTTACCGCCAATGCCGATACTGACATTACCGGCAATATCTGTCGCACCAACCTTCAAATCAAAATTATCAAGCGTCAACGTCGATCCCGAAAATTTCAAATTTGAAGACATATTCAAAGAGTCAACGGGAGGTAATACGGTATCTTTAAGCGTTGGTATTAACATCGATGCGGCCGCGACGGTTTCCGACAGTTTAGGGATTGAGACACCAAATTTCAAATCTACCTGGGGCTTGCCACCGGGCGACCCGGCCTGCCCTTCTGCCTTGAAAGAAGTCGCTAGGGTCGTCCCATCAAGTTTTAAGGGAAACATGCCACCCGCGAGCAGCGCATTGATCGTTCCGACGGTGCCTGCAACCTTAAACGTCTGTCCGTTTACGGCGCCTGCCACATCAAGTACAAGCGGTGCATTTCCGCCGTCAGCCTGAACACCGACATTACTGATGATCAGATTGAGCGTCTCGCCCGAGACGCCGTCTTTGTAGGTGATGTTAACATCACGAATTTCAACGAAACGGACAACCGGAAGAACAGCATCATTGAGTTCAGCATTTTCGGTTTTGTCATCAGGCTTTTTTGTCGTCGACTCAAACACCCAATTGCCTTTGCCGGACGTATCGGTTTCAGCCAAAACCGTCACCCCGTCAAGAACGACGCGTTGGATGTCTAGGGTCCCACTTAGTAAGGGGATCAGCGAAACTTCAGCGGCAAAGCGTTTGACGCTAACCATTTCCGGGTTCGATCCCCATCCCGCATTGGCAAAACTGACGCCATTGACGGCAATGGAGGGGTTAAGGGAGATTTCCAAATTCAAGTCGCCGGAGATTTTCAACTGGCGTCCAGTCGCCTGGCTGACCTTTTCCGCGATCACGTCCTTGTACGCATTAAAGTCGGTAGATTTTAAAATTGCAACGCCCGCCACAACCAAGCCGATACACAAAACGGCGATACCTGTAATGATCTTGATCCAGCGGTTCATTTTTTTATCTCCGATTTTTGTGCAAGGGCCGGCAGCAACTGGCTAAAGTCATCAAGAACAACTTCAGCGCCGGTTGCCAACAATTCTCTTGTCTCATGATATCCCCACGCGACCCCAATCGCACGCACCTTTGCATTTATCGCCATTTCCATGTCAAAGGTCGTATCCCCGATCATAACAGTATTGGCGACATTTGCCCCTGTTTCCTCCATTGCCTTGAAAAGCATCTCGGGGTGGGGTTTGCCGCGTGCACGGTCCGCCGTTTGCATCGTTACGAAGCGGTTAAGTAGGCCATGCATCTCCAGTGTTGCCGACAGTCCACGATAGGATTTGCCGGTTGCAATACCCAACATCCATCCGTCAGCCCCAAGTGTATCAAGGGTTTGCTCGATCCCAGGATAAAGCGGTTCAGAACGTTTTCCGTCATGACGTACTTTCAGCCAATCGTCGGCGTAAGCGTCACGTAGGTCGTCGTATAGGGCCGGGGTCTGATTGGGTGCCAAAACGGAGAACGCCTGCACAAGAGGCAAGCCGATGATCCGTCTGATTGCTTGGCGACTTGGAACCGCAAGATTATGCGAAAAAAAAGCGGCGTGCATTGAACGTATGATCGAATGTTGAGAATCGACAATAGTTCCATCGCAGTCAAATACGGCTAACTTGACGTTGTTGTTGGCAGTGTCTTGCATACGTTTATGTTCCCCGCCAGTGATTGCAGCGAAACGCTACAAGACGATCAAATCGCATTGGCAGGTAGTGTTTAAAATCTTTCGCCGGTTTTCAAGGCGTTTCAATCGAACGTCCCGATTTTACTGTGAATGGAATTGAGATACGGAGAAACAAAAATCCCCCCAGCGGAAGCCTATTGGACACCAAAGGGAGGATTTGAATTTCCTAGGCTTTGAAGCGCGATGTTTCGCGCTCTAACCCACTTCCTTAAGCCGGTGACTAAGGCCCATCCGCTGAGCGTTTCGGATCATCTCGTCACACGCTTTAATTTGCGCCCAAGGCCGATTTTGCCTGATCGACCGAATAGCTTGTTCCGTTCGCTGCATTATAGGCGTCAACGGCAGCGGCAAAACTGCCATAACCGGCCCCTTGTGCCGCGGCTTCCAGATTAACATCGACGCCGGCGGCAATACCGTATGCCACAGCAGAGGCCGCCTGTTTAAGGTTACCGCCCAGGCTAGCGACTGCAATACCGATTTCACGCGATATGGCATCGATATTGCCGGGGTTGTTGATGATTGATTGCAACGATTGAGAAAAGTTAGCCAAATTACTAAAATCAAAGCTAATGTTTCTGGTTACATTCTCAGCTGACGATCCAATTCTCTCAAGTGAATGGTTTAGTTCCGCCAGGTCCATACCGCTCTGGTTAACGCGATCGAGCAATCCAGCCATCTCCGGCAGGGCTGCCTTCTCGGTGATCGCCATATTATCCATTAAGGCCCTGACATTTTCTACGTCGAATTTTTCCAGCCCCTTCCCTTCCAATGAAGACGCAAGATCTTTATCGGCGACGACGGAAACGTCGGGCAGTTTGCCCAATGCAACACTGAGCGTTCCTTTTGCGAGCCCAAGTGAATCAACCACCGTAGAGAACTCTTGTTTTTTCAAGGCGTCAGAGGCGAACTGTAAGGTTGGTGTGACGCTGCCGAGAACGCTATCGATTTGGCGCGATAATTCGTTTGTTGCTGGCGGAAGTGTTTTGAGTTCATCCTGCAACTCAGTGGTCATCGTTTCAATCGTGTCCGCCGGAAGCAATTCTTCGGAGTCCGCCGCATAAGCAGATTGGCAGACAAGCAATGTCGCGAAAATTATTGCGGATAGTCGAGAGGTCATTTTTTTTCTCCCACGAGTTTTTCCTGTCTAGCGTCTTGTTTGGATTTGATTTTTTTCAGCAGCAAAGTGATCTGCGCCTTGTATTTGCCGATAATCTTGCGACGCGTTGTTATTTCTTCACTTTCCTCAACTGTTTTTTGAGATGACGCCAGGACCATAAATTTCGACATGGAGTAAAGTTGATTGATGGCGTCGTTGGCCGAAATATCTTTTGGTAATCCGATCACTTCGCGTAATTCGTTGCGGGCATCAATAAGCTCGACCATTTGATAAGGTGCGACACCAGCGGCATAGTGCTGGAGCTCGTTGGTCAGGTATTCAAACAAGGCGAGCATGTGAAAAGTCAACGCAGGGTCAGTTTGCAAGAGATCTTTTTTCGGGCCGAAATACATAGACACCATTTCACCCGCGTAGCCCCGCCCAAATTCGGGAGAAACAGCCTTGTCTGCAGGCATCAATCCTTCAGGCAGTGTAACTGGCTCCGGATCTTGGATGTTGTAGCGCTGACGGTCTGTCTGGCAACCGGTCAAGATCAATAGGGACAACCCTATTGAGAATATCATAATCTTCATACTAATCCCCCACAAAATTTACGTTCCAGACAAATGCACAGTACCTCGTCTCATGCGCGCACATAAGCACACACCAGCAACTAATCCTAGAACAATTTTGATGAGAGTTGCAATGTAAAATTCAATGAGTTTTGGCTGGCGGCGGCAAGCGACGACATAAACCTTTCGCCAATCTGAAATAATGACGATTAGGAATTATTTGTTACAATCGGAAAAACCAGAGAGAACGTTGACCCCATTTCCACGGCACTCTCAAGTTCAAAGACTGCATTGTGTGCAAGCGCAACCGATTTAACAGTCTCCAAGCCCAACCCCATGTGGCTGCCCCGTCGGTCACTTCGAAGCTCTGGGTCAAGAATGCGTTCCTGTTCACGTTCACTAATTCCAGGCCCTCGATCTTTCACCGAAACGCGACCATCGCGGGCAACTTTTACATTTATTGGTGTCTTGGGAGCCGTATGCCTGATTGCATTGTCGACAAGATTACGTACCGCACCTTCCAGCGGTTCGGTGTGGCCGTTAACCCATACTGGTTCATCAGGGATATCAAGGTCGAGCGTTTTAGACCGACGAATGGCATCAGGCGCAAGTGCAGTAACCACATTTCGACAAACTTCGGAGATATCGACCCGATCCTCCGGCGTGAGTTCAATCGTTTCCCAGCGTTTACCATCAAGCAACTGTTCGACAATTCTTGTTATCGCTTTGACGTCTTGACGCAATGAGTCTGCGGTTTCTGAATTTTCCATATTATCAACATTGGCCCGAAGCACCCCGAGAGGTGTTCGAAGTTGGTGTGCGGCGTTCATAGTAAACTCGCGATTGCGCCTAGAGGTCTCCCGCAATTTTTTTTCAATGGCCTTTATGCGAGTGATGTCAATTGACATCGTTGCAGTGTTGCCATCTGGAAGCTTCTGTTCACTAACCCTAAATATCTGATTATCGCTTCTTCCAATTTCGAAGGGCCCATGTGGGTTTCGGTGAAGATACAGGCGGTAGGAAATCCATTCGTCCTCCTTGCCTTTTGCGTCAGGAATCAACCCTTTTGCGACGGCCATACGCAAATGCTCTTCAAACGGTGTTCCCGGGGCGCAGTATTGGCTTATCTGTCGATTTAGCTCGCGAAATTTTTTATTCGCCAAAATAAATCGACCTGCCACATCGGTCATGAAAAAAGCCTCGGAGGAGTTCTCAATCGCAAACCCTAACTGGTCGGAAACTTCGCGCGCTTTTTTTGAAGCCGTGACATCTTTGGTAATACCCCGCACACCAATAAAATTGCCGCTGACCGGGTCGAAAATTGGCAGGCCACTGATCATCATCGTTCGTGGTGTACCGTTACGTTCCTCCCCGTCAAATTGAATATCTCGAAACGGTTTTCGGTAATCAAGGTCTAGCGCCACACCGGTTGCGGCGCGAAATGTCCCGAGCTGGGGCAACCTTTTTCCAATGGCCTCGTCCGCAGGGATTCCCAAACTGTCAAAAATTCGGGTTGATACGTATGTCAGGCGAAAATCGGTATCAGTTTCCCATACCCAGTCGGAAATCAATCGTGTGACGTCGTCCAACATGCTTTTGAGGTTCGACGCCGTTTGAATAGGGTCTCGCCCTTCAACCCGCCATCGGCTTGGCTCGTTGTTCTCCATGGGAAATCCTGCGCCGTGTCTACTAATACTTACTCACCATTTTCATCGACAGATAACAAATACCCTACCCCACGAACCGTATGCACGGACACGTTCGCCGCCGATGCAGTTAATCGCTTGCGTAATCTGGATATATGGACTTCGACCGAATTCGACGATACTTCCTCGTCAAATCCGTAAAGTTTATCCTCGAGAACATCTTTGGGAACGACACGACCCGCCCGACGTAAAAGATGCTCAAGCACGCCCATTTCCCGGCGGGAAACCGACAGCGTTTTGGTGTCCACCTGAACTTCGCGGGCGGTCGTATCAAAGGTCAGGTTGCCGACCTCAAGAACAGCACCCAACGTCCCTCCCGGACGTCGCAACAAGGCACGAATTCGGGCGACTAATTCTTCCATTGCGAATGGCTTTAACATATAATCGTCGCTGCCGGCATTAAGCCCAGCGACACGATCATCAACCCCATCTCGTGCAGTAAGGATTAAAACCGGCGTGTTATTGCCTAGGTTGCGCCAATCTTTCAGTAACGTCAGACCGTCGGCATCCGGAAGCCCTAGATCAAGTATCACCGCGTCATAGTCGACGGCCATAAAGGCCGCGTCACCTTCGGCGGCCGTCAAGGCGAGATCCACTGTAAACCCAGCCTTATCAAGGCCTGTTTTAATAAATCCGGCGAGTCGGTTATGGTCTTCAACGACAAGGATTCTCATTTAATTCCCCGTTCGGGATGATTTTGATCTGATCAACAATTCGCAAACTAATCCAAGTCCAGAAAACGATCATAATCTTCTTTAATATAAAACCCAAGGTATTCAAGGCTTGTTCTAAAATGTTCGGAAATTGGTGCCGTAACGTCCACAAACTCTCTGTCGGTAACAGGGATGAGAATGCGTCGGGCGTGGAGATGCAGCTTTTTTTCGATCCCACCGCCGTCTAAAAAAGCGGTGTTGCCGCCGTATTTTCCATCGCCAACGATTGGCGTTGCTAATGCATTTGCCAGATGAACTCGTAACTGATGGGTTCGTCCGGTTAACGGTTCGAGAGACAACAATGACACCCGTCGACCAGCCTGATCGAGGACCTTATATCGGGTTTTTGCGCGTTTTCCATTGATCTCATCGACGGCCATCTGCTCGCCGTGGCGCCCTGGTGATTTGATCAGACGCAAATCAATCAATCCATCACCCGGATTTGGCACGCCAACACTCAGTGCCCAATATAATTTCCGAATGTCCTTTGTTCGGAAAAGCTCGGTTAAGCGTCGGGCTGACTTAGAATTTCGGGCTAATACGAGGACACCGCTGGTATCCTTATCCAGGCGGTGGACCAATTTGGGCCGTTCAGGGCTTTCAAAACGAAGCCCATCGAGCATGCCATCGACATGGCGTGATGTTCCTGAACCGCCCTGTACGGCCAACCCGGCGGGCTTATTGATAACGATTATATTGTCATCGCGATGGAGGACCGAGCGTTGAATAATTTCAAGATCAATCTTGCTAATGCTTCTCAACGACGGCTTGGCATTGACCTTTCCCAAGTCGGGTAAAGTCTTGATCGGCGGCACCCGTATTTTTTGGCCGGTTTCCAATCTCATTCCTGATTTGACGCGCCCCCCATCAACCCGTATCTGTCCGGTGCGCATTAGTTTTTGCAGGTTTCCGAAGGGGATTTCAGGAAAATTCGCCTTGAACCATTTATCAAGACGAATGCCGTCATCAGACGAGGAAACTTCGACGATCCGAACGTCGCTCATGGCAAAAAATGGCGAAAGAACACCATCCCGCAAAAGAACGCGGCGACGGATAGCAGAACCGATCCACCTATGTAACCTGCCGCTGACACCAATTCCCCACGTTCAATTAAAGTGATGGTATCGAGTGAAAAAGTTGAAAAAGTCGTAAATGCGCCCATCATCCCAATAACAAAGAAGGCCCTCAGGTTTTCCCCAGGAGACCACGCAAGCGCCATCACTTCCAGCAAAGCCCCCAAAATGAAAGAGCCAACAACGTTGACGATGATCGTCCCGAATGGAAATCCATGACCTAACCAGTGCCCGGCAGCCGACGTCACGATATACCGCCCGACAGCACCGACCGCGCCGCCAAATGCGATAAAGATTAACAGGGTTGGTGACATCAATTTCTCATCTAATTGGTTTCAATAAGAGGCATCAGGACTTCTGTTGCCTGAGTTTTTCCCAAAAATCCAGCCGTTTACCAATTTCTTTCTCAAACCCCTTGGCCCCAGGTGTGTAGAATTTTTGCCTCTGCATGCTATCGGGGAAATAGTTCTGACCTGAAAACCCATCATCACTGTCATGATCATATTGGTAACCATCACCATACCCCATTGTCTTCATCAATGTTGTCGGGGCATTCAAAATATGCTTTGGTGGCGTCAACGACCCAGTTTCACGGGCCGTCCTTTTGGCAGATTTTTCGGCCATATAGGCGGCATTGGATTTTGGTGCCGTCGCAAGATAGATCACGCATTGCACCAAAGCCAGTTCCCCTTCAGGGGACCCCAGCCGCTCATATGCCTCCCAGGCAGAAATGGACTGAGACAGGGCCATTGGGTCGGCCAATCCGATATCTTCGGAGGCAAAACGGACCAATCGCCTGGCCACATACTTAGGGTCTTCACCACCAGCCAGCATACGGGCAAACCAGTAGAGTGCGGCGTCAGTATCAGAACCGCGCAGCGATTTGTGCAATGCGCTGATCAGGTTGTAATGACCGTCCTGAGATTTGTCGTACAACGGCATCCGGCGTTGTACGGTATCGGCCAGTTCGGTTGTATCCAATTTGTGATCCAACGGCAGCATTAAAACCTCTTCCGCCATATTAAGCAGGTAGCGCCCGTCGCCGTCTGCCATCGCCCGCAAGGCGGCCCTGGCATCTGGCTCCAGAGGAAAGTTATGCCCTCCCTCCTGTTCTGCGCGCTGAAGAAGCAATTCAAGGGCGTCGTCATTCAAGCGGTTCAAGACCAGGACCTGGGTTCGTGACAACAATGCTGCATTAAGTTCAAACGACGGGTTTTCTGTCGTTGCGCCGACCAGCACCACAGTGCCGTCTTCCACGTAGGGCAAAAATCCATCTTGTTGAGCCCGGTTGAAGCGGTGGATCTCATCGATGAACAGTAAGGTGCCGCGCCCGAGATCCCGGCGTTGACGTGCGCGCTCAAATACTTTGCGAAGATCTGCAACTCCAGAAAATACAGCTGACAAAGGTTCAAACTCCAGGTCGCTGTGTTCGGCAAGCAACCTGGCAATCGTTGTCTTGCCAGTTCCCGGCGGGCCCCAAAGAATACTGGAACTCAACCGCCCGCCAGAAATCATGCGCCCGATTGGGCCGTCGGCGTCTAACAAGTGGTCCTGGCCAACGACTTCAGTCAGAGTTCTTGGACGCAAACGATCCGCTAATGGGTGCGGCGCATTTGCTTGAAATAAGGTGCTCATGCGCCGGCGTTACCGATTGATGACCAAGTCACGCGTATGACCGCCCCGCATAACCGAGATACGCCAGGCGTCCGCTGGACGCTTAAGTTCAACTGTAAGGTCATGGACCGATGAAATCTCAACACCATTTACGCGACGGATAAAATCACCAACCCGAAACCCAAGTCTGTTGGCCGGAGACCCGCGACGAATGCCCATGACATATACGCCATCAACGAATGGGTCGGAACTTAACTCTTCGGCCAATAATGGAGACATATTGGCCACGGTCGCCCCAGACATAGGTTGTTCGCCGCTGAGTAAAGTCTGATCTCTTGGCGGCGTCTCTGGTGCCGCAGTCAATGGCAGTTTCAAAGCAATGGTTTTGGTTCGACGCCAAATCCGCATCGTGACGACATCACCAACAGAAAGTGTGGCAATGCGATAGGCCAGCGCATTTGGATCATAAACTTCATGGCCGTTGATCGCGAGGATCACGTCACCAACCCGAATTCCGATCTTGGCGGCGGCTCCGCTTTTGTGAAGCGCGCTAATGAGCACGCCGACTGGCCGTTCGATCCCAAGAGACTTGGCGATATCTTGTGTTACCGATTGTCCCGACGCGCCCAACCACGGTCGAACGAGTTTGCCTGTGTTCATGACACCTCGAATTACCGCCCGCACCATATTTGACGGAATTGCAAAGCCAATCCCGTTTGATCCCCCACTTTTTGAAAAAATAGCGGTATTGATGCCCACCAGCCTTCCATCCAACGCGACCAGAGCGCCGCCGGAATTCCCCGGATTGATCGCTGCGTCCGTTTGAATGAATGCGCCTAACTTAGCCAATCCAACGCCCGTTCGATAGAGCGCGGAAACAATTCCACTGGTCACGGTCTGCCCAACGCCAAAAGGGTTGCCGATTGCCAAAACAAGGTCTCCAACTTGCAAGTCATCGGAGTCCGCCAACTTAAGCGCTGGAAGCGGGTTATCGGTTTCAACCTTCAAGATCGCCAAATCTGTTTTCTCGTCAGTTGCTAAAATTCGAGCGTCAAACTCCCGTCGGTCATGCAGAACCACACGGATCTCGTCAGCCCCCTCAACGACATGTCGGTTGGTAACGATTACCCCCTTGCCATTGACAATTACGCCTGATCCCAGGGATTGTTGTTGACGTTCTTGCGGCGCGCCGAACTGCTGACCAAATTGCTCACCAAAAAACCGACGAAAAAAGGGGTCGTCAAGCAATGTTGTACGGCGCCGCGTTCTGACAGTAGTGCGGGTGTAAATATTGACAACACTCGGTGCCGATTTATTGACGACGGGCGCAAATGACAGTTGGATTTCCTGGCGATTAGCGGGCGCCTTACGAACTTGAGCCTTAGTGTTCACCGTTGATGACAAAACGATTAAGAGAACAACAAAAAATCGCAATTGGTTAACAAGCATTCTGGTACTTTCAGTGTTGTATAGGTCGCATTAAATTAGCACTTGGAAACGACAAAAGGCAGCCCAATGGGCTGCCTTTTTTTGAAGGGTTACCCCTTGAGATCGTCCTCAGATTTATGCTGCGTCGTCTTCGGCATCCTGCTCCGCCTCGACGCGTGCACGATCTTCCGCACCTTTGGCATCGGGATCTCGATCTACCAGTTCGATAACCGCTAAAGGCGCGTTGTCACCGTAGCGAAATCCGGCCTTAAGAACGCGGGTATAACCACCGCTACGTTCTTTGTACCGCTCGGCGAGTGCGGCAAACAGTTTGCTTACCACGTCTTCATCACGCAAAAAGGAGAATGCCTGGCGCCGAGCATGCAAAGTACCGCGTTTGCCAAGGCTGATCATTTTATCGACGTAACTGCGCAGTTCTTTGGCTTTAGGCAGGGTTGTTGTAATCTGTTCATGAACAATCAACGACGCCGCCATATTAGCAAACATGGCTTTACGGTGTGTACTGGTTCGGTTGAGTTTCCGATGGGCAATGCGATGACGCATAATTTAGGTTCCTTCTATATATATCCCGCGCGTACCATTTCACAGGCGGGCGTGTTTTATTCTAAGATAAACGGTCCTCAAAAAGGGTCTTCAAGCCGTTTGGCCAGATCTTCAATGTTTTCCGGTGGCCAATTTGGGATTTCCATACCAAGATGCAAACCCATTTGGCTTAAAACTTCCTTGATTTCATTCAAAGATTTCCGACCAAAATTCGGCGTCCGTAGCATATCGGCTTCGCTTTTCTGAACCAAATCACCAATATAGATGATGTTATCGTTTTTCAGGCAATTCGCAGAGCGTACGGAAAGTTCGAGTTCGTCAACTTTACGAAGCAGGTTGCGATTGAAAGGCAAATCTTCTTTCTGTTCTTCACCCGTCTTGGCTTCAGGTTCGTCAAAATTAACGAATAACTGCAGTTGATCTTGGAGAATACGCGCTGCCAGCGCCAAGGAATCCTCAGGAGTTACCGTTCCATTTGTGGTAACATCCATCGACAACTTGTCATGATCAGTCACTTGACCAACGCGTGTGTCGTCAACCTTGTAGGCGACTTTGCGCACAGGCGAAAACACTGCATCGATGGGAATTAGACCAATGGGGCCGTCTTCCGGACGGTTTTGCGATGCTGCAACATAGCCCTTACCATTTTCAACGGTCAATTCCATCGAGAATTTGGCCCCTTTATCGAGATGACAAAGAACCAATTCCGGGTTCATAACCTCAATATCAGCACCTGTATCAATATCGCCGGCGGTTACCGTGCCGGGGCCTGATTTTTTCAAGGTCATCCGCTTCGGACCTTCAACGTGCATACGAATAGCAAGGCTTTTCATATTAAGCACGATGTCGGTTACATCTTCGCGCACACCGGGAACAGATGAAAATTCGTGCAACACGCCTTCAATCTGAAGTGCTGTCACTGCCGCGCCCTGAAGGGATGACAGCAAAACACGCCTAAGAGCATTGCCAAGTGTCAAACCAAATCCGCGTTCCAACGGCTCAGCAACCACTGTTGCAGTGCGAACCGGGTCGTTACCGGGGACAATGTCTAGTTTTGTCGGTTTAATCAGTTCCTGCCAATTTTTTTGAATCACTGGGGAGACCTCACGCTCATCGCATTAAAATCTAGCCTCAACCATGAGGCCGATACGCTTGCTCAATCCCCTTAGGAATTGAGCAATATTCTGAACTTAAGAGATACCTACCGCATCTCTTGGAACCCGAAGGTTAAACGCGCCGACGTTTACGGGGACGGCAACCGTTATGTGGAATCGGCGTAACATCACGAATAGCGGTGATGGTGAAACCAACAGCCTGAAGGGCACGTAGCGCCGACTCACGCCCAGACCCTGGGCCTTTGACTTCAACTTCTAGGGTTTTCATACCATGATCCATGGCCTTTTGGCCGGCGTCTTCCCCTGCCATCTGGGCAGCGTATGGAGTGGATTTTCGCGATCCCTTGAACCCCATGTGACCGGCGGACGACCACGCAATAGAATTGCCTTGAGCGTCAGTAATAGTAATCATTGTGTTATTGAACGTCGCATTGACGTGCGCAACACCGGACACAATATTTTTACGCTCGCGCTTTTTCGTACGCTGCGTGGTTGGCTTAGCCATGATTTAACCTCAATCTTATTTCTTTTTACCGGCAATCGCTTTTGCCGGACCTTTTCGTGTGCGGGCATTCGTGTGCGTGCGTTGACCACGCACTGGAAGACCACGACGATGACGCAGGCCACGATAACAACCCAAATCCATCAATCTCTTAATATTCATGGCACGTTCGCGGCGCAGATCACCCTCTACCTGAATGTCGCGATCAATTATATCGCGAATTCGGGTAAGTTCATCATCACCAAGTTCGTTGACACGACGTTCCGCCGGAATCTCTGCCTGATGGCAGATCTTCTGCGCTGTCGTGTTGCCAATTCCATGTATGTACGTCAAAGAAATTACGACCCGCTTTCCGGTCGGAATGTTAACACCAGCAATACGCGCCAAAGCCTGATCTCCTTAAACTTTGGATTTAAACCAATTTATCCGACGGGCTGCGGAAGGAGCGCGATTATAGGGCGTGATTTCGTCAAGTCAACTCGCTCAACACCCCAATTTTGCGCCACCCCAACCTATCCGATAACCTCATTAAGTTCGGCTGCTACCTGTTCAATATCAGCCATTCCGTTTACACTTCTCAACACGCCCAAATCGCCATAATAGGCAATAATTGGCGCTGTTTGTTCATGGTACGCAACAAGTCTGGAGCGCACCGTTTCTTCGTTGTCGTCTGCGCGGCGGGAAAAACGATCACCGTCGCATATGTCACAAACCCCATCGATTCTAGGTTTGTTAAATTCATCGTGATAACCGGCACCGCAAGTGTCGCATGTAAAACGACCAGTGATTCGGGAAATCATCGCAGCATCATCAACAGTCAGTTCAATGACATGTGAAATTTCCAGTCCTTTTTCTTCCAGCATTGTGCCTAGTGCGTCGGCTTGCCCCAGAGTTCTCGGAAACCCATCAAGCACAAATCCCTGACTGCAATCAGGACTTTCAATCCGTTTGGAAATCAATCCTACGATAATATCGTCAGCGACCAATTGGCCGGCATTCATAATTTCTTTGACCTGGATACCGACGTCGCTTTTTTCCGCAATCTCTGTGCGCAACATGTCTCCAGTCGATAGCTGTACTAATCCTTTTTCTCTCTCGATCCGCTTGGCCTGAGTCCCTTTTCCACATCCTGGAGGACCCAAAAGGATCACATACATTACCTACGGCCTCGCAACTTTGATTTTTTGATCAGTCCCTCATATTGATGAGCCAACAAGTGGGATTGAACCTGCGCAACGGTATCCATCGTTACGGTCACAACAATCAACAGACTTGTCCCACCGAAATAAAAGGGAACTGAATACCTTGAAATCAAGACCTCAGGCAGAACACAAATCACCGCCAAATAAGCCGCACCGACGACCGTCAATCTAGTCAATACGCGATCAAGATGGGCAGCAGTATTCTTACCTGGTCGAATACCGGGAATAAAACCACCGTATTTTTTCAAGTTATCAGCCGTTTCTTCCGGATTAAATACGACTGCTGTATAGAAAAACGCGAAGAAAACCACCAAAGAAATAAACAAGATCAAATACAATGGTTGCCCTCGACCGAGGTAAGCCGCCACCGTTCCCAACCACTCAGGCCCCTGCCCGGCAGAAAAATTGATTACCGTGATCGGCATCAACAGAAGAGAGCTGGCAAAGATCGGAGGAATTACACCGGCGGTATTGAGCTTTAGCGGTAAATGGGATGTCTCACCGCCACTCATTTTGTTACCGCGCTGGCGTTTCGGGTATTGGATTAAAATCCTTCTCTGGGCACGCTCAACAAGAACAATGAAATAAATGACGGCGACTGACATGATCAACAGGAATAAAATGAATGTGGTCGATAAAGCACCCGTACGGCCAAGTTCAAGCGTACCAGCAAGAGCCTTGGGCAAGTTTGCAACAATACCGGCAAAAATTATTAAGGAAATTCCATTGCCAACGCCGCGCGCGGTAATTTGTTCACCTAGCCACATCAGGAATATTGTTCCGCCAACCAGCGTGACGACGACGGAAAACCGAAAATACACACCTGGGTCAGACACGGCTGCACCCTGACTGGAGGTCATGCCTTCAAGTCCTGCCGCAATACCGTAGGCCTGCATGGCGCAAATCAACACCGTCAGATAACGGGTATATTGATTTATTTTTTTACGACCGGATTCGCCTTCTTTCTTCATACTTTCGAGCTGCGGCGAAACCGCAGTCATTAACTGCATTATAATAGATGCCGAAATATAAGGCATAATATTGAGCGCAAAAATTGTCATGCGCCCCAATGCGCCACCCGAAAACATGTCGAACATCCCGAGCACGCCGCCCTGGTTTTGCCGGAAAATATCGGCCAACACAACCGGGTCGATCCCTGGAAGGGGGATGTAGGTTCCAAGCCGATACACAATTAGCGCCCCTAGTGTAAACCAGAGGCGCTTTTTCAGTTCTGTGGCCTTGGCAAAGGCCCCAAAATTCATATTGGCTGCAAGTTGTTCGGCGGCGGAAGCCATTCTTCACATTCTCTTATTTCTGGTCTTAAGCCGAAAAGCGCAAACGACTCAGCTTAGGAAATTCCACAACTATTTTGCGTCATCACTTTTTGCAGCGGCGGCAGCGGCGAGTTTGGCAGCAACAGCACGTTCCCGCGCCCGTCCTTTTCCTTCAGGGCGAGGTTTTGGTGTTTGCACATTCACAGTACCGCCGACTTTTTCGACGGCAGCAATCGCACCCTTGGATGCGCGCGCAACATCAATGTTCAATTTGGTCAAAATCTCACCCTTCGCAAGCAGCTTAACGCCGTCTTTGTTTCTCGACACCAAACCTGCGGCTAAAAGAAGCTCGCCAGTAATCAATTCTTTAGCATCGAGTTTACCAGCGTCTACAGCTGCCTGTAATTTACCAAGGTTGATTTCTGAGAAATCCTTGGTGAAGGGATTGTTGAATCCACGTTTTGGCAAACGTCGATAAAGCGGCATTTGACCGCCCTCGAATCCGAGAAGAGAAACACCACTGCGGGATTTCTGCCCTTTGTGACCAGCGCCAGAGGTTTTACCCGTGCCAGACGCAATACCGCGTCCGACCCGTTTGCGAGCCTTAGTAGCGCCTTTGTTGTCACTGAGATCATTTAGTCTCATTTTGAAATATCCTGTCTAAATCGTAATATGACGAAAAAGCCGTTAAGCGTTTTCTTCCACACTAACGAGGTGTTTCACCTTATTAATCATACCGCGAACGGAAGGTGTGTCTTCCAATTCACGAGTACGATGCATTTTATTCAAACCAAGTCCACGCAGCGTCTCGCGTTGGGATTTGTGTCGACCAATGGGGCTACCGGTTTGAGTAACCTTAACTGTCGCTTTTTTTGTCGCCATATCGTCCCACTCCTACGCTTGCGCGGTTTCGGTCTGATCAGAACGCCGGGCAACAATCTCACCAACTTTTTTGCCGCGCCGGGCGGCTACGCCACGTGGAGATTGGCAGTGCGCCAAGGCATCAAACGTCGCTTGGATCATATTATGCGGATTAGACGTGCCAATTGACTTGGTCACGACATCTTGCACGCCCATTGTTTCAAACACGGCGCGCATCGGCCCACCAGCGATAATCCCAGTGCCAGGAGGCGCTGAACGAAGCACCACATGCCCTGCACCAAAACGGCCTTCGACATCATGATGAAGAGTGCGGCCCTCGCGCAATGGAACACGAATCATTGTCTTTTTGGCCGACTCAGTTGCTTTACGGATGGCTTCAGGAACTTCGCGGGCTTTGCCAGTGGCATAGCCAACGCGTCCACGGCTATCCCCGACAACAACAAGTGCTGAAAATGAGAAACGTCGACCACCTTTTACAACTTTTGCAACGCGGTTGATATAAACGAGCTTGTCAACAAGGTCATCTTCTTCCTCGTTGCGGCCCCGGCCACCTCCTGAGCGTTCACGGCCACGACCGCCACCACCACGGGGTTCACGTTTAGGGGCGCGTGGGGAACCTGTATCTGCCATCGTTACCGTACTCCTAGAAACTCAAGCCGCTCTCGCGAGCGGCGTCTGCCAAGGCTTTAACCCGGCCATGATATTTAAAACTTCCGCGGTCAAAGACGACTTCTTTAACCCCAAGTGCTGCAGCCCGTTCGGCGATCAACTTACCAATCGCAGATGCTGCCGCGATATTTGACCCGGAATTAAGCACCTTCCGTTGCTCCCCTTCAAGAGAGGAAGCTGCCGCGATAGTACGTCCTGCGGCATCGTCAATGACCTGAGCATAAATGTGATTACCAGACCGAAATACAGACAAACGTGGCCGACTTCCAGCAGCCCGTTTTATCTTGATGCGGGTACGCTGTTTGCGGCGCGCTGTCAATTTGTTTGCGTTGGCCATATCTATTTCTTCTTCCCTTCCTTACGGATGATATACTCACCCGCATACCGAACGCCCTTGCCTTTATAAGGCTCAGGTGGACGATAACCGCGAATAACTGCTGCGGTTTGACCTACTTTTTGCTTATCCGTGCCAGACACAGCGATATGGGTCTGATCGGCGCACTTTATTTCGATTCCTTCCGGAATTGGGTGTATCACGTCGTGACTAAATCCCAGTTGCAGGACCAAGTCCTTACCTTGAATTTGAGCACGATAGCCGACGCCGGTTATTTCCAGCTCTTTGGTAAATCCTTGAGAGACACCAACAACTAAATTCTGGATATTCGAGCGGGTTGTTCCCCACATTTTACGGGCCGTCATCGAATCGTCTTTCGGTTTTACTGAAATCAGATTGTCTTGATTTAAGACTTCAACTTCATCAACCAATTCGAGGCTCAGTTGGCCGAGTTTACCTTTAGCGGTAACCAACTTACCAACGATGTCAACGGCGACACCATCGGGAATTTCGACCGGGTTTTTACCAATACGAGACATGGAATTTCCTATCCTTACAGCGAGTCAGCCTAGAATACCTGACACAGAACTTCACCACCGACATGCTGTTCGCGCGCTTCCGTATCAGAAAGAACACCGCGAGGCGTCGATAGAATGGCAATCCCTAGTCCGTTATAGACCCGGGTCAAGTCCTTGATGCCGGAATACACACGGCGACCTGGCTTGGACACCCGTTTGATCTCGCGGATCACCGGGTCTCCCTCATAGTATTTGAGTTCGATCTCTATTTCTGAAATTCCAGGTCGGCATTCGTGCTGACTATAACCACGAATAAATCCTTCGCGTTGCAGCACATCGAGAACACCACTACGCAACTTCGACGCTGGAGACAAAACAGCGTTTTTACGCGCACGTTGACCGTTACGGATGCGGGTCAACATATCGCCCAAGGGATCAGTCATCGACATTTAAACTATCTCCCCTACCAACTTGATTTGACCATGCCGGGAATTTGCCCAGCAGATGCGAGATCGCGAAGAGCAATTCTGCTCAGCTTGAATTTTCTGTAGTTTCCACGTGGCCGACCACTCAGCAGGCAACGCAGGCCCTGACGAACTGGTGCTGCATTTCGAGGCAGCTCAGCCAGTTTCAGGCGTGCTTTGAAACGATCTTCCATGCTTAACGATTCATCCTTCGCCATTTCCTTCAGTCGGGTACGCTTGGCAGAAAATTTCTTTGCCAATTTCACCCGCTTGAGATTACGCTCGACGGCGCTTTTCTTAGCCATTTAAATTCTCCCTTGCCGTTATTTCGCGAACGGCATGTTCAGGGCCGTCAACAACGCTTTTGCTTCAGCATCAGTCTTGGCCGTCGTGCAAAAAATGATGTCCATACCACGGATTTGATCAACCTGATCGTAGTCGATTTCCGGGAAGACAATTTGCTCTTTCAGGCCCATGGCATAATTGCCATTACCATCGAAGCTTTTGTGGGGAATGCCGCGAAAGTCACGAACCCGCGGCAGCGCGATGTTGATTAACCGGTCCATGAATTCATACATCCGGTGACGGCGTAAAGTCACCTTACAGCCAACCGTCATACCATCGCGAAGCTTAAACGTGGCAATTGACTTTTTAGCCTTCGTTACCACTGGTTTTTGACCGGATATACGCGTCATATCTTCGACGGCGCCGTTGATTTTCTTTTTATCCTGCGAGGCTTCGCCAACCCCCATATTGATGACAATTTTGTCCAATTTGGGAATTTCCATGACATTTGCATAACCGAACTCTTTTGTTAGAGAGTCGCGAATGCTGCCTTCATATTCGTCTTGTAAACGTGTCATCTATCATTCCCTTCAAGCATCGATTACTTCGCCGGAGCGCTTGGCAAAGCGCACCTTGCGGCCGTCGTCCAGGACTTTTGTACCAACACGGGTTGGTTTGTCATCCTTAGGGTCGACCAGCGAGAGGTTCGAAACGTGAATTGTCGCTTCTTTCTCAATAATGCCACCGGCTGAGCCGCCGGCTGGGCGGGTATGACGTTTAACCATATTCACACCCTGTACGATGGCGCGTTCCCGCTTGGGCATTACTTTAACAACTTCGCCAATTTTGCCTTTGTCGCGTCCGCTCTGCACGGCAACACGGTCGCCTTTTCTGATACGTGCGGCCATTACAACACCTCCGGTGCCAAAGAAATAATTTTCATGTATTTTTTGGCACGTAATTCCCGGGTAACCGGACCAAAAATACGCGTACCGATTGGCTCGCCTTGCTTGTTAATGAGCACCGCAGCATTGCTGTCGAATCGGATGGCTGTTCCGTCCGCACGTCGCACGTCTTTCGCCGTACGAACCACAACAGCATTCAGGACTTCACCCTTCTTCACGCGACCACGCGGGATTGCCTCTTTCACTGTGACGACAATAACGTCGCCGACAGAGGCATATCTGCGCTTCGAGCCACCCAAGACTTTGATGCATTGCACCCGCCGGGCCCCCGAATTGTCCGCAACCTCAAGGTTGGTTTCCACTTGAATCATAGTCTAATTCCTTCTGTGTTTAGGACATCCCTTCAGGATGTTCCTAAAACAACTTCCCATCTCTTGTTTTTGGACAGCGGACGGCATTCGCGAATGCTGACCATATCCCCGACCTTGCACGTGTTTTGTTCGTCGTGCGCGGCATACTTTTTCGACCGTTTGATAAACTTTTTGTACAGCGGATGCATCACGCGACGCTCCACTTTAACGGTGATTGTCTTATCCATTTTGTCGCTAACAACGACACCTTGCATAATTCGTTTCGGCATCAAGCCTACTCCCTAACCCTAGGACGCTGTTTGGGCGGCGCTGGTGCGCTGACCCAAAACAGTTTTAATACGTGCGATATCCCGGCGTACTTTACGAACGCGGGCAGTGTTTTCCAGCTGTCCGCTCGCCGATTGGAAACGTAAGTTAAACGCTTCCTTGCGCATGTTCATGAGTTGCTCTTTAAGCTCGTCATCACTTTTAGCGCGTACATCTTCAGCCTTCATAACCTTAGCCCTCTTCAACGATACGCGTTACAAACTTTGTGCGTACCGGCAACTTGGCGGCAGCCAGTTCAAACGCGCGGCGCGCAACATCAATCGGCACACCATCAACTTCAAACATGATCCGACCGGGTTTAATTCTAGCAACCCAAAATTCCGGGTTCCCCTTACCTTTACCTTGGCGAACTTCGGCAGGCTTTTGGGAAACAGGAACGTCAGGAAAGACACGAATCCAGACTTTACCAGCACGTTTCATATGACGGGTCAAAGCACGTCTAGCGGCTTCGATTTGACGGGCAGTAACGCGGTCTGGGGTCATGGCTTTCAAGCCAAATGAACCAAAATTTAGCGTATATCCGCCTTTGGCTTTTCCGTGAATTCTGCCTTTGTGGGCTTTACGGAACTTTGTACGTTTCGGGCTCAGCATTTTTCGTCTTCCTTAAAAATCGGCCTGGCGCATCAGCGCGCGGGCTGCTGTTCCTGAGAGAGTTTGTCTAGGGCCATGGGATCGTGTTCCATGATATCGCCTTTGTATATCCAGACTTTTACGCCGGTTGCACCATAAGTGGTGAAAGCCGTCGACTCACCATAATCAATATTGGCGCGCAACGTATGCAACGGAACGCGGCCTTCGCGGTACCATTGGATACGGGCAATTTCCGCCCCCCCCAAACGACCACCGCAGTTAATCCGAATACCGGCAGCGCCCATGCGCATGGCTGACTGAACAGCGCGCTTCAACGCACGCCGAACCGTAACCCGATGCTCAAGCTGTTGAGCAATATTTTCCGAAACCAACTGGGCTTCGACTTCCGGCTTACGGACTTCAACAATGTTCAAATGAACGTCTGAATCTGTAATTTTGGAAATATCGCTACGGAGCTTTTCAATGTCCGCCCCTTTCCTACCGATGATTACGCCAGGACGGGCCGTCTGAATGGTAATTCGAGCCTTTTTTGCCGGACGTTCGATGAGGATCTTGGAAACGCCTGCCTGCACTAACTTCTTTTGCAGAAACTTACGAATCTTTAGGTCTTCGTGAAGGAGTGCCGCGTAGTTGCCTTCGGCATACCAACGAGAATCCCATGTCCGATTAATACCGAGCCTAAGCCCGATCGGATTAACTTTCTGCCCCATTACGCTATCTCCTCACGCTCACGGACGACGACCCGAATGTTACTGAAGGGTTTCAGTATGCGGCCGGTGCGACCACGGGCGCGGGCACGCCAACGTTTCATTACGATGTCTTTGCCAACGCTAGCTTCTGCAACAAATAATCTATCAACATCCAGCTGGTGGTTGTTCTCAGCATTTGCGATCGCACTTTGCAGGACTTTTTTAACGTCCTCTGCAATGCGGCGATGCGAAAACGTCAGTGACGCCAGGGCCGTTTCACAGCTGGAGCCGCGAATTGTTTGAGCCACTAGATTTAATTTTTGCGGGCTGGTCCGAAGGTGTTTGGCGAATGCCATGGCTTCGTTCTCGGACAACGCCCTTTCTTGCGATTTTTTCCCCATAACTACGCCCTTTTCGCTTTTTTGTCAGCGGTGTGACCGAGATAGGTGCGTGACGGAGAAAATTCCCCAAATTTGTGACCAATCATATCCTCGGTGACCAGCACAGGAATAAATTTACGACCGTTATAGACACCGAACGTCAAGCCGACGAACTGGGGCAGAATGGTGGATCTACGCGACCACGTCTTAATGACGGTGTTGCGACCCGATGCGCGGGTATCCTCTGCCTTCTTCAAAAGGTAACCGTCAACAAACGGTCCTTTCCATACGGAACGAGGCACAGTAGTTCTCCTCTATTTCTTGGCGTGACGCCGGCGCATGATCAGCCGGTCGGTCTTCTTGTTGGAACGAGTACGTTTACCCTTGGTTGGCTTACCCCAAGGTGTAACCGGATGACGGCCACCTGATGTACGGCCTTCACCACCACCATGTGGGTGATCGATAGGGTTCATGGCGACACCACGAACCGAAGGGCGCTTGCCAAGCCAGCGGTTACGACCGGCCTTACCAAGTTTAATGTTCTGCTGGTCGGGATTGGAAACCGCCCCGATGGTAGCCATGCATTCAGCACGAACCAAGCGAAGTTCACCTGAGCTCAACCGAAGCTGAACGTAGCCTTGATCTTTACCGATGATCTGGGCGTAAGTCCCAGCGGATCGGGCGACTTGAGCGCCCTTGCCTTGCTTCAATTCGATATTGTGAATGATCGTACCGACCGGGATATTCTGCATTGGCATTGCATTGCCAGGTTTAATATCAACCGAGCTGCCAGCGATCACCTTATCACCAGCGCGCAAACGTTGCGGTGCAATGATATAAGCCACATCGTCATCCGTATAACGGACCAAAGCGATGAACGCTGTGCGGTTAGGGTCATACTCCAACCGCTCAACAGTGCCTTCGACGCCAAATTTCAGACGTTTGAAGTCAATGACGCGGTAGCGACGTTTATGTCCGCCACCACGACGCCGCGCGGTTACCCGCCCTTTGTTGTTACGTCCGCCCTTGCCTCGCAGGCCTTCGGTCAAACTCCGTTCGGGTTTCCCCTTCCAGAGTTCCGACCGATCAACGAGAACTAATCCCCGTTGACCTGGCGTATTTGGTTTGAATTTCTTCAATGCCATTTTGATTGCGCCTTTACTCAGATTCCAGTCGTGACATCGATGGTCTGACCTTCAGTCAGCGTCACGATGGCTTTTTTGTATTCATTGCGCTTACCAACTCGTCCGCGAAAACGCTTTGTCTTCCCTTGCTGGCGCAACGTATTCACGGCCTTAACCTTAACTTTGAACAGGTCTTCAACCGCAGATTTGATCTCAAATTTGTGTGCATCAAGTGGAACCCGGAAGGTCACTTGATTGAATTCAGACAACAGCGTCGCCTTCTCCGTGATCACCGGCGTGCGAATCAACTCATAGATCCGCTCTTGGCTTGGCTTTTTATCTCTCAGCGCGTTGTATTTACTCATTTCAACCGCTCCACAAGCATTTCAACGGCGTCTTTGGTAAGAACCAGAGTTTCGCGGTTGAGAATATCGTAAACATTGGCACCAACGCTGGGCAGAATATCCAAGCCAATGATGTTTCCAGCAGCCAACGTGAAATTGCGATCCAATTCCGCGCCATCGATGACCAACGCACGGCCCCAGCCAAGCTTGGCCAATTGCTGCGATAGCTCAGCCGTTTTAGGTGATGTGGACTTGGCTTCATCAATAACAATCAATCGGCCCTCGGCTTGCTTGGAAGACAAAGCCGTTTTCAACGCCAGACGTCGCACTTTTTTAGTCAGATTATGGGCATGACTGCGGACAAGCGGGCCAAAGGCCGTACCACCGCTGCGCATATGAGGGGCCTTGCGGTCTCCCTGACGAGCACGCCCGCCGCCCTTCTGGTTGAACGGCTTGGCCGTCGAACCCGTTACTTCGCTACGCGCTTTGACCTTGTGATTACCTGAACGGCGTTTGGCAAGCTGCCAATTAACCGCACGGGCAAGAAGATCCTTGCGAACCTCAAGGCCGAAGACACTCTCATCGAGATCGATGCTTCCTGTCTTTTTGTTGGCCAGACTGATCACGTCACACTTCATGATCTGTTATTCCTTTTCTTCAACGTCAGGAGCAGCTGCTTCAACAACTTCCGGTACCTCAACGACAGCCTCTTCCTCGACTACAGGCGCGTTATCTACTTTAATTCCGGCAGGAAGAGGAGCATCGGCTGCACGCGGCTTTTTAACCGCATCAGTAATTCGCACATAGCCGCCCTTGGAGCCGGGAATTGCACCGCGCACTAAAATCAAACCACGCTCCAAATCGGTCGCTTCAACAACCAGGTTCTGGGTGGTGACACGTACAGCACCCATATGCCCAGCCATTTTTTTGCCTTTAAAAACCCGACCGGGGTCCTGACACTGTCCCGTAGACCCCAAAGAACGGTGGGAAATCGAAACACCATGAGACGCTCTTAGGCCTCCAAAATTGTGGCGTTTCATACCACCGGCAAAACCTTTACCAATTGAAGTGCCACACACATCCACATATTGCCCGCCAACAAAGTGACCTGCACTCAGCTCAGCACCGATCTCAACAAAGTTGTCATCCGATACACGAAATTCCACCAAACGCTTTTTCGGCTCGATCTTGGACTTGGCATAGTGACCGCGCATCGCCTTTGATACGTTTTTAACTTTGGCCTGTCCCATTCCCAGCTGCATGGCGGTATACCCGTCTTTCTCAACGGTTTTATGAGCGACCACCTGCAATCCATCAAGCTGAAGAACGGTCACAGGTGTCTGCGCGCCCTTCTCTTGAAACACGCGGGTCATTCCTAATTTTCGGGCAAGTAATCCGGTACGCATCAGATCGTCCCCTTAAAGCTTGATTTCAACGTCAACGCCGGCCGCAAGATCGAGCTTCATAAGCGCATCCACGGTTTGCGGTGTCGGGTCAACAATGTCGAGAACCCGTTTGTGAGTCCGGATTTCGAACTGTTCGCGGGATTTTTTATTAACGTGCGGTGAGCGTAGAACCGTAAAACGCTCGATACGGGTCGGTAACGGGATCGGGCCCCGAACCGTCGCACCAGTGCGCTGTGCCGTGTTTACGATCTCTCCAGCCGATTGGTCCAAGACACGATGGTCAAAGGCCTTCAGACGGATACGGATATTTTGCTGTTCCATGGCTTACGCCCTACTTTCCAAATCAAATGGCCGGTCCCAAAAGAACCGGCCAATATTACTTTATTCGATAATCGATGCGACGACGCCTGCACCAACTGTGCGGCCGCCTTCACGAATTGCAAAACGAAGACCTTCGTCCATGGCAATCGGTGCAATCAGGCTCACTTCCATGGAGATATTATCACCGGGCATAACCATTTCCGTGCCGCTTGGCAGCTCAATCGTTCCCGTGACATCCGTCGTCCGGAAGTAAAACTGAGGACGATAGTTCGAGAAGAAAGGCGTATGACGCCCGCCCTCATCCTTCGTCAAAATATAGCACTCGCACGTGAACTTGGTATGCGGCGTGATCGATCCCGGCTTGGCCAGAACCTGACCGCGCTCAACATCCTCACGTTTGGTGCCACGAAGCAGAACACCAACGTTATCACCAGCTTCACCTTGATCAAGCAGCTTGCGGAACATCTCAACACCGGTACAGGTCGTCTTG